>Ga0209415_10000824_pt1 | contig 58434 bp, 54 predicted proteins | sample PeaSoiSIISIP2007_FD_187696 | JGI IMG/M metagenome (GOLD analysis project Ga0209415, IMG submission 187696) | Peat soil microbial communities from Weissenstadt, Germany - SII-SIP-2007 (SPAdes) (version 2) | ecosystem: Environmental > Terrestrial > Soil > Wetlands > Peat | place: Germany... | reverse complement strand
TGGGCCTCCCTGGAGTCGAACCAGGCACCAACGGATTATGAGTCCGCTGCTCTAACCAAGCATGAGCTAGAGGCCCAAGTGGGACGAAGGTGGTGGGCTGCGCGATACGCGCCGCCACCACGTTCGATACTTACTCGAGAAAGCTCTTCAACTTGTCGGAACGGCTGGGGTGGCGCAGCTTGCGCAGCGCCTTGGCCTCGATCTGCCGTATGCGCTCGCGCGTGACGTCGAACTGCTTGCCCACTTCCTCGAGCGTGTGATCGGTGCTCATCTCGATGCCGAAGCGCATGCGCAGCACCTTAGCCTCGCGCGGCGTGAGCGAATCCAGCACTTCCTTGGTGACACCGGCCAGGCTTGAGTACTGCGCAGCATCCGCCGGAGCCACAGTTGTCGTGTCCTCGATGAAATCGCCAAGGTGCGAGTCGTCGTCATCGCCGATGGGTGTCTCCATCGAGATAGGCTCCTTGGCGATCTTGAGGATCTTGCGGATCTTATCCTCGGGCATTTCCATCTTGACGGCCAGGGTCGTCGGATCTGGCTCCTGACCGGTCTCCTGCAGGATCTGCCGGCTGATGCGATTCATCTTGTTGATGGTCTCGATCATGTGCACCGGAATGCGGATGGTGCGCGCCTGGTCAGCGATCGAGCGCGTTATGGCCTGCCGGATCCACCACGTGGCGTAGGTCGAGAACTTGTAGCCGCGGCGGTACTCGAACTTGTCCACCGCCTTCATCAGGCCGACATTGCCTTCCTGAATGAGATCGAGGAACTGTAGGCCGCGGTTGGTGTACTTCTTGGCAATCGAGATCACCAGGCGCAGGTTGGCCTCGGTCATCTCGCGCTTGGCCTTGCGTGCCTTGGCCTCGCCCGTTGCCATCTGCTTGTATACCTCGCGCAGATCCTTGAGGGGCAACACGACGCGCTTTTGCAGCGCACCCAGCTTGCTCTGCATTTCATGCACGGCAGGCAGGTTGCGGCGCAGCACCTCCGCATACGGAACGTCGCTTTCGGTCTCCCGCGTGACCCAGCGCGAGTTGGTCTCCGAGCCGGGAAAGTGCTTGAGAAAATGCGGCCGCGGCATGCCGCACTTGTTGACCATAATGTCGTAAATCTTCTTCTCGATGCTGCGCACTTCTTCGACTTGGCTACGCAGCGAGTCGCACAGCTTCTCCACCATCTTCGCGGTAAAGCGCAGCGACATCAGCTCCTCCAGAATCTGCTCCTGGGCGCGCGAATAGGGCTTGGACTTGTAGCCTTCCTTCTCGAAGGCAACACGCATCTTTTCAAATAGCTTGCTCACCTTCTCGAAGCGATCGAGCGCCCGCGCCTTAAGGTCGTCGAGCTGCGCTGCGGTCATGCCGCTGGCGCCGATATCCGTGTTCTCGCTCTCTTCGCCTTCCTCGTCGTCCTGGTCGGTCTCGGCTGCCGCGGCGGGGAACTCGTCGGCGTCGGGGTCGACCAGGCCATCGACGACTTCATCGATGGGAATCTGCCCTGCGCCAATGCGTTCGCCATGAGCAAGGATCTCGGCCACCGTTGTCGGGCAGGCGGAAATCGCCATCACCATGTGCTTGAGGCCGTCCTCAATACGCTTGGCAATCTCGATCTCGCCCTCGCGCGTGAGCAGTTCGACCGAGCCCATCTCGCGCATGTACATGCGCACCGGGTCCGTCGTTCGGCCAAACTCGGCATCGACCGTGGAAAGCGCCGCCTCGGCCTCCTCCTCGGCGTCGTCATCCGTGGCGGCGGCCGGAACATTCTCGTTCATCAGCAACGTTTCGGCATCGGGCGCCTGGTCATAGACCTGGATCCCCATGTCGCCGAAAGTGCTGATGATCGAATCGATCGCCTCGGCATCGACCAGGTTGTCGGGCAGGTGGTCGTTGATTTCCGCGTAGGTAAGAAAGCCACGCTCCTTGCCAAGCTTGATCAGCGCCTTGAGCTTGTTACGGCGCGCCTCGAGGTCCTCCTGTGAACCCTGGTAGCTGCGCTCCAGGGCTTCCTTGAGGGCGCGTTCCTTGGCGCGCCGGTCTTTGGCGCGCTGCTTGGGATTCATCTTCTCCGCGACCTGAACCCCGGGATCTACAGCATCATCGCGCGCTTCCGGGACCGCGTCGCCACCGTCACCATTGCTGACATCGGAACGCGCAGCCTTGATCTTGGCGGCGGGCACCGGGGCCTTGGTGCCCGTCTTGAGGACAGCCGCGCCCTTACCGTTGACGTTCGCCACGGCCGCGGCGCTCGCCTCGACCTTGGCCCTGGCCGCCGGCTTTGCCGTCGCGACGGCGACGGTTTTCTTGGACGCGCTCACGGTCTTGAGCGCGGAAACCTTCTTCTTTGGCACTGCCACCTTGGCTTTGGTCATAAAGCGTTCCCTAGTCCCCTGTCGTGTTCCATCGATGTATAGATCGCTGCTAATGCGGGGCGTCCCGCCGCCGACCCGGAGCATCTTGTTTCCGGCCCCGGGCTATGACACACGGCAACCGCTGATGACGCTGGCCATCGGCGCCCGATTTTTTGAAAACTTTCGTACAGGTTTGCGGCCGATTTGCAGTGCCGGCCAAACAGTGCGGACCAATCCGCAGGAGCTAGTGCAAACCATGCTCCAACAATTGGTGGACCGTTGCGCCGGATCCAAGTTCCGCGCAGGGCACCGCCTATTTGACCCAAAGTTCTACCGGCCCAGCTGATGCGCCGAATCGTGGCGCGAAGGAGACTGCTGCCTCCCAAAAGCCCGCTCGAAGGCGGGCGCACTTAGCCCGTAAGTTTACCAGAAAATGACCGTACGGTATCAAATGTGCATCGGAATTCCGCCGAAAAGCTCGCCGGCGAGCTGCGCCGGCCTTACCTCGTTGGCGCATGTTTATCCAGGGGCTCCTGGACGGTCGGACGCCCCGTACGGGCACGCTTGAGCTCCGCCAGCTGACCGGCTAGTTCCCGGTAGCGTTCGCGCGCCGGCGCCGACATGTCCTCGGTGGCGATCCGGTCCATCTCGCCGCGTACGCGCTCTTCCTCAATGGCGACGAAGCCGGCACGCAACTCCTCCTTGGCCAGGCCCTCGTCATCCTCGCCGTGCAGATCGCGCGCCGCCAGGGCGCGGTATTCGCTGATGTACTGGCTCTGGGAAAGCGCCTCGAGCACCGCACCGCTGTGGGCCGAGGCCGCGCTCGTGCCCGCGCGCCAGACCTCCGCCAGCTGCCGGTCCAGGTCGGCGTCGCCATCGACCGCCAGGGCCGCGATCTGGGCATTGAACTCGCGCGCCAAGCCCGGAAACGCCAGCAGGCGCTGGAGCAGCCGGCGCTTGAGGCTCTCGACCTTCTTGCCGGCGCGCGCCGGCTCCCCGCCGGGCAGAGTTTCGCGTGCCGGCGGCAGCCGGCGCCAGGGGCTCAGCCCGAACAGCGTCTCGATATCTTGCGACGGTGTTTTCGTAGCCTCGCCCAGGGCGCGAACCAGCTGCATGCGCAGCGCCCCCGTGGGCATGGACTCGAGCATGGGTCGCGCGGCGGCCACCGCGGCCGCGCGGTCCTCGGGTTGCTCCAGGTCACGGCCCTCGCCGATGCAGCGGAGAAACCATTGCGACAGGCTATGCGCCCGCGACAGCTCCGCCTCCAGGGCACCCGGGCCATGCTCTCGTATCAGGCTATCGGGGTCTTCCCCGTCCGGCAGCAGGACAAAGCTTGCACGGCGCTCGTCGCCGATCACCGGCAGCGTCGCCTCCAGCGCCCGGCGCGCCGCCTTGCGACCCGCGCTATCGCCGTCAAAGGCAAAGATCACGTGCGGCGTCAGGCGAAACAGGGCCGTGACATGGTGCGCCGTGATCGCAGTTCCAAGCGCCGCCACCGCCTCGCCAAAGCCGGCCTGGGCGAGCTGGATCACGTCCATGTAGCCTTCGCAGACGAGGACGCGGCCACGGTTGCGGATCGCCTCCTGGGCCTCAAAGAGCCCATACAGCTCCTGGCCCTTGTGATACAGGGCGGTCTCCGGCGAGTTCAGATACTTGGGCTCCGATGCATCCAGTACGCGCGCGCCAAAGCCGATCACGCTGCCGCGGCGATTGCGTATGGGGTACATGACGCGGCCGCGGAAGCGGTCATAGCGTTTGTTCTCTTCGCCGGTGATGACAAGGCCGGCATCGACCAATCGCGGATCGGCATAGTTTTCGAAGGCGCTTTTGAGCGCTTGCCAGGAATCCGGCGCATAGCCCAATGCGTAGCGCGCCGCGATCGCGCCGGTAAGCCCGCGCGATTTTAGGTATTCGATCGCCGCCGGCGATTCCTTGAGCTGGCGCCGGTAAAAGTCGGCCGCCGTCTGCAGCACTTCGCTCAGGCCGCGATTGCTCGCCGCCTCCTGGCCGCTGCGCAGGCTCTCCTGGGGCACGGTAAGGCCGGCACCCTGGGCCAGCTCCTGGATCGCCTCGACATAGGTCAGCCCACGGTGGTCCATCAGAAACCCGATGGCCGACCCGTGTGCGCCACAGCCGAAGCAGTGAAAGAATTGCTTGTTCGGGCTGACGGTAAACGAGGGGGTCTTCTCGCCGTGAAACGGGCACAGGCCCAGGTAATTCTGGCCCGCCTTTTTCAGCGCGACGTAACGGCCGACAACCTCTACGATGTCGACCCTCGCCAGCAGATCAAGAATAAAGCCCTGGGGAATCACGATCCGGATTATCCGCCAGCGGGCCCGTCTCGGCAGCGAGCAGCGCCGAATGCGGCGCGCTTATCCGACCGACCCCGGGAGCAATCGGCCTTAGCCGGCGATGCGTGCCTTGACCAGGCCCGAGACCTTCGCCATGTCGGCGCGCCCGGCCAGGCGCGGCTTGAGCAATGCCATTACCTTTCCCATGGAGCTCGGTCCCAGCGCGTTGGCAGTGCCAGGCGCAGCGGCACCGAGCACCTCGGCTATCGCCGCATCGATGGCCGCCGCCACCTCGGCCTCGCTCAGTGCCTGCGGCAGGTAGCCCTGCAGTAGCCGCAGCTCTGCGGTCTCCTTGTCCACCAGGTCGGTGCGTCCGGCCTTGCCGAACTGCTCGATCGAATCCTTGCGCTGCTTGATGAGCCGCTCGACGATCGCCACCACCGCGGGGTCGTCCACCTCGATGCGCTCGTCGACTTCCTTTTGCTTAATCGCCGCCAACAGCATGCGGATAGCCCCAAGTCGGTCGGCCTCCCGCGCCCGCATGGCCGCTTTCATGTCCTCGGTGATCCTGTCCTTCAAGCCCATGGTTTCGCTGATCCCAGTGGTCCGTTGCGGCCGTTGACTTCATTACGCGCCGCCAAACAAAAAACGCGCCTGCCGGCGCGCCCCTGCCACATCCCTTGCCCCGGCTAGCGATTCGGCCAGCCTACGATACCGCTCTTAGTACAACTTCTTGGGCAGCATCTGGCTGCGCAGGCGCTTGAAGTGGCGCTTGATGGCGGCCGACTTCTTGCGTTTGCGCTCAGTGGTCGGCTTTTCGTAGAACTCGCGCGCGCGCAACTCAGTAAGCAGGCCACTTTTCTCGATCGTGCGCTTGAAGCGGCGCAGGGCAACTTCGAACGGTTCGTTTTCCTTGACTCGTATCGTCGGCATCAAAGACTCTCAGCAATCACGATGACGCTCCATTGCGCCACTATTTTTACCATCGCATCACAGTTACTTGTCACAGTTGCATCGCCGGGAAAAAGCGATGCGAGAAAGCTTTAAAGTATATCCCACTGGCCGGGAACTTGCCATCATTGGCGTCCCGTGCCACGGCTGGGGCCGTGCAGGAGTCCGAGCAATGCAAACGCGTCCGTACTGCGTAGTCGATGTTTTCACGGCCGAGGCCTATCGCGGCAATCCGCTGGCGGTCGTGGTTGATGGCTCCGGCCTGGACACACATCACATGCAGGAATTTGCCCGCTGGACCAAGCTGAGCGAGACGGTCTTTTTGCTGCCGCCCACCAACGCCGAGGCCGATTACCAGGCGCGAATTTTCACACCGGCATTCGAGGTGCCGTTTGCCGGACACCCGACGCTGGGCAGCTGCCGTGTCTGGCTATCCAACGGCGGCGTCCCGCGCTCGGCCGATGAGGTCATACAGCAATGCGGCGTGGGTCTGGTGCGCCTGTGGCGCGATGGTGCGCGCCTCGCTTTTCGCGCACCGCAGCTGCAGCGCGCGGCAGTTGGCGAGGCAGTGCTCGAGCCCGTCCTCGGCGCACTCGGACTGGCGCGCGCGAAGCTGGTCCAGGCGCAATGGCTCGACAATGGCTTGCGCTGGCTCGGCTTGCTGCTCGACAGCGCGGATACGGTGCTCGCTCTTGAGCCCGATCACCCGGCCCTGAAATGCCTGGCAATGGTCGGCGTCATTGGCCCTCGGGATCCGCGCGGACCACCATCCGTGGTGGATTTCTGCGCTTTCGAGGTGCGGGCGTTTGCCGCCGCGGCCGACGTCCCCGAGGACCCGGTGACCGGCAGTCTGAACGCCGCGCTGGCGCAATGGCTCATCCAAGACGGCCTGGCCCCCGATTGCTACGTCGCGTCGCAGGGCACGCGTTTGCACCGCGCCGGACGGGTGTACATCGAATCGCGTGGCGGCGACATATGGGTTGGTGGCGACAGCGTCATCTGCATCGCGGGGACGGTCGTCCTGTAGCGCACTGCTGCAAAGCCACTGGCAGGCCGCGCCAAAATCACAGGCGAACTTGCCCCGGTACACTGCCCTCATGCGCGTATTGGGGATCGAGTCCTCGTGTGACGAGACCGGCGTGGCGCTGTACGACAGCGGCGCCGCAACGATGGTCCACGCACTGCACTCACAAGTCGATTTGCACAGCGCCTACGGTGGCGTTGTGCCCGAGTTGGCATCGCGCGATCACGTGCGCCATCTGCTGCCCTTGATCCAGGAGGTACTCCAGCGGGCCTGCTGCGCCCCTGACCAAATCGATGCCGTCGCCGTCACCGCCGGCCCGGGACTGGCCGGGGCCTTGCTGGTCGGCTGCGGGGTCGCGGTGGCGCTGGGATACGCGCTGCGCAAGCCCGTGGTAGCGGTGCATCACCTCGAAGGACACCTGCTGTCGCCGTTGCTGGCGGACCCCGCACCAGAATTTCCGTTCGTCTGCCTGCTGGTGTCAGGCGGCCACACCCAGCTCCTGCACGTGCGCGCACCGGGGCAATACGAGCTGCTCGGCGAAACGCTGGACGACGCTGCCGGCGAGGCGTTCGACAAGACCGCGCAGATGCTGGGACTGGGCTACCCGGGCGGGCCCGAAGTGTCGCGCATGGCGCAGTTCGGAATCCCTGGGGCGCTGTCTCTGCCCAGACCCATGCTCGATAGCGGCACGCTCGACATGAGTTTCAGCGGCTTGAAGACGGCCGTGCTCACGGCGGTGCGGCGCGCCGGCAACCTGTGCGAGCAGGCGCGCGCGGATATCGCGCGCGAATTCGTCGACGCCGCGGTCGAGGTCCTGACCGCCAAGGCCCTGCTGGCCCTGGGACGCACGGGCCTGTCGCAATTGGTGGTGGCCGGTGGCGTCGGTGCCAACGTGCAGTTGCGCGCGGCGCTCCAGCAGGCCGTCGCCGCGCGCGGTGGCCGTGTCTATTACCCGCCGCCCGCACTGTGCACCGATAACGGCGCAATGATCGCCTATGCCGGGTTTGTGCGACTTACCTTGCGGGCCCGCGCCGCCCCTGCCGCAGCGGCGGTGCCGATCCGGGTGCGGCCACGCTGGGACCTTTGCGATCTCGACGGCCCGTAGCGCCCCTTGCATCGATACGCATGCGTGCTTGGGCCGGCTGGCCGTCGCAAATCGGCCCGCGCAACGCTCCATCGCCCGGTCTAGCCCGGGGGCGCGGCGCTACTCGACGCACGTTCGCCGATTTTGGACTCCGTACCCGATAGCAGTTTCGCGATGTTTCGACGATGGCGCCACAAGAGAAAAGCACTCATCAGCACCACGGCGGCCCTGGCTCCCGGGGGCGATTCAATACCGAAAAGGGCCAGGCTCGCGGAGATTGCGCAGACAACGGAGGCCACGGAGGAATAGCGAAACAAAGCGGCGATGCCCAACCACAGCAGGCACGTGGCCACACCGACCAGCGGTACGAGCGCGAGCAACGTTCCGAGAAAGGTGGCCACGCCCTTGCCCCCGCGAAACCGAAGAAACACCGGGTACAGATGTCCCGCAAAGGCAGCGGCGCCGGCCCAGGCCGGCGCAGCCGGTCCGAGGGAAAAGGTTTCGGCGATCGCGCGGCAAAGGACAACGGCGGCGGCACCCTTGGCCGCGTCACCGATCAGGGTCAACGCGGCAGCGAGCCGGTTGCCGCCCCGCAAAACGTTGGTCGCACCCGGATTCCCCGAGCCAAAGCTGCGGGGATCGGCCAGCCCCAGGGCCCGGCTCACCAGCACGGCGAAGGGGAGGGATCCGAGCAGGTAGGCCAGCAGCAGGACCAGCGCCAATGCCGCAGCATTCACGGAGTTTTCCCGGACCGTTCGCCGGTATTGCCTCCCAGACCCCGGGGCAGAGGAAACACAACATCCTCGACCACCCCTGCGATGGTGCGCACCGCCCCGGCGCCCAGCTCGCGCAGTCGGTCGGCGACCTGGCGCACCAGCACCTCGGGAGCCGACGCCCCTGCCGTAAGGCCAATACGCGTGCGGTTGCGGACCCAAGCCGGGTCGATGTCGCCTGCGTTGTCGACCAAGTATGCGGAAACGCCCATACGCTCGGCCACCTCGCGCAGGCGATTGGAATTGGAACTCGCAGGGCTGCCGACGACGATCACCACGTCGACCTGGGGCGCGAGGATCTTGACCGCATCCTGGCGATTTTGGGTCGCGTAGCAGATGTCGGCACGCTTGGGTTCGGCAATTGCTGGGAATCGCTGCTTGAGCGCGGCAATGATCGCGGCGGCATCGTCGAGGGAAAGCGTGGTCTGTGTCACGTACGCCAGCGCATCCGGATCGCTCACCTGCAGCCGAGCAACGTCCTCGACGGTTTCCACGAGATGGATGCCGCTGTCGACTTGCCCCATCGTGCCTTCGACCTCCGGGTGCCCCTTGTGTCCGATCATGACGATCTGGCGCCCTTGGCCGCGCATCCGCGCAACCTCCACGTGCACCTTGGTCACGAGCGGACAGGTGGCATCGAATACGCGCAGGCCGCGGCGCTGCGCCTGCTCCTGCACCGCGCGCGGCACGCCGTGGGCCGAGAAGACCACCGTCGAGCCGGCTGGCACCTCGTCCAGATCCTCGATGAATATCGCGCCCTTGTTGCGCAGATCCTCAACGACGTAGGTGTTGTGCACGATCTCATGGCGCACGTAGATCGGCGCACCGTGGATACGCAGCGCACGATCGACGATTTCGATCGCCCGATCGACACCCGCGCAAAATCCGCGCGGCTGGGCCAGCAATACTTCCATTTACCGCGCTTCCATCACAGCACTCCGATCACTTGCACGCGGATGCGCATCGGCAGCCCCGCCAGTGGGTGGTTGAAATCGACGACCGCAAGTTGCCCATCGCACCGCGCCAGCACGCCCCGTAGCGGTTCCCCGCCGGCCCCGCGAAACTCCACCGTTTCGCCTACGGCAGGAACCTGGCCCGGTTCGCACTGGGCCTGGAGTTGATCCCGGGGAATCGTGCGCACCAGTTGCGGGTCGCGCACGCCATAGGCCTGGCCCGCGGGAAGCTCGAAGTCCAGCCCTTGGCCTTCGGCCAGGCCTAGGAGCCGCTCTTCGATGGTCTGCGCCCATTGTCCCACTCCCATCTGCAGCGTTGCCGGGGCCGCGCGGAAGGTGTTGACTAACTCCCGCTCCGAACCATCGACAAGCAGGGCCATGCGGTAATGGAGGGTGACATGGGAACTCTGGGCAATACTGGGCATCGGCTCGCTTTCGCAGCAGCAAGCCCGATTCTATCGAACGCTGGCCGGCCGAAGAAAAACGGCGCGAAGGGCAAAACCACTATGACAATCAAGGATTGGCCGGTCTCCGAGCGCCCGCGCGAGCGCCTGCTGACACAGGGGCCCGCGGCACTGAGCGATGCCGAACTGCTGGCCCTGCTGCTGGGCAACGGCTCGGCCGGCGCATCGGCCCTGGACTGCGCCCGCGCTGCGCTGCAGCGCTTTGGCGGCGTTGGCGCTTTGCTGATGGCACCGCTTGCAGCATTGGAGGAGTTGCCCGGCTGGGGCCTGGCGAGCTATGCGCGCCTGCAGGCCGCGCTGGAACTGAGCAAGCGAATGCTGCGGGAAGAGGCGCGCTGGGCGCAATCGATGGACTGCCCGCAGAAGGTGCGCAGCTATTTGCGCCTGGCCCTGGCCAGCTTGGACCACGAGATCTTCGTCGTGCTGTTTCTCGATGCCCAGCACCGTTTGATCGCCTGCGACGAGATGTTTCGCGGCACACTGACGCAAACATCGGTTTATCCGCGGGAGGTCGTCAAGCACGCCTTGCGGCACAACTGCGCGGCGGTCATCCTGGCGCACAATCACCCCTCGGGAGTGGCCGAGCCAAGCCGCGCCGACGAGGCGCTAACGCGGGCGCTGCAAAGCGCCCTGGCCCTGGTCGACATACGCGTACTCGATCACATCGTCGTTGCCGGGAACCAGAGCGTTTCCTTTGCCGAGCGGGGGCTGCTCTGACTGCGCCTGCTGGCGCGTGCGGTGCGAACTGGAAATCCCAGGCCGCTTAGGCTAGACTTGCGAGCTTTGCTCGCGTGGCCCTTGGCCAGCGCGCGCTCCCGAGAATTTCTGGGTGAATTCCGGGCAAAACCAGTCCAATAGCGGGGCGCAACGGTCCCGAAGGAATGAACATGGCTCGCGTGTGTATTGTCACGAAAAAGCGACCGATGGTCGGCAATCGCGTATCCCACGCGAACAATAAGACCAAGCGTCGATTCCTGCCGAACCTGCAATACCGCCGCTTTTGGCTGGAAGATCAAAAGCGCTGGATACGCCTGCGCATAACCAACGCCGCCTTGCGTACGATCGACAAGCTCGGCATCGAAACCGTATTGGCGGACCTGCACGCCAAGGGCGAGCTGTAGGCAACTTGCAGCGGCCGGCAAAACGGTGCGTCACAAATAGCGGCGGGCAGACGGAGAAGCGAAAATGGCAAAGGGAGCACGCGAGAAAATCAAGCTGGAGTCCTCGGCAGGTACCGGACACTTCTACACGACCAGCAAGAACAAGCGCACCAAGCCGGAAAAGCTCGAACTCATGAAGTTCGACCCGGTGGCACGCAAGCATGTGAGCTACAAGGAAACCAAGCTCAAATAAGCTCGCAGGCACGGCTGCGCCCCGGCACGAGCGCCGGAAGACGCGGAGCGCGAGAAATCAGAGGATAAAAAAACCCGGGCGCGCCCGGATTTTTTTCGTTGCCGCCGTCTTGCGTAGCACTACACGGGATTGGGGGCGTACCCGCGAATCCGCGCGGCGATGTCCTGCAGCGTACGGATGCCGCTCGCCTCGGCGCGGGCAATCCAGTCCTGCAGGCGCAGCAGCATCTGTTCGCGCGAGACCGTCGATTGCTGCCAGATTCCCGCGAGTTCGGAGCGCATGTCGAGCAAGGTCTGGAGCATGCGGCTGCGCGCCATCAGATCCTGCAAGCTGTCCTTGTGTGGCGCCGGGATGGCAGCGACATCCTTCTTGAGCCAGCGCTTGAGAGCGGCAAAGCGCTCGCGCTCCGCCGCCGACAGCCGCAGCTTGGACAATTCCAGGCGAAATTCCCGCTGCGTTGCGCGCGCAAACTTGGCCAGCAGATCATAGCGGTTATTGATCAAGGTCTGCAGGGTACGCAGGTCGATCTGGCCCTGGCCGCAAGCAGCCTCGGCCACGACGCGTGGAACCGGCGCCCGGCGCAGCACCTTGGCCAGACCCAGCACCTCCAGGGCGCGGATGTAGCACCAGCCGATGTCGAACTCGAACCACTTGTTCGAGAGCTTGGCGGACGTGGGAAATGTGTGGTGGTTGTTGTGCAACTCTTCGCCGCCGATGAGTATTGCCAAAGGCCAAACGTTGGTGCTGGCGTCGGGACAATCGTAGTTGCGATAGCCCCAGTAGTGACCGACGCCGTTGATGACCCCGGCAGCAAAAAACGGAATCCAGATCATCTGCACCGCCCATACCACCACGCCGGGCACCCCGAAGAGCAGGACGTCGGCAATGAGCATCACGGCGCAGCCGTGCCAGGTCGAGCGGGAGTAGACGTTGCGTTCCACCCAGTCGTCCGGGGTTCCCCGGCCGTAGCGCTGCAGGGTGTCGGCATTCTTGCACTCGGCCCCGTAGAGCTCGGCGCCACTCAGCAATACGGTGCGCAGGCCACGCGTTTGCGGACTATGCGGATCGTCCGCGGTCTCGCACTTGGCGTGGTGCTTGCGATGCACCGCAACCCAGTGGCGCGTTTGCATGCCGGTGGTCAGCCAGAGCCAAAAGCGGAAAAAATGACTCACCAGCGGATGCAGGTCCAGCGCCCGGTGCGCCTGCGAGCGATGCAAAAAGATTGTTACCGAGGCAATGGTAATGTGCGTCAGAACCAGCGTTACGAGCGCCAGCTGCCACAGCGGCAGCCCGAGCAAACCATTGTTGAGAAAATCGAGCAAACGATCCATTCAGACTCCATAAGGGAAAAGCAAGAGCAAACTGCCACTGCCGCGCGCCCGCTGTGAAACAGGAAACCGATTCCGGCAGTCGTTCGGCAGGTACCTGTCCGAAACGCCGCGTTGGCCACGTCACGATACGACGAAGGAGGACGTGGCAACTAGCACCACTACACCGGCACGACGCCTCGGCGCAAACCAACAAGCCCTCGTTCCAGCGGGCCGGAAAGCGCTCAAAGAGCCGGCATTGAACCCCTCATAGTTATTGTAGCCGGGTCCTGACCCCTGATCCAGGGTATTTGGCCCCAAGCAATCGACAATATTGGGCTGGTGTTTAGGCCCCGCAATCACTCGCGTGTGGCATGGGTTACCGCGGACGCTCGAACCCGGGACCCATCGGAGACTTGGAAGTCCCCGCGCGCAGCGGCCAATTCGATCCCGTTGGCACGAAAACGCTCGTACAGCGCGATGCCGACATCCGACTGTATGTTCTGTCGGCCATTTTCCGGATCGGCGATCGCAAAATCGATCTCAAGCGCCAGGTTGCCGCCCCGAAACGCCGTCAGCATCGCGAGCGGCGCCGGGTCCGGGAGCACCCGCGGCTGTGCCTGCGCCGCCTCGCGCAGCAGCCGCAGGGCCAGGCCAAGGTCCGAGTGCGGCCCGATCTCGACTTGCACGGCGAGCATGATCTTGCGATCGGCGACCGAGGAGTTGACGACCGGCAAGGACACGAGCATCTCGTTGGGCACGATCGCCTCTATGCCATCGGCGGTACGCATCGCCGTGTAGCGCGAGCTGATCTGCGTCACCCGGCCATAGAACTTGTCGACGGTAATCATGTCGCCGATGCGCGTCCTGCGTTCGAGCAGCAGGATGAAGCCACTGACGTAATTGCTGGCGATGCGCTGCAGCCCCAGGCCCAGTCCGACCCCGAGGGCCCCGCCGAATACCGACAATATCGTCAAATCGATGCCCGAAACCGCCATGGCAAACAGCACCGCAATCACCAGCACCAGGGCGCGTGCCACGCGCGCCAGCACCGTGCGCATGTTCGGTTCTATCGCGGTCTCGGCGTTCAACCGGTCCTCGATGAGCGAGCCCAGCCACATCGCCGCCAACAGCGATCCCAGCGTCGTCGCGCTGCCGACCAGGATCGACCACAGCGATACCCGGGCCGCGCTTCCCAACGGGATATCGGTCGAGTCCAGCCAGGCGAGGACGTCACCGAGCACGCCGGTGGCATACAGTCCCACGCCCAGAATCGCCACCGCCGCGATGGCGCGCTCGAAACGCGTCACCAGCACCGTGCTTTGCAAAACGCGCCGCAACAGGATGAAGAGCAGTCGCACCACGGCAAGTGTTCCGATCAAGGACGCCGCGAGGCGCAGCAGCCGCGCGTCGGCCGCATTGGACACCACATGTTCGATGCGCAGCACCCCCTCACCTATCCACAGCAGCGCCAAGGCAACAAACGGAAACAGCAGCTGCGGCAGGTTCGCACCCGCGCCAGGTTCGGCCGCCGGCGCATCTGCAGTCCCTGGGCCGGGCGCGGCGGCCGCGCCCGCAACGCCGGCATGCCGGGCCCCCAAGCGACGCCGGTAAACGCGGGCAAGCGCGTAGCCGACGGCACGCGCAAGGATCCAGCCGCAAAGCAGTGCCAGCGCGATCACGAGCGCTTGCCAGGCATGGCGAGGCCGCGTCAGCCCTTCGGTGATCGCCTGCGTCAATTCCGCAAGAGGTGTGGGTTCGCTCACTGTCTGCGCTCCAGGACCGCGGCAAAAAAACCATCGCTGCCGTGCAGGTGCGGCAGCATTACGAACCAGGGCGAAAAGCGCGAAGCAAAGTCGAGCGTGATGCCCTGCGCGAGCAGTATCTGTGCACCATCGAGCACCTCGAACTGCGGTTGATCGGAAAGGAAATTTGTCACCAGCTGCTCGTTTTCCTGCGCCAGGATCGAACAGGTCGAGTAGACCAGCCGCCCGCCGGGCTTGAGCAGCCGTGCCGCTCCAGCGAGCACCGCCCGCTGCACCTCATTGAGCCGCGGCAGTTCCTGCTCATCAACGCGCCACTTCAAATCGGGATTGCGCCGCAGTGTCCCCGTCCCCGAGCACGGCGCATCGACCAGCACCCGGTCGATCTTGCCCGCGAGGCGCTTGACCCGCGGATCGTTCTCGCTCGCAATGGCCGCCGGGTGGACATTGGACAAACCACTGCGCGCCAGACGCGGGCCCAGGCCTGCCAGGCGCCGAGCATGGATGTCGAAGGCGTAGATGCGGCCGGTCGAGCGCATCAGGGCACCGAGCGCCAGCGTTTTGCCGCCCGCACCCGCGCAAAAATCGACGACCATTTCACCGCGCCGCGGCGCCACCAGCCGCGCCACCAGCTGGCTGCCCTCGTCCTGCACCTCGATCAGCCCATCGCGGTACAGGGGCCAACGTGTCAAGGCCGGCTTTTCCGGCAGACGTATGCCATCCGGGCCGTAGCGGGTGGCCTGTGCCAGCAGCGGCGCGTGGATGCGGGTCGCGCTGCACAGCTCGGCAAGCACGGCGGCGCGGTCAGATTTGAGCGTGTTCACGCGCAGATCCAAGGGGGCCGGTTGCGCCAACGCCGCGAGCAGCTCGGCAGCGTCGGGATACTGTTCGTTGGCCCGCCGCAGCAGCCACTGCGGAACCTCGGCCTGCACCGCCTGCGGCGCGTGGCGCAGCTTGAATTCCAGGGCTCCCTTGACGGCGCGCTCGTCGCCGCGCAGCGCGCGCGGAGCCAGGGCCTCGATTCCGTGCTGGCGCGCCAGCACGATCAGCGCTGCCAGGCGGGGTGCTCGCGCCGGATCGGCGGTCTGCATGACCCAGCGCAGGCTCGCAAGGCGACGCAGGGCGTCGAACGCGGCTTCGGCAACCAGGCTACGATCGCGACTGCCCAACTGGCGGTCGGCCCGGAAGTGGCGCGACATGATGGCGTCGGCCGGGCCTTCAAAGCGCAGCAACTGCCCCAACAAGCCGGTAAGGCTGTCGACGACCTGGGATGTGACACGCACACCCGAGGCAGCCGAGGCGCTTACGCTTCGCATAGCAGCAGCTGACCGGCGCCAAGACCATCGGTGACCACCCTACGGCCCTCGAGCCGCACCTTTCCCTCGATGAGCCAGCCGATGCAGCGCGGCAACAGCAAGTGCTCGAGCGCCAGCACGCGCGCCGCCAGGCACGGCTCGGATTCGCCCGGCTCGACGGCCAGGGCGGCTTGCGCAATGATGGGACCGGCATCGAGCTCGCCGGCCACGAAATGCACCGTAGCACCATGCACGCGCACTCCGGCGGCCAGCGCACGCGCATGCGTGTGCAGCCCGGCAAAGGCCGGCAGCAGCGACGGGTGGATATTGATCAAGCTGCCGCGGTAACGGTCCACGAATTCGGGCGTGAGCACGCGCAGGAACCCGGCCAGAACCACCAGCGCCGGCTGATAGCGATCGATCAGCTGGCCGAGCGCGGCGTCAAAGGCCGCGCGCGAGGCAAAATCATCGTGGGCGATGACGTGCGTAGCCACACCGTGGGCCTGCGCGATCGACAGTCCCCGAGCCTGCGCCCGGTTGGAGATCACGGCCGCCACGCGGGCCTGCAGCCTGCGCTCCCACTGCTGGTCGCGCTGCGCATGCAGTATCGCTTCCAGATTGCTGCCACGGCCCGAGATCAAGCAAACGAGGTTCTTCATGAGGGCGCCGATTGTACTGGGTGGCGTTCGCGCAGCCCGTGAAAGCGCCGGAAAATCAAGGTCTTCCGCATGTGATCGGTATACTTGCGGGGTGCGCGTGGTCGCGCGCGCTTGCGCTGAACTGCGCCGGGGTTTTGCGCGCGGGCGCGCGCCGCGCTACCGGCATTGCGAGAATTTTCCCGAGCCCGAAATTGCATTGCGTCCCATCGATCCAGGTATTCCGAGGCCTGCCGCCTGCGGCCAAGCGTGCGCCCTGCGCGATGGCGATCGGCAACTTCGACGGCGTGCACTGTGGTCACCGTGCCTTGCTGCTGCGCGTCGTGCAAGCGGCCAGGGCGCGCGGCCTCGTTCCGGCCGCGATGACCTTCGAGCCGCATCCGCGCGAGTTCTTTGCGCCGGATTCGGCTCCGGCGCGTGTTGCCAACCTGCGCGACAAGATCGAGGGGCTGCGCGCCTGCGGCATCGAGCGTGTGTTCGTGCTGCACTTTAATCGTCGCCTGTCGGAGCTTGGCGCCGAATCGTTCATCGACCAGGTCCTGGTGGCCGGATGCGCCACACGCTGGCTTATCGTCGGCGACGATTTCCGCTTTGGCGCGCGCCGCGCCGGCGATGTCGCGCTGCTGCGGGCACGATCTGCGCAGGGCGGCTACGAGGTCGAGCAGCTCCCACCCGTACGGCTGGACGAGGATCGGGTATCGAGCTCGGCCGTGCGCGCGGCGCTGGCCGACGGTGACCTGGCGCGTGCCGCCCGTCTGCTGGGCCACCCCTACCACATCAGCGGGCGCGTCTTGCATGGCGCCAAGCTGGGCCGCCAGATTGGTTTTCCGACACTGAACCTGCGCTTGGCGCACCGGCGGGCGGCGGTGCACGGCATTTTCGCGGTGCGGGTACACGGCATCGGCGCGCCGCGACCCGGGGTGGCCAGCGCCGGCCTGCGTCCAACCGTTGATCGGAGCGGTCGCTGGCTGCTGGAGGTACACCTGTTTGATTTTGCCGATGAGGTATACGGCCACCTGGTACGCGTCGAGTTTCTGCAGAAGCTGCGCGACGAGGAAAAATTCGATTCGATCGAAGAGCTGACAGCAGCCATCCGCTGCGACTCGCAACGCGCCCGCGAAATCTTCGGTGAGTCGCGGCCGCGGGCCCCAAACTAGGACGCGTTCGACCCGAACCCAATTCCCATGGCCAACGCCGACGATTCCCAGCAAGCTGCGCGCTACCCACTGAACCTGCTGGATACGCCGTTTCCGATGCGCGGTGATCTGCCCCGGCGCGAGCCGCAGTGGGTGCAGGCCTGGGAGCAGGCCCGCGTGTACGACGCGATTCGCGCGGCCCGTCGGGGCGCGCCGCGCTTCGTCCTGCACGACGGGCCCCCGTACGCCAATAGCGAAATCCATCTGGGTACGGCCGTCAACAAGATTCTCAAGGACATGGTGGTCAAGTCCAAGTTGCTCGCCGGCTTCGACGCCGCCTACGTGCCGGGCTGGGACTGCCACGGTATGCCCATCGAGATCCACATCGAGCGCAAGTTCGGCAAGCAGCTCGCACGCACGGAGGTGCAGGAAAAGGCCCGCGCGCACGCGGCTGAGCAAATCGCGCTGCAGATGCAAGGTTTCAAGCGCCTGGGCGTCCTGGGCGACTGGGCCGATCCGTATCAGACGATGACCTTCAAGTCCGAGGCCGACGAGATCCGCACCCTCGGACGCATGATGGAGCGCGGTTTCGTGTACCGCGGGCTCAAGCCCGTGAACTGGTGCTTCGACTGCAATTCCGCACTGGCCGAGGCCGAGGTCGAGTATGCCGACAAGACCTCCCCGGCGGTCGACGTGGCCTTTCCGCTGGCGCCCGAGCAATCGGATCGCGTGGCCGCGGTCTTTGGCGTGGCCAGCCTCGACAAGCCCTGCTTCACGGTGATCTGGACCACGACGCCTTGGACCCTGCCTGCCAACCAGGCGCTCAACTTGCACCCGGACCTGGACTATGCCCTGGTCGATTGCGCGGACCGCTACCTCATCCTGGCCCTGGCCCTGGTCCCCGCCTGCCTGCAACGCTATGGCCTGGTCGGCCACGTTGTCGGGTCCGCGCGGGGCGCGGCGCTTGATCGTGTCCGTTTCGTGCACCCGCTGGCGGCGCTGCACCCGGGATACGCGCGCCCGGCGCCGGTGTATCTGGGTACCTATGTCAGTGCCGAGGAGGGAACCGGCATCGTGCACTCGGCCCCGGCCTACGGGGTAGAGGACTTTCTCTCGTGCAAGCACTACGGCCTGGCCAATGACCAGATTCTGAACCCCGTGCAAGGCGACGGATACTACGCTGCCGAGCTGCCCCTGTTTGGCGGTTTGCTGATCTGGGATGCCAACGACAAGATCATCGACGCGTTGCGCGAGGCCGGCAACCTGCTGCATGTGGCCCGCCAGACGCACAGCTACATGCACTGCTGGCGCCACAAGACGCCACTCATCTATCGGGCTGCGCCGCAATGGTTCGTTCGCATGGACGGCGTCACGGCCGACACGCGTGGCGTGATCCAGACCGAGACCGTCGACGAGACCTTGCGCCAGACCGCGCTGCGCGCGATCGAGGCCACCGACTTTTATCCGGCCTGGGGCAAGGCGCGATTGCACGGGATGATTGCCAATCGGCCCGACTGGTGCATCTCGCGCCAGCGCAATTGGGGGGTTCCGCTGCCGTTTTTTCTTCATCGGCACAGCGGGGCCCTGCATCCGCGCACGCTCGAACTGCTCGAGCTCGCCGCGCAGCGCGTTGAGCACGGCGGCATCGAAGCGTGGTCGCGCCTGCGAACGCAGGACGTGCTTGCCCCCGAGGAGGCCGAGCAATATGAAAAAGTCAACGACATCCTCGACGTCTGGTTTGACTCCGGATCGACGCACCGTACCGTGCTGCGCGGCTCGCATGCCGAGAAGCTTTCCTACCCGGCCGACCTGTACCTGGAAGGCTCGGACCAGCATCGCGGCTGGTTTCATTCGTCCCTGCTCATCGGGTCGGCAATCGACGGGCGTGCACCGTACCGCGCGCTCTTGACCCACGGCTTCACGGTCGATGCCCAGGGTCGCAAGATGAGCAAGAGCCTGGGAAACGGCATCGATCCGCAGCAACTCGCATCCAAGACCGGCGCGGAGATCATCCGCCTATGGGTGGCGGCGACCGATTATTCGGGCGAGATGTCGATCGGCGACGAGATACTAAAGCGCGTGGTCGAATCCTACCGGCGCATCCGCAATACGCTGCGCTTCCTGCTGGCCAATACCAGCGACTTCGACATCGAGTCACAGGCCGTCGCGGTCGACGCCCTGCTCGAAATCGACCGCTATGCGTTGGCGCTCGTGGGCCAGTTCCAGGCCGACGCGCGCCAGCACTACGAACGCTTTGAATTTCATCCGGTTGCGGCCAAGCTGCAGACCTTCTGCTCCGAGGATCTGGGCTCGTTTTATCTGGACGTGCTCAAGGACCGGCTTTACACGAATGCGCCCGATTCAACCGGGCGACGCTCGGCGCAGACCGCCTTATGGCATATCACGGCCAGCTTGCTGCGCTTAATGGCGCCCTTTCTGTCCTTCACCGCCGACGAGGCGTACCGGGTCTTCCAGCGCAACGACGCGGCCACGATCTTCACGCAGGTGTTTCACGAGCCGCCACCCATCCCCGGGCACGAGGCGCTGCTGGCCAAGTGGTCGGCGATTCGGGCATTTCGTGCCGAAGCGCTCAAACGCATTGAGGAACTGCGCGAGCAGGGCAAGGTCGGATCCTCGCTGCAGGCCGAGATCGATATCCATGCGCATGGAGAGCGCTACGCGCTGCTCGAGACCCTGGGAGAGGAGCTCAAGTTCGTAACCGTGACCAGCCGCGCCGATCTGCACCGCGCTGCCAGCGCCCAGGACGAACACATCGTGGTGCACGCCAGCAAGCATTCCAAATGCGAGCGCTGCTGGCACTATTGCGAAGACATCGGTGCGGAGCCGGCACACCCCAGCATCTGCGGCCGCTGCGCCGACAATCTCTTCGGCGCCGGCGAAGCGCGCCTTTTCGTGTGATGTCCGGCGCGCGCTCCGCCAGTTTCACCGGCATGCTGCCCTGGCTGGCGCTGGCGGCCGTGGTCGTCATTGCCGACCAGGCCAGCAAGGCCCGCGTTCTGCAGGCACTCGGGTCGGGCGAGTCGATCGCGGTAAGCGACTTCTTCAACCTCGTGCTCGCGTACAACCGCGGCGCTGCCTTTTCCTTTCTCAACAGCGCCAGCGGCTGGCAAGGGCAGCTGTTCACGGCGATCGGCCTGTTGGCCAGCGCTTTCATCATCTGGCTGCTCGTGGGGCACGGGCACCAGCGCCTGTTCGGCTTGGCGCTGGGCTTGATCCTGGGCGGCGCGCTGGGCAACGTCGTCGACCGCATCCGCCTCGGACATGTGATCGACTTTCTGGATTTTCATTGGACGTGGCTCTCGCCGCTGTTTCCCGGCGGCCACTTTCCGGCGTTCAACGTCGCCGACAGCGCCATCTGCTGCGGGGCGGCGCTGTTGATCCTCGATGAATTGCTGCGAGTGCGCCACCGTCACGTCGGCGGCTTCGAAAAATGAGCGAACACGCTTTACCTTGGTTCAGCGGCGGGGAAAATTCCTGATGGAACTATCCAATCGAAAGATCGTCCTGGGCGTTACCGGCGGAATCGCCGCCTACAAATCCTGTGAGCTGGTGCGCCGCTTGCGCGAACAGGGTGCGCATGTGCAGGCCGTCATGACGCACTCGGCGCGCAATTTCCTAGCGCCAGCGAGCCTGCAGGCGCTAACCGGCATGCCGGTATTCGACGATCTCTGGGACACGCGCATGTCCGATGGCATGGCCCACATTGCGCTATCGCGCGACGCCGACGCGATCCTCGTGGCTCCGGCGAGCGCGAATTTTCTTGCCAAGATCGCCAACGGATTGTGCGACGACCTGCTCTCGACGCTGGTGCTGGCGCGGCGCAGCGCGCAGTGCAAGCTGCTGCTGGCGCCGGCGATGAACGTCGAGATGTGGGAGCAGCCGGCGACACAGCGCAACATCGAGCGCCTGCGCGCCGACGGCGCGCTGATCCTGGGTCCGGCCCATGGCGACCAGGCCTGCGGCGAGGTCGGTGCCGGGCGCATGATCGAGCCCGACGAAATCCTTGCGGATCTGGTAGCGGCATTCCAAAGCAAGTGCCTGCGGGGCCGGCGCGTGCTGATCACCGCGGGACCCACCTTCGAGCCACTGGACCCGGTGCGCGGGATCACCAATCGCTCTTCAGGCAAGATGGGCTACGCGCTCGCCCGCGCCGCACGCGAGGCCGGGGCCGATGTCACCCTGGTGAGCGGCCCCACCATGCTGGCGGCGCCGCACGGCGTGCGCCGCGTCGAGGTCGATAGCGCGGCACAGATGCTGGAGCGGGTCCTGGCAGCCGTGGAAACGGCAGACGTCTTCATTGCCGTGGCCGCAGTTGCCGATTGGCGCGCCGCCTCGATCAGTCCGCTCAAGCTGAAAAAGCGCGCCTCGGCCGAGCCGCCCACCTTGCAGCTGGCCAACAATCCGGACATCCTGGCTACGGTGGCCGCCCTGCCTTTGCCCCCGCTGTGCGTGGGCTTTGCCGCCGAGAGCGAGCGCCTGATCGAGCATGCGCGCAGCAAGCTCTCCAGCAAGGGCGTGGCGATGATGGTTGCCAATTCGATCCCCGATGCCCTGGGCAGCGATGAGGCCGAGCTGGTGATCGTCGATGCCACCACGGCGCGCACCCTGCCGCGCGCATCCAAGCTCGAGCAAGGACGCAGGATCGTGGCGGCGATCGCCGATCGGCTAGCAACGCGCGTCGACCCGGGCGAGCCGGGCACATGAACGTGAACCCGAATCCCGAACTGCAGATTCGCATCCTGGACGAGCGCCTGCGTGCCTCGCCACCGGCCTATGCCACCGCCGGGTCTGCGGGAATCGATCTGCGCGCCTGCGTGCCCGAGGCCATGGTCCTGGCGCCCGGCGCCAGCGTGCTGGTGCCGGCGGGCTTTGCCATCCACCTTGCCGATGCCAGCCTGGCCGCGATCGTGCTGCCGCGCTCTGGCCTGGGTCACCGCAACGGGATCGTTCTGGGGAACCTTGTCGGGCTGATCGATTCCGATTACCAGGGACAGATCATGGTGTCCCTGTGGAACCGCAGCAGCGAGGCGTACCGCGTCGAGCCGCTGGAGCGCATAGCCCAGCTGGTGATCGTTCCCGTGCGCCAGGTGCAGCTGCGCCAAGTCGACGCATTTGCCCAAAGCTGCCGGGGCAGCGGCGGCTTCGGCAGTACCGGCACAACGTAAGGGCGGCTCCGCCCGGGCGATCACTCCTGGCGTATCCAGGTCTGCGTACGCCCGAACAGCGATAGACCAAGAAAGCCCCGAACCTCGAGCCGCTTGCCACCATCGATCGGGGTCAACCGGCACGAATACACGCGACCGTTGTCGGGGTCCAGTATCTTGCCGCCGCCGAACTGCTCGCCGTCGCGATGCACACCGGTAATGATGGTCAGACCGACGATCGGCTGGTCGCGGCGATCACCCGGGCAGTCCTTGCAGCGATCTGCGCGTTTGGCCGGGTTGATTACTTGCTCGATGACTCCGACGAACTCGCCTTGGACCTCGCGGATGCGCACGTAGGCCTTGGGCTTGCCATCGTCATCGCTGATCGACTGCCAAAGGCCGGCAGGCGTGAGTTCTTGCGCCCGCAGCGGCAACGCAAGCAGCGCGCCCAGGGCTAGGACGGCGCCCAGCAGCGCGCGCCGGGCGCGCACGCCGGTCGCACTCCGCATCGCCGCAGCAGCTATTCCGACAGTACCGGTTCGCCGCGTTCGGGCTGTGGTGCATCGCCGCTGTCGGCGGGAGGAAAGTCGAGCTTGACCTTATCGTCCTCGTCCACATCGACCTCCACTTTGCCGCCGTTGACCAGGCGGCCAAACAGCAGTTCGTCGGCCAGGGCCTTGCGCACCGTGTCCTGAATGAGGCGAGCCATCGGTCGGGCGCCCATGACCGGGTCAAAGCCCTTGCGGGCAAGGTGCGTGCGCAGCGCATCGCTGAACACGATGTCGACCTTTTTCTCGTGCAGCTGCTCTTCGAGCTGCATGAGGAACTTGTCGACCACGCGCAGGATCACGTCGCGGTCCAGCGCCGCAAAGCTGATCGTCGCGTCGAGGCGGTTGCGGAACTCCGGCGAGAACATGCGGCGAATCTCCGCCATCTCGTCGCCGGCTTCACGGCTGTTGCCAAAGCCGATGGCGCGCTTTTGCAGCATCTCAGCGCCGGCATTGGTCGTCATGATGAGAATGACGTTGCGGAAATCGGCCTTGCGACCGTTGTTGTCGGTGAGCGTGCCGTGGTCCATGACCTGCAGCAAAATATTGAAGATGTCCGGATGCGCTTTCTCAATCTCATCGAGCAGCAGGACCGCGTGCGGCTTCTTGGCAATGGCCTCGGTCAGCAGCCCGCCCTGGTCGAATCCGACGTATCCGGGGGGTGCGCCGATCAGGCGACTGACCGCGTGCCGCTCCATGTATTCCGACATGTCGAAGCGAATGAGCTCGATCCCCAGCGTGAACGCGAGCTGCTTGGCCACCTCGGTCTTGCCGACCCCGGTCGGGCCCGAGAACAGGAAGGCACCGATCGGCTTTTCCGGCTTGCCCAATCCCGAGCGGGCCATCTTGATCGCGGCAGCCAGCGCCTCGATCGCAGGATCCTGGCCAAAGACGACATTCTTGAGATTGCGCTCCAGGTTCTTGAGCTGCGCGCGATCGTCGCTCGAAACGGTTTGCGGCGGGATCCGGGCGATCTTGGAAATGATGTCTTCGACTTCGTTCTTGCCGATCGTCTTTTTGCGCTTGGACACGGGCAGGATGCGCTGCGCCGCGCCGGCCTCGTCGATCACGTCGATCGCCTTGTCCGGCAGATGCCGGTCGTTGATGAACTTGGCCGACAACTCGGCCGCCGCGGTAATCGCTCCCGAGGAATACTTGACGCCGTGGTGCTCTTCAAAGCGCGACTTCAGGCCCTTGAGGATCTCGATCGTCTGCTGCACGGTCGGCTCATTGACATCGATCTTCTGAAAGCGCCGTGACAGGGCGTGATCCTTTTCAAAAATGCCGCGGTACTCGTTATAGGTCGTCGCACCGATGCACTTGAGCTGCCCGGTCGATAGCGCCGGCTTGAGCAGGTTCGATGCGTCGAGCGTCCCGCCCGAGGCCGAACCGGCGCCGATCAGGGTATGGATCTCATCGATGAACAGCACCGCCTGCTGGTTGGACTTGAGCTGCTTGAGCACGGCCTTGAGGCGCTGTTCAAAATCGCCGCGGTACTTGGTGCCGGCCAGCAACGCGCCCATGTCGAGCGAATACACGTTGGCCTTTTCCAGGATCTCGGGCACTTCATTCTTGACGATGCGCCAGGCCAGGCCCTCGGCGATAGCGGTCTTGCCGACGCCCGCCTCACCGACCAGCAGGGGATTGTTCTTGCGGCGCCGGCACAGCACCTGGATGACGCGCTCGACTTCGGGCTCGCGGCCGATGAGCGGGTCGATCTTGCCATCGCGCGCCAGCGCGTTCAGATTCTGCGTGTACTGCTCCAGCGGCGAGACCTGCTCGCGCGCATCGCCCGATTCCTGTTCCGTCTCACCCTGCGGCTTGGTCTTGTCATCGGCGGCGGGCGCCTTGGTGATCCCGTGCGAAATGAAATTGACCACGTCGAGCCGGGTCGCGCCCTGCTGGTGCAGGTAGTACACAGCGTGCGAGTCCTTTTCGCCGAAGATCGCCACCAGCACGTTGGCGCCGGTAACCTCCTTCTTGCCGTTGGAGGTCGACTGCACATGCATGATGGCGCGCTGGATCACCCGCTGAAAGCCAAGGGTCGGCTGGGTGTCGGCCTCCGAATTCTGCGGCAGCACCGGCGTGTTGTCTGCGATGAAGTTCTGCAGGCTCTTGCGCAAATCATCGATGTTGCACGCACAGGCACGCAACACCTCAGTGGCCGAGGGATTGTCCAGCAGCGCCAGCAGTAGATGCTCGACAGTGATGAATTCGTGTCGCGCCTGGCGGGCCTCGACAAAAGCCATGTGCAAGCTCACTTCCAATTCCTGCGCGATCATGCTTCCTCCATCACGCACTGCAGCGGGTGCTGGTGCTCGCGTGAAAAACTGCAAACCTGGTCGACCTTGCTAGCAGCGACATCGCGTGGGTAGACGCCGCAGATTCCACGGCCCTCATGATGCACCTTTAGCATGATCTGAGTCGCCTGTTCCCGACCCTTACCAAAAAATTTCTGCAATACCCCTACTACAAACTCCATCGGGGTGAAATCGTCATTCAAAAGCACGACCTGAAACATCGGCGGCGGCTTCGTTTCCGCAGCCTGCTTCTCGACAACAGTGCCCTCTTCGAACCGTTCGCTCATAACTGTGAAAAAAAGGCACCTCGCATCGCAACCCAGGCCACCTCGGACCGCGAGCCGTTACGAGGTAGATGATAAGTGAAACCGAGCCAACTTCGGGGCCTTCCCTAGCAGCAAATTCGGCATCCCGCAGGTGCAATATTGACCCGGAGCGATCCGGTGCGATCGCCCGGTCGCCGCGGGCGAACCGCCCGGTTTTCCAGCGATCCTGCGTCTTAATTTTGCCCTGGCCCCGATTCGGTGCAGCGCCGAGTCCCAATCCGTCCGCACGCTGGGGCTTGACGGCCCACGAGATTTGCCCGAACAATGCTCATCCTGACGCAGTCGGAGAAACTTCGCAGGAGCAAGGCTGGCCGGCACGCATTTTCGGGTCGGCCACAGGGATAGGGGTCCGGGGAGGAACCGGCAGTTCTAGCCGGGTGCACCGCGACGCCTTGGATGAGCAGCGGAAACGCGGAGAAGAGGACGGATGCATGGCTACAGGTACGGTGAAATGGTTTAACGATGCCAAGGGATATGGATTTATCACGCCGGATGATGGTGGCGAGGACTTGTTCGCACATTTTTCTGCAATCCAGATCGGGGGCTTTAAGACGCTAAAGGAAGGCCAGAAGGTCGCCTTCGAGATCGTGCAAGGCCCTAAGGGCAAGCAGGCGTCCAACATCACTCCGAACGCCTGAAAACCCTGCGCCGCAGCGCGCAGGGAAAAGCCCCGCAGAGCGGGGCTGGTTTCGTTGGCAAAACCGCCTAGCCGGCACGTGCCGGCGCCAGCAATGGCCCTGCGGGCTACATCTGGGCGATCATGGCGTCGCCGAATCCGGAACAGGACAACTGCGTGGCTCCCGGGAGCAGGCGGGCAAAATCGTACGTCACCGTCTTGGCGAGAATCGCCTTCTCCATCGCACCCAAGATGCGGTCGGCAGCCTCCGGCCAACCCATATGGCGCAGCATCATCTCCGCCGATAGGATTTCGGAACCCGGATTGACATAGTCCTTGCCGGCATATTTGGGGGCAGTGCCGTGCGTGGCTTCGAACACCGCCACGGTGTCGGAGAGATTGGCGCCAGGGGCGATCCCGATTCCGCCGACCTGGGCGGCCAGCGCGTCGGAGATATAATCCCCGTTCAAATTCAAGGTTGCAATCACGTCATATTCGGCCGGCCGCAACAAGATCTGTTGCAAAAAAGCATCGGCTATCACGTCTTTTAGTACGAGCTGGCCATGCGGTGCCTGGATTACCTGCCAGGGTCCGCCGTCGAGCAGCTGGGCGCCGAATTCGCGCTGCGCCAGGGCGTAGCCCCAGCGCGCGAACGCACCCTCGGTGAATTTCATGATGTTTCCCTTGTGCACCAAGGTCACCGACTTGCGCTTGTTGTCCAGCGCGTATTGGATCGCCTTGCGCACCAGACGCTCCGTGCCCTCGCGCGAGACCGGCTTGATGCCGATACCGGAGGTGGCTGGAAAGCGGATCTTGGTCACCCCGAGTTCGCGTTGCAGAAAGTCGATCAGTTTGCGCGCCTTCTCCGACTCCGCCTCGTATTCGATTCCCGCGTAAATGTCCTCGGAATTCTCGCGAAAGATGACCATGTCGGTCTTCTCCGGTTCGCGCACCGGGCTGGGAACTCCCTTGAAATAGCGCACCGGACGCAGGCACACGTACAGGTCCAGCTCCTGGCGCATGGCGACGTTGATCGAACGGATACCGCCACCAACGGGGGTTGTCAGCGGGCCCTTGATCGAAACCACATACTCTTTCAGGATGTCCAACGTCTCTTGCGGCAGCCAAACATCGGGGCCATACACGCGGGTCGCCTTCTCCCCGGCGTAGACCTCCATCCAACTGATCTTGCGCTTGCCGCCGTAGGCCTTGGCCACAGCCGCATCCACAACCTTGATCATCACCGGCGTTATGTCGACGCCGGTGCCGTCGCCCTCTATGTACGGAATGATCGGCGTGTCCGGAACGCTCAAGGATCCATCGGCGCGCACGGTGATCTTCTGCCCTTGGGCGGGTACCTTGATATGTTGAACCATGTGTCTCTCAATACTCCCGGCGCTCGCAAAGTGCCCGCAGTGTAGCGCTGCCCACGGCGTGGCCGGCAAGGGCCGATTGCACTAGAGTCGCGACTTGCCCTTTTTCATTGGACTGCCAGGCCTCTCATGCAAGCTCTGCCGCGCTTCCCGAACATCGCTTCTCGCCTGGCGCTTGCGAAGCCCTGGCTTGCCGCCATCGCCTGGGCCGTGCTGCTGGCTTGCCCGGGCGCAAAAGCACAAGACGGATCTGCCCAGCTGCCGATGGTGCAGCTCAGCGCGGGCATCCATCTCATACACGCCGAACTTGCCGACAACGAGGCTGCCAGAATGCGCGGCTTGATGTTTCGTCAGACACTGGCTCCCAACTACGGCATGCTTTTCGTCTTTGACCGGGCAGACAAGCACTGCATGTGGATGCGAAACACCCTGATGCCGCTATCGGTGGCATTCATCGACGCGAGCGGGTCCGTTGTCAATATCGAGGAAATGAAGCCCCAGACCGACGACAGCCACTGTGCGCAGCGCCCGGTCCGATACGCCCTGGAGATGAGCGCCGAGTGGTTCCGGCGCCACGGAGTGCGCGCCGGCGACGTGCTGCAGGGAATACCCAAGGGCCCCGCACCGTGACCGGCTTGGCCCCGAGCGGGGCCGATGCACCGGCCCCAGCCGACAAAAAGCGACTAGCCAAAATTTCGGGCGGCGAAATCCCAATTGGCCAGGTTGTTCAGAAATGCCTCGACGAACTTGGCCCGGGCATTACGGTAGTCGATGTAGTAGGCATGTTCCCAGACATCGATGGTCAGCAGCGCCTTGTCCGCCGTCGTCAGCGGCGTCCCGGCATTGGACGTGTTGACGATATCGACCGTTGCATCGGTCCTTTTCACCAGCCAGGTCCAGCCGGAGCCGAAATTGCCCACGGCGCTCTTGGAAAAGGCCTCCTTGAAAGCCGCGAACGATCCCCACTTGGCGCTGATCGCCTTGGCCAAGGCGCCGGAGGGTTCGCCACCGCCGCCGGGCTTGAGGCTGTTCCAGAAGAAGGTGTGGTTCCAGACCTGCGCGGCATTGTTGAAAATTCCGCCACTGGACTTGCGCACGATCTCCTCGAGGCCCTGTTGCGCGAACTCCGTGCCCTTGATCAGGTTGTTAAGGTTCGTCACGTACGTCTGGTGGTGTTTGCCGTAATGGAACTCGATCGTTTCCTTGGAGATGTATGGCGCCAGCGCATCGGCGGCATAGGGGAGCGGGGGCAGGGTATGTTCCATCGTCGTATTCCTTCATTCGGGCAAGTGGGACGCGGTTCCGTTCGAAGATCGCAGCAGCAGCATCCGGGATGCTTACTGCCGCAACTGCTGCAACGATCGTCGGCTACATCATAAATCGTTTGGCCTCGTGCCCTCCACGAGCAAGTCGGCGCTGCCGCGCGCCAGCTGGGCCTGCACGCGCGCTCCCACAACGAGGGTAGTGGCATCGGTGAGCGGCCGGCCGCGCGGATCGCGCAAGATCGCGAAGCCGCGGTCCAGCACACCCTGCACGTTCAGGTGCGCAAGCGCGCGCTCCAGATGCGCCAGGCGATTCGTTCGTGCCTGCACGCTGCGCTGGTGCGCCGTTTGCATGCGCCGTGCTAGGTCTTGGAGCTGAGCACGCAACGCGGCGGTGTCCGGCCGGGCGCGCGCCAGTGCACGGGCCAGGCTTGCTGCCTGGGTGCGCGCGTGCCGGACCGGCTCTCGTGCGTGCAGGGCGCAGCGTCCGCGCAAATCGGCGATGCGCGCCTCCAGGCCGCGCAGTGGCGCCCGCGGCGAAGCCAAGATGCGCAGGGCGTAGTCCAGACGCTGGGCGCGCTCGCCTGCGGCGCGCGCGCCGGCGCGAGCGAGCGCGCGCAAGCGCAAGCCGAGCTCACGCAATAGTCCCTGTTGCTCCGGGGCAACCAATTCGGCCGCCGCCGTCGGCGTCGCCGCGCGCAGGTCCGCGGCAAAATCGGCGATCGTGAAATCCGATTCATGGCCGACACCGACGATGACCGGCAGTGCGCTGGCACGAATTGCGCGCGCAACCCGCTCGTCGTTGAAGGCCCAAAGGTCCTCGATCGACCCGCCGCCTCGCACCAGCAGCAAAACCTGCACCTCGGCGCGGCGCGAGGCCGTAGCGAGCATGGCCGCGATCTGAGCGCCGGCCTCGGCCCCCTGCACCGGCACCGGGTAAATGACGATCGCCAGATACGGCGCGCGGCGCCGCAGTGTTGTTAGCACGTCGCGCAATGCCGCCGCCTGCAGCGACGTGACCACGCCGACGCGCTGCGGTACCTGCGGCAGCTGGCGCTTGACGCCGGCATCGAAAAGACCCTCGGCGGCAAGTCGCTGGCGCAAGCGCAGGAACTCCTCCCACAGCCGCCCTGCTCCGAAACGACGCAGCGACTCGACCGTGAGCTGGAACTCTCCGCGCGGCTCATACAAGGCCACCGATGCAAGCACTTCGACCTCGTCGCCTTCGCGCGGCACGAAATCGACGAGCGCGTTGCGCCCACGAAACATCACGCACCGCACCTGCGCGCTGGCGTCCTTGAGGGAAAAGTACCAGTGGCCGCTGGCCGCGCGGGTCATCGACGCGATCTCGCCGCGGACCCTTTGCGTGCCGAACTCGCGTTGTAACGATCCAGAAACAGCGCGGTTTAGCTGTGAAACTGTCAGGCAAACGCGCGCCAAATCAGCGTTTTGCCGGTCCGGATCCGATTCCATGCGGCTTGCCGTCGAAAAGGTTTCCACAATTGCCAGGCTTCCTTGTCAAGCGTTCGGCCAAGCGCCTGTGCGTCCGAACGAAAGCGCCAACTCATTGAAATATAAGGATTTTATTGCGCCTTGAACTCGCCTGCCCAGTTTGCAGGCGCCGGTCAGATCCTTATCCGTGTACAAGTTACGACACTTCTCCACAAACTTATCCACAGTTTCTTCGCGCCTGTGCGCTACCGCACCAGCCTGCAAGGCAGGCAGACCTGGGACGCCTAGATCGTTCGGTCGAAACGCGAAAGCGCCGATGTCGTCCTGGCGCGCGGGCAAGGAGCCGGCAGATGCCGCGCGCCCCGAACTGCGGCGCCCCGGCACGAGGCGCTTCGCGATCCGCTCTACACTTCGCATTTTTTGCGCGGCAAGACCCATCTGGGCGCGCCCCAATCCGATCGTTTTCTTACGGGGAACCATTCCTTGTTTGCCATCGTACAAGCTCTGGGCTGGCCAATCTGGCCGCTGATCATCGCATCCGTCGTCGCCCTAGCGCTAGTGATCGAGCGCAGCGTCGCGCTGCGCCGGTCCCGCGTCCTGCCACCGAATCTATTGGGCGACGTTCTGAACCTGTACTCGCGCCGTCAGATCAGCCTGGATGTCATTGACAAGCTCGAGGCCAGTTCAGCGCTGGGATTCTTGTTCGCTTCCGGACTGCGCAGCGCCGGTGCACAGCGGGACATCACGACCAAGGCGCTGGAAATTGCCGGCGGACACGTGGCGCACGAACTCTCGCGCTACCTCACCTTGCTGGGCGCAATCGGCTCGGTCGCGCCGCTGCTGGGCCTGCTCGGTACGGTCGTGGGCATGATCGACATCTTTGCCTCGCAACAGGCCGGTTCCAATCCGCAGCAACTCGCGCAAGGCATATCGATCGCGCTGTATTCGACCGCCTTCGGCATCATCGTGGCAGTACCCTCGGTGCTGGCGTACCGCATATTCCGCGCGCGCGTCGATGACTTCCTGGTCGAACTCGAGCAACAGGCCCAGCGCCTGGTGGAGGCACTGTACGGAGACACGCGCGCGACGCGTGCGGCGGCATGAAATTCCGCCGCGGCTTCGCCGAGGATCCGGAAATCAACCTGATTCCGTTGATCGATGTCCTGCTCGTCGTCCTGATTTTCCTTGCCGTCAGCACGACCTACTCGCGCTTCGCGCAACTGCAGATCGAGTTGCCCTCCGCCGACCCGAACTCGGCGGCGTCCAAGATGCAGGAAATCCACGTGGCAATCAGCGCCGACGGGCGCTTTGCCATCGGTCACACCGTGATCCCGGTCACCGACATGGCGGCACTCACCGATCTGCTACGCAACGCGGCCGCCAAGCTCACCGATCCCGTCATAGTGATCAATGCCGACGCCCAGGCGCCGCACCAATCGGTCATCACCGTCATGGAGGCGGCGCGCAACGCCGGACTATCGCGCTTGAGCTTTGCTACGCAGCGCCACGCCAACGCCGGCCGATGAGCCTTGGCCTGACGACCGCATTGCGAAGCTGGGCACATCGGCGCGTGCGCCACGCCTGGCAACAGCGTGGCCCGCTTGCTTGCCTTTTGCTTCCCCTTACCCTGTTGCACCGGCTCTGGCGCGCACTGCGCGCGCTCGGCTACCGCATCGGGCTCGCGGCGCCGGTGCGGCTTGCGGTTCCCGTCATCGTCGTCGGCAACCTGAGCGTCGGCGGCACCGGCAAGACGCCCCTGGTAATCGAAATCGTGCGGGCGCTGCGCGCGCGCGGCTGGTCGCCCGGGGTCGTCTCGGGCGGATACGGCGGCCGATCGCGGCATCCGATCCTGGTCGACCCCGCCGGCGACGCCGCCCAGTGCGGCGATGAGCCCTTGCTGATCCGCTGCGTCACCGGGTGCCCGGTTTCGGTCGGACGCGATCGCGTGGCTGCGGCACGACTGCTGCTCGTGATGCATGCGAGCTGCAATGTGCTCATCGCCGACGACGGACTGCAGCATCGGCGCTTGGCTCGCAACCTGGAAATCGCGATCATCAACTGGACCGGGCTTGGCAACGGCTGGCTGCTGCCTGCCGGTCCCCTGCGCGATCCGCCGGAGCGACTGCGCCAGGTCGATGCCGTGGTGCTGCATGGCGCCGTGCCGGTCGTGCGCATCTACTCGCCTTTTTATCGCATGCGAACCAGCGTTCACGAAGCCACCTGCATGATGCAACCGGCGCGACAAATTGCGCTTGCCGATCTGGCCCGCGAGCAGCGCGAACAGAACCTGCGCCTGCTGGCGCTGTGCGCGATCGGGACCCCGGAGCGGTTTTTCTCCATGCTGCGCGAACAGGGCCTGCATTTCGATGAGCTCGCCCTGCCCGATCACGACAAGATCGATGCCTCGATGCTGGCGTCCGGCCGCTACGACCGCGTCCTACTGACCGAAAAAGACGCCGTAAAATGCCATCGCGATAGTCGGCTGGGGCACGACGAGAGGATTTGGGTTGTGCCACTGCATTCGCAGCTCGATGCTGCGCTGATCGATTTCATCACAGCGCGCCTGGGGAGAGACTCCGATGGATCCAAAGCTGCTTGAGATTCTGGTGTGCCCGGTCACCAAAGGGCCGCTGCGCTATGACCGCCAGCGCCAGGAGCTCGTATCGCAGTCGGCCGGACTTGCCTACCCGATCCGCGACGGCATTGCCATCTTGCTCGAGGGCGAGGCACGGCGCCTGGAGGAAAGCGAGCGCGAGGCACGCGGATGAGCTTGCGCAACGGCAGCGACGGCACCGCGGCCGGGCTGCGGTAAACGGTACCGTCCGATGTCCGCCCCACCCCCGCAGCAGGTCCCGGTGCCAGAGCCGCGCTTTGCGGCACTGATCCCTGCGCGCCTGGGCTCGAGTCGCCTGCCGGACAAGCCCCTGGCCGATATCGGCGGCGTGCCGATGGTCGTGCGTGTAGCGCGGCGCGCCGTCGCAAGCGGCGCCGAACGGGTCGTGGTCTGTGCGGACAGCGCGCGCATCATCGACGCCTGCGAGCACCATGGCATCAAGGCGATACTGACCTGCGACACGCATGCAACCGGCACCGACCGCATTGCCGAAGCCTGTCGCTTGCTCGGTCTGCAAGCCGATACCATCGTCGTCAACGTCCAGGGCGACGAGCCCTTTATCCCCCCTGCCGTTATCCGGGAGGTGGCTTGCACGCTGGCCGCGGACCACGAGTGCGACCTGGCCACCGCCGCCCATCGCTTGCATGACGCAGCCGAGTTCTTTGATCCGAACGTCGTCAAGGTCGTTACCGATGCCCGGGGGCGGGCATTGCTGTTTTCGCGCGCGCCCATACCCTGGTCGCGCGAAGGCTTCGCCCGGTCCCGATCCGACCTGCCCCGGGATTTGCCGGCGTTGCGCCACGTCGGTCTGTACGCCTACCGGGTCGGCTACCTGCTGCGGTTCCCCAGCCTGGCACGTCCTGCCATCGAAGAGCAGGAGAACCTCGAGCAATTGCGCGCCCTCTACCACGGCAGCGCAATCGCCGTACTGCAGCTGGATGCGCCCTTGCCGCCCGGGGTCGACACCGAGGCCGATCTGGACCGGGCGCGCCGCGCCATTGCCAGCGCCCACAGCTTCAGCACCCAGCGCGTTTACCATGCCCCGGCCGAGGATCGACCGTGACCAAAGCCGGCCGCAGTTCCGGGTAAGATGCGCCTCGCCCGGCGCCGCGCACAGGAGGCGCCAAGAGGCGCAAAAAAACGAGAGATTGCCTAGCGGGGGGCGCGCGCAAGCGCTGCAAGGGGGAACATGCGTCTGATTTTGCTCGGACCACCAGGAGCTGGCAAAGGCACGCAGGCGGCGTTCATCACGTCGCGGCTGCGGATTCCGCAGATCTCCACCGGTGACATGCTGCGTGCGGCCGTCAAGGCCGGCACCGCGCTCGGCCTTGCGGCAAAAAAGGTCATGGATGCGGGCCAGTTGGTTTCGGATCAGATCATCATCGACCTGGTTCGCGAGCGCCTGACGCAGCCCGACTGTGCCGCTGGTTACCTGTTCGACGGATTTCCGCGCACCATTGCCCAGGCCGAGGCGATGAGATCGGCCGGCGTAGCCATCGACCTGGTGCTCGAAATCGCCGTGCCGGATGCGGACATCATCGAACGCATGAGCGGGCGTCGCGTGCACCCGGCCAGTGGCCGCACGTATCACCTGCACAACAATCCGCCAAAGGTGGCCGATCGCGACGACGCCACCGGCGAGCCGCTGGTCCAGCGCGACGACGACCGTGAGCAAATCGTGCGCAAGCGCCTCGAGGTGTACCACTCCCAGACTCGGCCGCTCATCGATTACTACTCGGCATGGACCGCCACCGGCGCGCCGGGCGCGCCCCGGTACCGCGCGATCAGTGGCGTAGGTACCGTGGAACAGATTCAGACCCGCGTCCTGGACGCCTTGGAATCCTAGCGCAACTCATCTATCTAACGCACTATCTCAAGGAGCTATGCATGTCTGGTGTTTTGCTCGCGCTGATTTGCGGACTCGCCGCGGTGCTCTTCGGCGCGTTCTCGACCGCATGGATCCTCAAGCAGGACCCGGGCAACGCCCGCATGCAGGAGATCGCGCTGGCGATCCAGCAGGGTGCACAGGCCTATCTGAGTCGACAGTACCGGACCATCGCCGTGGTCGGCGTGATATTGGCAATCATCATCGCCGCCATTCCTCAGCTGGGGATCTGGACCGCGATCGGCTTCTTGCTGGGAGCGGTGCTGTCCGGATCTGCCGGCTTTATCGGCATGAACGTCTCGGTGCGCGCCAACGTGCGCACGGCACAGGCCGCCACGCGCGGTCTTAACCCGGCACTGAACGTCGCCTTTCGCGGCGGCGCGATCACCGGCTTGCTCGTGGTTGGTTTGGGCCTTTTGGGCGTGGCCGGCTTTTACGAAATACTGCAACGCTTCCAGGTCGGCGCGGGCGAATCGCGCGCGCTGCTGCACCCGATGATCGGCCTGGCCTTCGGCTCCTCGCTCATCTCGATTTTCGCGCGGCTCGGCGGCGGGATCTTCACCAAGGGCGCCGACGTCGGCGCCGATCTCGTGGGAAAGGTCGAAGCGGGAATTCCGGAGGATGACCCGCGCAATCCCGCGGTAATTGCCGACAACGTGGGCGACAACGTCGGCGACTGCGCCGGCATGGCGGCCGATCTTTTCGAAACCTTTGCCGTCACGGTGGTGGCCACGATGCTGGTCGGCTCCTTCGCGTTTCGTGGCAGTGACGCGGGTCTGGTGTACCCGCTGGCGATCTCGGGCGTGTCCATCCTGGCTTCGATCGTCGGGTGCTACTTCGTCCAGGCGCGCGAGGGCGGCAAGATCATGAATGCGCTGTATCGCGGGCTGCTGGTCGCCGGCCTCATTTCCCTGGTCCTGTTCTGGTTCGTCACGGACTGGCTGCTCGGACCCGTGGCCGCCGGTGCGGGACTGACCGTGGGCAAGCTCTACGGTTGTGCGGTGGTCGGTCTGGCGCTGACCGCGGCGCTGGTCTACATCACCGAGTATTACACCGGCACCGACTTTTCCCCGGTTCAGCACATCGCCAAGGCCTCGACCACCGGTCACGCGACCAACATCATCGCCGGCATCGCCGTTTCGATGCGCGCCTGTGCGTGGCCCGTGATCGCCATCTGTGTTGCCATCATGGCCTCCTATGCACTGGCCGGCCTGTACGGGATCGCCGTGGCCGCCACGGCCATGCTGTCGATGACCGGCATCATCGTGGCGCTCGACGCCTACGGCCCGATCACCGACAACGCCGGGGGCATTGCCGAGATGGCCGGATTGCCCAAAGAGGTGCGCAACATAACCGACCCGCTCGATGCGGTTGGCAACACGACCAAGGCGGTCACCAAGGGTTACGCGATTGGCTCGGCCGGCCTGGCGGCACTGGTGCTGTTTGCCGATTACACGCGCGCACTCGATCAGGAGGGAATGCATACCTCGTTTGACCTATCCAACCATGAGGTGATCGTCGGACTATTCATCGGTGGCTTGATCCCCTTCCTTTTTGCTGCGATGGCCATGGAGGCGGTCGGCCGTTCGGCCGGCGCGGTCGTCGAGGAGGTGCGACGCCAGTTCCGGGAGATCAAGGGGATCATGGAGGGCACCGGCAAGCCGGACTATTCGCGGGCGGTCGACATGCTGACCACGGCCGCCATCAAGGAAATGATGATTCCATCCCTGCTGCCGGTACTGGTGCCCATCGTGGTGGGAATTTTGTTGGGCCCGGCCGCCCTGGGCGGGGTCCTGATGGGCACTATCGTTACCGGACTGTTCGTCGCCATCTCGATGACAACTGGTGGCGGCGCCTGGGACAACGCCAAGAAGTACATCGAGGAAGGGCACTACGGCGGCAAGGGATCGGACGCGCACAAGGCCGCCGTAACGGGCGATACCGTGGGCGATCCCTACAAGGACACAGCTGGCCCCGCCGTCAATCCGCTGATCAAGATCATCAACATCGTGGCCCTGCTGATCGTTCCGATCATCGCCATGCTCCACGGCGGCACGAGCTCGTCGCAAGCAAGCGCGCCCGCGGCGCAGATTGCCCAGCACGCCTCATCCGGGCTCGGCCACGAAGGGCATTGACGGGGGGTTTTCTCCCGCATTACGCTCGCATCGTATGCGCGGCACGCCCGCCCGCCAGCGCTTGAATTGTGCGGGGAACCGCCCCCATATTCCGGCGTTGGCGCGGATTCGGAGGCAGGGATCATGGTACATCCCTGTCGGGGACCCACGATGTCGAACCTGCGCACTGCGGAGCGGTTGTTTTCGCAACGGCCCGATTCCCGGCGCCCATCGCGTCGGCGGTGGTCGCTGCTAGCCCTTTGCTGGCTGGGCAGCGCCAGTGCGGTCCTGGCAGATCCGGTTCCGATCGAACCGACCCCAAGTTGGCTGCAGCTCGAATCGGGCCTGAACGTGGACCGCGAGACGCTCGATACGCGCTGGAGTTCCGTGGTGCGGATCCCGTCGTCTCCGCCCGACTATTCGCTGACCAGCGAGCTTCCGCGCGCTTCCTGGAACAGCCTGAACCGGGTGCCGACGATGGTTGAGGTCGCCCCGACCCATCTGGGCGGCTCCGATCCCCAGGTCTATCTTCGGCCGCAGATCGTGCTCGGGGGCTCCTCGGAGTCGCTCACGTCCTTGCTGCGCGGCGCCGGAATCAACGCAAGCGGTTGCATGGCCCCGCTGATGAGGATGCATTCGTCCTTTGCTGGAAGCACTTCGCGTGCCAGCGTTTCGGTATCGGCACGCTGCAGCATCCACTAGTTGTAACCGACGATCGCCTTCTCGTCGCGCACGCCCTCGCGCTCGTTCCCCTGCGCTTCGCGCTGAGCCGCTCCGACGTTCTGCTCGGTCGTCGTCGCATTGGCATCGGCCTTCGGCTCCATCGGTGCCGAATCCGCCGCTGTCGGCTCCACGGCCACCGGCTCGAGGCTTCCGGGCTCCGGATCCAGCAGCGCCAATACCGAATCCGTTAGCAGCGGATCCAGGGGTGTTGCGTCCAGCGCTATCGGCTCCTGGTTCGGGGACGCAGAATTCGTGGGTATCGGACCAAAAAGCGACAGCACGGAATCCGTGAGCAGCGGGTCGCCCCGCGCCGCATCCACGGACACGGGCTGCACCGCTGACGGATCCTCGGCCGGTTCCGGCCGCGGCGCTGCGGCAACGGCAGGGACTGTGGCAATTTGCGCGAGGAATGTCATCGGCAAGGTCGAAGGCGACCCGTCCGGCAGCCGCAACGGCCGCGCAGCGCGGGCCGGGACCACATCCGTTGGTGCCGAGGACGTCGGAGCCTGTGCTGGCGGCACGGCCGTCTCCACCGGCGCGCCAGCATCCACCGGCGCGCCAGCATCCACCGGCGCGCCTTGCTCTTGGACCTTTCCGTACGTGCGCGAAATATGGTCCGCGTCGACCGCCTTGCCGAACAGGTAACCCTGGCCGCGCTCGCAGCCCAGGGTCTTTAGCAATTTGAGCTGGTCCACGCGCTCGATGCCCTCGGCAACGACTTCCTTTTGCAGCGCGTGCGCCATGTTGATGATGGCAGCGACGATTTTGCCGGCATCGTTGTCCGCGCTGGCATCGACCAGGAAGCTCATGTCGAGCTTCAAGACCCGGGCGGGCATCGTCTTCAAATAGCTAAACGAGGAATACCCGGTACCAAAGTCGTCGATGGCGATCAGCACCCCGTCGGCCGCAAGTCGGTTCAAGGCCTCGATCGCGGGCTTGCCCCCCTCGACCAACATCGATTCGGTCACTTCGATCTCGAGCGCGCCCGCAGGCATATTGGTCGATTCGATGAGCTGTCGCACCGTGGGAATGAAGTTGCTGCGCGGCAGCTGGCCGTTGGAAACATTTACCGAGACGCGCGGCACGCGCACACCCTCTTCGCACCAGCGCTTGTACTGCAGGCAGGCTTCCCGCATTACCCAGGCGCCGATTTCGGGAATCAAGCCGATCTCCTCGGCGTATTCGATGAAGTCCCGGGGATAGAGCAGCCCGCGACTCGGATGGCGCCAGCGCACCAAGGCCTCGACCCCGCAAAGAGCGCCCGTCTTCAGATCGATCTGCGGCTGGTAGTGCAGCACGAGTTCGCGGCGTTCGAGCGCATTGCGCAGTTCGCCGTCGAGCAGCGAGCGGCGCTTGCTCTCGGCGTTCATGGGTTCTTCGTAGAAGGCAAAGCGGCTGCGGCCCGCGCTCTTGGCTCGGTACATGGCGGTATCGGCCATCTTGAGCAGCTCGGGGCCGCGCTGGCCATCGTCGGGATACATGGCGATACCCACGCTCGCGCCCGTGTAGATCGTCTGGCCGTCGACTTCGAAGCGGCGCGACAGCGATTGGATCAGCTTGCGGGCCGCCGAGGCGGCCTCACGCGGCGTCTTGACGTCGGACAGGATCACGGTGAATTCGTCTCCGCCGATGCGGGCGACCACGTCATCCTCGCGCACATGATTGCGGATTCGATTGGCCGCCTGCACCAGCAAACGGTCGCCGAAGGCATGGCCATGCGTATCGTTTGCCTGCTTGAACCGATCCAGATCGATGAACAAGATGGCCGCCATGGTCTTGCCGCGCTGCGCCTTGGCCAGCTCGTCGGCGAGCAGCGACTGCATGGCAACGCGGTTGGGCAGGCCGGTGAGCGGATCGACATATGCGAGCGAGTGCAGTTTCTGGTCGCGCTCGGCGCCGCTGAATCCGGCTATGAGGCGGTTCGATACGCCGGCAAGCATATTGATCTGCGAGCTGGACAGCTGCGCGGGGGCCTTGTGGCACGAAACCAGGACCCCCCAAGCGCGGCTGCCGCGGGAGATCGGCAGAGCGAAAAAATGACCGACGCTGCTGTCCTTGAGCAGGCGCTGTTCGAATTCGGCCGGGAACGGCGACTCCGGCGCGGTCTTGTTCGTCGGGGTCAGGGGAATGCGCCGCTTGAGGTCGGCACTCATCTCGACCTTTGCGCTTTCGATATGGTTGCGATCGCCGCTGCGCATGACGAAAAGCCGTAGCGCGTCGGTGGCATCCGATTCGAACATGCCCAGCACGACGACGTCGGCCTGCGTCACATGCCGCAGGCAGCGCAGCGCGCTGCGGATCAAGGCGCCGACATCGAGCTTGGTCAGTATTGCGTCGTCCATCTGCGCCAAAATGCCCTGCACCGCCAGGCTCGTCCCGAGATTGCGTGCCATTTCGTTGAAGGCGCGCGTGAGCTGCGCGACCTCATCGCTGCCCCGGACGGGAACGCTGACGGAAAAGTCCTGTTTGGCAATGCGGCGCGTCGACAACATCAGTTGATCGAGGCGGCGTACGATCATTTCACTTTGCCTGGCGCCCAGCGCCACGGCAAGGACGGTGGCAACGATGGCCACGGCCTGGAGCGTTTCGAGCATCGATTGCGTCAGTGCCGACTGCGAATACAGCACCGCGGCAAACACCACGATCGGCACCAATGCCAGCGCCACGAACTGCCCCATCATGCGCAGACCGATCGCACTGCGAAACGCCTTGAGGTGCCAGATCTTCATCGAATCAACCAAGAAACGCGAGTTCACCGCGCCCAGATTGCGCGTAGCTTGCACAAGGCACGCCCGGCACCATCGTCCAATGGTGATCGGCTCCGTCCGGCGTTACGTTCACGCCCGCGTGCGTCCAAGTACCCGATTCGCGCACCATGCTAAGACGAGCGTGGGCCTTTCAAACCAATGGTTATTCGGGGAGATTGCCGTCACTTAGATGCGACTGATCGCCGGAATTGGGTAAGAAAAGCCGCCCGGCTCCGCCGGTCACATGCGCCGGCTCCTGGCGCTGCCGGCCCGCCTGCCGCCGGCTCCTTCGGGCGCCCTGGGAACCGCAGAAAACGCTTGGCCAAAACTACCGAAGTCTTCCTAGAATGCGCCCGCACGCAGCGCAGCGGCGCGGGCGTGGCGGGAGCAAACGGCCGGACGCATCTTTTCGGTCAGCCGTGCCGCAGCCGGCGCTGGCGCGGCGAGCGGGTAGGCGCGCGTAGACTTGCGCAGGCACGGCGCGTAACGTCGAGGGAGCAGAAGATGACGATTAAAGTGGGCGACAAACTGCCAGAAGGCAAGGTGAAGGAGTTCATTGAAATCGAGACGGCGGGGTGCTCGATCGGAGCCAATACCTTTTCCGTTCAAGACCTGACGCGCGGGAAAAAGATCGCAATTTTCGGCGTTCCCGGCGCCTTCACGCCGACGTGCTCGGAGCGGCACCTTCCGGGGTACTTGGAAAATTTTGACGCACTGCGCCGCAAGGGGGTAGACGAGATCTGGTGCTTTGCCGTCAACGATGTGTTCGTCATGGGTGCCTGGGGCCGCGACCAAAAGGTCGCCGGCAAGATCCGCATGATGGCCGATGGCTCGGGCACCTACACGCGCTCGCTGGGCCTGGAGTACGACTTAAATGCCGGCGGCCTGGGCCTGCGTTGTCAGCGCTTCTCGGTGCTGGTGGACGACGGCGTTGTCAAACTGCTCAATGTCGAGAACGGCGGAAAGCTGGCGGTGAGCGACGCGCAGACCTTGCTGCGTCAGATCGGCTGAGCTCGCCCGCTAGCAGTCCGGGTGAGCAGCGGGTTCGTGCAAGCGACCCCGCGCGCGGCGATCGATCGCTCAGACTGCCGCCTCTCGTGTCCGCAACACGAAATCGCGCGGCCGAAATCCGATCAGCCAAAGCAAGGCCGCATACACGGCCGCGGCCCCGCCGACCGCCGCAAGCAGCCACGCAATGCGGCCCAGCGCCCCCACCGGCGCCACGCTTGCGTACGCGTAATGCTGCTCGATCCAGATCAGGGCCAGCGTCAAGCCCGCCAAGGCGATTGCCAGCCGAAGTCCGAAGCTGCGCCATTCGGGCCCGGGTGAATAGATCTGCCGCTTATGCAAGCCACGCAACAGCAAGAGGCAATTGAACAAGGCCCCGATTCCGATCGACCAGGCGAGCGCCGCCGTTGCGAGCCAGGGCACCAGGGCCAGGTTGGCCAGCTGCGTCGCGGCCAGCACCATCACCCCGATTCGCACCGGGGTGCGGATATCTTGGCGGGCGTAAAAGCCCGGCGCCAGGATCTTCACGCCGATCAGGCCGAGCAGGCCCAGCGCGTAGCCGCGCAGCGCCGCTGCCGATTGCGCCACGTCATAGGCGCTGAAACGCCCGCCCTGAAACAAGGCCCCGATGAGCCCATCGGCAAGGACGGCAAGGCCCAGGGCAGCGGGCAAGGCGAGCAGGCAGGTCAGACGCAGGCCCCAATCGAGCAGTTTGCGGTAATGCTCCCGGTCGCCGGCGGCGTGCGCCGTCGACAGGGTCGGCAACAGCACCGTGCCAATGGCTACACCCAGTAGCGCGGTCGGCAGTTCCATCAGCCGATCGGCGTAATAGAGCCAGGAATTGCTTCCGGTCCCCAGGTGCGAGGCAATGTTGGTGTTGATGATCAGGCTTAGCTGGGCAACCGAAACCGCAAACACCGCCGGCAGCATCTGGCGCAGGATGCGTCGCACGCCCGCATCGGCAAAGGCTGCACGCACGCTCGATAAGCGCGGCAACATGCCCAGGCGCAAAAGCGCCGGGACCTGGATCGACAGCTGCAAAACGCCCCCCAGCACGACCGCAATGGCCAGCACCAGGATGGGTGGCTCCAGGCTGCGTCCGACGAGCAGCGTCAGTGCGATCATCGAGACGTTGAGCAAGACCGGAGTAAAGGCGGGAATCGCGAAGCGCCCAAAGGCGTTGAGCACGCCACCGGAGCAGGCGATCAACGACATGAAGAGTATGTACGGGAACATCCAACGCGTGAGCAGGGTCGCCAGGTCAAATGCTGGCGAGTGACGAAAGCCGGTGGCGATTGCCGCCACCAGCAGTGGCGCGCCGGCGACTCCGAGGATCGAGACGGCCAGCAACACCCAGAACAGCGCCGAGGCGACGTGGGAGAGCAGGACGCGGGTGCGCTCCGGCCCCTGGCGAATCTTGACTTCCGAAAATATGGGCACGAAGGCCTGCGCAAATGCGCCCTCGGCGAACAGGCGACGCAGCAGATTGGGAATGCGAAACGCCACCGTGAAGGCGTCCATCTCGATACCGGCACCGAAGAATCGGGCGATCAGCAGGTCGCGCAGCAGGCCACTGATCCGCGAGAGCATCGTGAGGCCGCTGACCCGGGCGGCAGCTCGAAGCAGGTTCACCGAGGGGAGATGCCACACCGCGGATGCGGTCGCTGCATTGGTTTTGATGGCGTCATTCTGTTATAGTTTAAAGCTTTGCTGCGTTCGTAAAGCAATACCCAAAAGCCCGTGGACTCCGGTGCGCTCCGACGGGCGACGGGCAACGTAGCGGCCGCAAGAACCAGCGTGAGAGGATTTGGGCATGGCAAATACCAAACAGGCAAAAAAGCGCGCGCTGCAGGCGCGCGCGCGCAACGCGCAGGGTTCGGCGCAGCGTTCGCGCCTGCGCTCGGCGATCAAGACGGTCCGCAAGGCCGTTGCCGCCGGTGACAAGGCCGCGGCGGTCGAGGCATTTCGGCGCTCGACCAGCGTGATCGATTCGATCGCCGACAAGAAGCTGGTGCACAAGAACGCCGCCGCGCGCAACAAGAGCCGATTGGCGGCGGCCGTCAAGGCGATGGCCTGACGCTGGCCTGGCGTTGTGCGACCCGGCCGTATTGGGCCCGCCGCGCAATGTCAAGAAGCAACCAGGGGCATTGACGCTGCCACATCGAGCGCGTCGGCCACGGACAAGAGCAGCATCTGCCAGCCTCGCGCGCCAACCCCTACCGCGCATGCCCAAGCCGTCCTCCAAGGTCGTTGTCATCAACGACGACCCGCTCATACTCAAGGAACTGCTCAAAGGCCTTAACGCCGCCGCGCGCTCGCTCGACAATCCCTTCGGCATTTCCTTCGCCGGCGCGCTCACCGGCGCCGAGGGCCTGCAGCGCATCCAGGACGACGGTGACGTGCAGCTGGTCATCGTCGATGACAAGCTGGCCGCGATAACCGAGCCGGCCCCGCACAAGCCCGGCCCAGCGCAGGCCAAGCAAACCGCAAGGCTGCGCGCTCCGGGCGGCCGGCCGGCAGCGCGCAGGAGCACTGCCGCCGTGCATGGCGCCGATCGGGGCCGTACGCGCAACCTCGTGCAGCGGATCTCGGCCCTGCGCCCCGAGCTGGAGATCTACGTACTGATCGAAAAAGCCAAGGCGGACCAGCTTGTCGATACCCTGTTTGCCGAGGCCGTGCATGGCTACTTCTACCGGGAGGAGCACGATTACCGTGGCATGTTCCGGATTCTCAATGCCCAGATTGCCGAGCGCGCCCGCACACCTTTTTTCGATGCCCTTCGATCGTACGTTGCCTCCGCCAAGGATGCCTGGCACACGCCGGGGCACTTTAGCGGCGATGCCTTGCGCGGCAGCCCCTGGGTCGACGACTTCTACCAATTCATGGGCGAGAACGTCTTCACCACCGACCTTTCGGTGTCGGTCAAGACACTCGATTCGCTGATGGATCCGATCGGCGTGGTGGCCGACGCGCAGCAGATGGCGGCCAAGGCGTTCGGCGCCCGGCGCACGCTCTTTGCGACCAACGGCACATCGACCGCCAACAAGGTGATTTTGCAGACGCTGATCACGCCCGGTGAAACGCTGCTCCTGGACCGCAATTGCCACAAATCGATCCACCACGGCGTCGTGCTCTCCGGCGCCCGTCCGATATACCTGGATTCGAGTGTGAACCGCCAGTACGGCATCTTCGGACCGGTGCCCAAGGCCACCATACTGCGCGCCGTCGATCAGCACCCCGATGCCCGCGTGCTGGTGCTCACCTCCTGCACCTACGACGGCCTGCGCTACGACCTGCAGCCCATTGTCGATGCCGCCCACGCACGCAACATCAAGGTGCTGATCGATGAAGCCTGGTACAGCCACGCCCGCTTTCATCCCGAGCTGCGACCGACGGCGCTGGAGGCCGGGGCCGACTACGTAACGCAGTCCGCGCACAAGACGCTGTCGGCGTTTTCCCAGGGCGCGCTCATCCACGTCAACGACCCGGACCTGAACGAGCACAGCTTCCGCGAGAATTTCAACATGCACACATCGACCAGCCCGATGTACGGCATGATCGCCAGCCTAGATGTCGGTCGGCGGCAGGCGGTGATGGAGGGCTACAAGCTGCTGCAGCGCACGCTGTCGCTGGCCGCCGAACTGCGCCAACAGATCGACTCGACCGGCGCCTTTCACGCCCTTACGCTCGACGAACTGCTGCCCGAGGAGGTCAAGGGCGACCGGATCCTGCTCGATCCGACAAAGATTACCGTCGATATCTCGGCCTGCGGCATGACCGTCGACGAGCTGCGCGATGAGCTCTTTAATCGCTTCAACATCACAGTGGAAAAATCCACTTTCAACACCCTTACGCTGCTGCTGACGATCGGCACCACGCGCTCGAAATGTTCCCGCCTGTATGACGCCCTGCACCGCATCGCGCACGAGCGCCATGCCCCGCGGCGCCTGTACCACGCGCCGGTGTTGCCGCCGTTTACCGAGCTGCGCTGCCTGCCGCGCGATGCCTACTACAGCACCGGCGAGCTCGTCGAGCTGCTCGACGAAAACGAACAGGTCAGCGACCGGCTGGTCGGGCGCGTCTGCGCCGACCAGATCGTCCCGTATCCACCCGGCATCCCGGTGCTGGTGCCCGGCCAGGTCATCGACGAGGAGGTCATCGAGTTTCTCGTGCGCACGCTGCGGGTGCACGGCACGGTGGAGTTGCACGGCATTGTTTTCCAAGGTTATCTTCCGGCCATACGCGTATTGAGCGCCCAGGAGCAAAAGCGCCTGAGCGCCGCGCTGACGAGCCAAACCCCGCGCCGCAAGCGGACCGTCCAAAGGTAGCCATGCAATGCCCAAGCCGACGCCCAGCCTCCGTCACTTTCTGCAGCTGTCCGATTTCACGCGCGAGCAGATCGAGCACGTCATCGAACGCGCGCGCATCATCAAGGAACGCTTCAAGCGCTACCAGCCCTACCAGCCCTTGACCGATCGCACGCTGGCGATGGTTTTTGAAAAGGCCTCGACGCGCACCCGTGTGTCCTTCGAGGCCGGGATGTACCAGATGGGGGGCTCGGTCATTCATCTTACGACCGGCGATTCGCAGCTCGGTCGCGCCGAGCCGATCGAGGACACCGCCCGGGTGATATCGCGCATGGTCGACCTCGTCATGATCCGGACCTTCGAACAGAGCAAGATCGAGCGTTTCGCCCAATACTCCCGGGTTCCGGTGATCAACGGGCTTACCAACGAATACCACCCTTGCCAGATCCTGGCGGACATCTTCACCTTTGCCGAGCACCGCGGCTCGATCGCCGGGCGCACGGTGGCTTGGATCGGCGACGCCAACAACGTGGCCTACACCTGGCTGCAGGCCGCACGGCTGCTCGGCTTCAAGCTACACGTGTCGACGCCTCCGGGGTACCGTCTGGACCCGCGCCTGGCGCCGCCCGGCGAGTACTACGAGGTCTTTGATGATCCCCTGCGGGCGGCACGCGATGTCGACCTGGTGACGACCGATGTCTGGACCAGCATGGGCTTTGAAGCGGAAAACGAACAGCGCCGGCAGGCCTTCGCGCCCTGGTGCGTCGACGCGAACCTCATGGGAAGCGCCAGCGCCGATGCATTGTTCATGCATTGCCTGCCAGCGCATCGCGGCGAGGAAGTCAGCGCCGAGGTCATCGACGGCCGCCAATCCGTGGTCTGGGACGAAGCGGAGAACCGCCTGCACGTGCAAAAGGCGCTGATGGAGTACCTGCTGCTGGGGCTGGAGGTGCAGTAGCGGCGGGCAGCAAGGGCGTGCGGGAGCTCTGCGATGGGCGCCACGGCGGCAGCCACGGCGGGCGCTGCCCTGCGGTTGGCAACAGGCAGAAAAAAAACGGGGAGAAATTTTGGCAAAGTCGGCGGACGCAACAACGGCGAAGGCAATGGGCAAGGTGAAGAAGGTCGTGCTGGCCTACTCGGGCGGGCTCGACACCTCGGTCATCCTCCAGTGGCTGCAGGACACCTATCAATGTGAAGTCATCACCTTCACCGCCAACATCGGCCAGGGCGAGGAGCTCGAACCGGCGCGCCGCAAGGCGCTGCAGATGGGAATTCGCCGTGCCAACATCTTCATCGAGGATTTGCGTGAGCCCTTCGTGCGCGATTTCGTGTTTCCGATGTTTCGGGCCAATGCCCTGTACGAGGGCGAGTACCTGCTGGGAACATCGATTGCCCGCCCGCTCATCGCCCAACGCATGGTCGAGTTGGCAAAAAAGACCGGCGCCGACGCGATCGCGCACGGCGCCACCGGCAAAGGCAACGACCAGGTCCGCTTCGAGCTGGGCGCCTACGCGCTGATGCCGGACGTGCGCATCATCGCGCCGTGGCGCGAGTGGGACCTGCTGTCGCGCGAAAAACTGCTGCAGTACGCCGACGCGCACGGCATCCCGGTCGATTTCAAGAAGCGGCGCGGACTAGCGCCCTATTCGATGGACGCCAACTTGCTGCACATTTCGTACGAGGGCGGAATCCTGGAGGACCCCAACTTCGAGCCCGAGGAATCCATGTGGCGCATCACGGTCTCGCCCAGCAAGGCCCCCAACCGGGCGCAGACGGTCGAGCTCGGCTACGAGCGCGGGGATATCGTCACGATCGACGGCAAGCGCATGTCGCCCGCACACGTTCTGACCGAGCTCAACCGGATCGGCGGCCGGCACGCCATCGGGCGCCTGGATCTGGTGGAAAACCGCTACGTTGGCATGAAATCGCGCGGCTGCTACGAGACGCCCGGCGGCACCATCATGCTCAAGGCGCATCGGGCGATGGAATCGATCACGCTGGACCGCGAGGTGCTGGCACTCAAGGACGACCTGATGCCGCGCTACGCGCGCATGATCTACAACGGCTACTGGTTCAGCCCGGAGCGGCGCCTGCTGCAGACCCTGATCGACGAGTCGCAACATGGTGTCAATGGGGTCGTGCGCCTGAAGCTGTACAAGGGCACGGTCCTGGTCACGGGACGCAGCTCGGCGACCGATTCGCTGTTCGATCCGGCGATTTCGACCTTCGACGACGACAAGGGCGCCTACAACCAGGCCGATGCCGAGGGCTTCATCCGGCTCAACGCCTTGCGCATGCGCATTGCCGCCCGTGCCCGAGGCCGCCGGCGAAAGTGAACGGCAGCGGCCCCGATCAGGCGCCGATGATCAGCACCTCGGGCTCAAGCGCGATGCCGAATCTGGCCAGGACGCGCTCCTGTATCTCGCGCGCCAGCTCCAGCACTTCGCGACCACTGGCCCCGCCCCGATTTACCAGCACCAGCGCCTGGCCCTCATAGACACCGGCGCGTCCGCGGCTCACACCCCGCAGCTGGCAGGCTTCGATAAGCCAGGCTGCGCCGATCTTGTAGCGCCCGCCCGCCAAGGGATAGCTCACCAGCGAGGGAAAACGATCGATCAGCTCCGCGTGCCGGGCCCGGTCAACGATGGGATTTTTGAAAAAGCTACCCGCGTTTCCCAGCTGCGCCGGATCGGGTAGCTTGCGCCGGCGCAATGCACAGACCGCATCAAAGATGTCGCCGGCGCTGGGGCGCGCACAGCCGCGCGCAGCCAGCTCGCGCTCCAGTTCCACGTACCCGGTTACCGGCTCCCAGCGCCGCGGCAGCCGCAGGGTGATCGCCAGAACAATGCGCTGGCCTCCCCGATCGTGCTTGAAGACGCTCTCGCGATAGCCCAGGCCACAGTCCTCCGGCGCCATTTCGCGCCGCTCCCCGGTAGCCGCTTCCCAGACGCTGACCGAATGCAGGCGTTCGGCCAGTTCCAGGCCGTAGGCGCCAATGTTTTGTATCGGTGCGGCACCGGTCAAGCCGGGAATCAGCGCCAGGTTCTCCACGCCCGGGCGTCCGGTGCGCACCAGCTGTTCTACCAGGGCCGGCCAGCTTTCGCCGGCGCCCACCCGGACCAGGTGTGCGTCATCGGTCTGGCCGAGGTCTTGTATTCCCGGCAGAGCCGCCTGGATAACGAGGCCGTCGAAGTCGCCCGCGAACAGCACGTTGGAGCCAGCGCCCAGAACGAGGCGCGGCAGCCCTAGCAGCCGGGGCTCGTGTTGGAGCTGCTGCAGATCCTCTACGCTTTGCACTTGCGCAAACCACGCGGCCTGCGCCTGGACTCCAAGCGAATTGAACGACTTGAGGGAAACGCGCTCCTGGAGTATCAACGACATCGTTGGATTATAGGAAGCATTGCGCGCCGCCCGGCACCGTACGGCCGGCGAACTTTTTGTGGAAGGAGCTTTCGTGCCCAGTTTTGATGTCGTCTGCAAGCCCAATCTGGTGGAGGTGCACAACGCCGTAGACCAGGCCAATCGCGAGATTTCCACCCGTTTTGACTTCAAGGGCTCTGACGCACGCGTCGAGGTATCGGAACAAAACAAGCTATGCGAGTTGACCCTGTTTGCCGACGATGATTTCAAACTCGGACAGGTTCGCGACGTCTTGCTGGCCAAGATGGCCAAACGATCGGTCGACCTGCGCTTTCTTGACCGTGACGCCGCGCCGGAAAAGCTCGGGCTCGACAAGCGCAAGCAAACGATCACCGTCCGCGCCGGAATCGAAGCCGCCTTGGCCAAGCGGATCGTGCAACTGGTAAAGGACAGCCGGGCCAAGCTGACCGCGAGCATCCAGGGCGATGCGGTACGCGTGACCGGGGCCAAGAAGGACGCCCTGCAGCAATGCATGTCCCTGCTGCGCTCGCAGGTGGAGGAGGTACCGCTGAGCTTCGATAACTTTCGCGAGTAAGCGGCGCGAAGGCCCCGACTCGGTCCCGGCCCATCCCGCGGCACTTGCCGCTAATCCCCAAATACCGGCCGATTGTCGATTTGCACCGGATTTACATGGGTTATCGGCCATCACGCATATGCGTGGCTTGACGGTTTGATCTTACAATGCGCGCCCATGAGTACTTCATTTAGCAATGCGCGCAGCAGCAGCGGCAACCCCTTCCGTGTGACGGAATTGGGGGTATCCGATACGGTCGTCGCGCCCGACATCACCGCCTACGAGCGCCCTTCCGCGGCCGGAACCGCGCCCGCCGGGTCCCGCAAAAGCGCCACGCAGCCGCTGCGGCCCGATGTCCCCGAAGCGCATACCTCGATCGTGGAAGCGCGTCACCCGGACATGGCCCGCGCGATCACGCTGCTGTGGGGATTTGCGGAAATGAATGAATATTTCGACCGGCTGTGGCTGGCCGACGGCTCCCATGGGCCGATCGATCCGGACGCGATGTCGGAATTGATGCTGCTCGCGCGGCTGCACCAGATGATCGTGCCGCAGCGCCCCGGCCGCTCGCTGGCCGACATCTACGGCAGCAACCGGCTGTTCAACGCCTCGGCGACGACGCGCGATCCTTGGAGCGACGTGCCGCCGCGGCGCTAGCCGCAGACCGGCCCCTGAGGCGCAGGGACGCCCTGGATCGCCGGGGACTGCACAGCCCCGGCCCCGCGTGTGGCTCCTAGCCTTCGGCGAGCAACTCCAGCGCGGCCGCCGTAAGACGCTCGCTCGTCAAGCCAAAGTACTTAAACAGCTCCGAAGCCGGTGCGGACTCGCCGTAGCGTTCGATACCGATGACGCGACCACGGGCCCCGACATACTGGTACCAGAGCCGCGTGACACCGGCTTCGATGGCGATGGTCGGCAGGCCGTCCCCGAGCACGGAGCGGCGGTATTCGCGATCCTCGCGATCGAAGCGCTCGCAGCAGGGCATGGATACCACGCGTGCAGCGACGCCGCGCTGCTCAAGATCGCGTGCCGAGTCGATCGCGATCTGCACTTCCGAGCCGGTCGCGAGCAATACCAGCTGGGGCTTGCCGGCCGGTTCGTGCAAAACGTAACCGCCGCGCTCGACCGCCGAAATCAGGCCGTTGGACTTCACCTGTGCCGGCAAGGCCTGGCGCGTGAGCAGCAATGCGCTGGGGCCGTCACGGCGTTCGATGGCGCAGCGCCAGGCCACCGCGGTCTCGGCCACATCACAGGGACGCCAAACGTCGATCCCGGGGATCAGCCGCAGGCTCGACGCGTGTTCGATCGGCTGATGCGTGGGACCGTCCTCGCCGAGCCCGATCGAGTCGTGCGTAAAGACGTGAATGACCCGCAGATGCATGAGCGCGGCCATGCGGATCGCATTGCGCGAATAGTCGGAAAAAGTGAGAAAGGTTCCGCCGAAGGGAATCAGGCCACCGTGCAGCGCCACGCCGTTGAGCACCGCCGCCATGCCGAACTCGCGAACGCCAAAGCTCAGGTAGTTGCCGGGGTGGCCCGCCTTGTAGGTCGTGGCATCCTTCCAGTGCGTAAGATTGGACTCGGTCAGGTCGGCCGAACCGCCCAGCAGTTCCGGCAACTCGGCCGCAAGGACCGTGATCGCGCGCTGCGAGGCCTGGCGCGTTGCCAGTTTTTCGCCCTTCGCGACGGTCTGCTCGATGTAGGCGTGGAAATTTGCGGCAAACGCGCGCGGCAGCTCCCCGGCGACCACGCGATCGAATTCGGCAGCATCCTGTGGGTAGGAGGTGCGATACGCGGCCAAGCGCGCATTCCACGCATCCTGCGCCGCTTTGCCGCGCGCGCGCGCATCGAGCAGCGAGTACACCTCGGAGGGGATCTCGAACGGCGCATAGGGCCACTTGAGCTCGGCACGGGCGCGCGCGACGCTCTCGGCCCCCAGGGCAGCGCCGTGGATGCCGGCCGTGCCGGCCTTGTCCGGGCTGCCCTTGCCGATGATGGTCTTGCAGGCGATCAGCGTCGGGCGCTCGGACTGGCGCGCGCGTGAAATGGCCTCGGACACGGCTTCGATATCGTGTCCGTCGACCCGCTCGGCGTGAAAGCCGTAGGCACGAAAGCGCGCCAGCGTGTCGTCCGTGAACCATCCCTCGACCTTGCCGTCGATCGAGATGCCGTTGTCGTCGTACAGGCAGATGAGCTTGTTCAGGCGCAGCGTGCCGGCCAGGCTGCAGGCCTCGTGGGAAATGCCTTCCATCAGGCAGCCGTCACCCAGAAACACGTACGTGTAGTGGTCGACGATCTTGGCATCGGGCTTGTTGTACCGCTGCGCCAGCACGGTCTCGGCCAGCGCCATGCCCACCGCATTGGCCAGTCCCTGGCCCAGCGGCCCGGTCGTGGTTTCGACGCCCGGGGTGAGACCGACCTCCGGGTGTCCGGGCGTCTTGGAATGCAGCTGACGAAAGCGCTTGAGCTCCTCCATCGGCAGCTGGTAGCCGGTCAGATGCAAGAGCGCGTACTGCAACATAGAGCCGTGACCGTTCGAGAGCATGAAGCGGTCACGGTTGAACCAGTGGGGATCGCTAGGATTGTGCTGGAGGTGGCGCTGCCACAGCGCGATGGCGATCTCGGCCATGCCCATCGGCATGCCGGGGTGGCCGGAATTGGCCTGCTGGACAGCATCGACGGCCAGCATCCGGATCGCGTTGGCGGCGAGCTTCTCGCCCATTGGGTTTCCTTGCAACATATTGCCTGCTCTCCTTACGGGCGACCGAGCGCCTTCTTGCGCCGTTCCATCAAACGCCAGATAAATGGCGTGAAAATCAGTTGCATGGCAAGTTCCATCTTGCCGCCGGGGGCCACGATGGTGTTTGGCCGCGACATGAACGAGTCGTGCAGCATGTTCAGCAGATACGGGAAATCGATGCCCTTGGGATTGGCAAACCGTATCACCAAGAAGCTCTCGTCGGCCGTAGGAATGTCGCGCGCTTCAAACGGGTTCGAGGTATCGACGGTGGGCACCCGCTGGAAATTGACGTGGGTGCGGTTGAACTGCGGGCAGATGTAGTTCACGTAGTCGGGCATGCGCCGCAAGATCGTATCGGTCACCGCCTGGGTCGAGTAGCCACGCTGCGCCTTGTCGCGCTGGATCTTCTGGATCCACTCCAGGTTGACCACCGGGACCACGCCGATCAGCAGATCGGGATGGCGGGCAATGTCCACCTTGTCGGTCTTCACCGCGCCGTGCAGGCCCTCGTAAAACAGCAGGTCGGTGTCGTTTTCGAGGCGCTCCCAGGCGGTGAACGTTCCGGCCTCCTGACCGTAGGGAGCGGCTTCGTCGGCGTCGTGCAGATACTTGCGATGGCGGCCGTTGCCGGTCTCGCCATACTCGCGAAACACGCCTTCGAGTTCCTCGAACAGGTTGGCTTCGGGCCCGAAGTGGCTGAAATGGGCCTGCTTGTTCTTCTCCGCCTCGGCCATTGCCTTGCGCATTTCCTTGCGGTCATAGCGGTGGAAGCTGTCGCCTTCTAGGACGCCGGACTTGAGTTTTTCCCGACGGAAGATCTTCTGGAATGTGCGCGTTACCGATGTGGTGCCGGCACCGGAGGAGCCGGTGATTGCGATGATCGGATGTTTTTCGGACATGATGGTTCCTCGTCTTGCTCGTTCAAACTCAGGTGGGCGACTGCAGGTCGGCAGTCGCCGGCGTCTTTGGGGGTTATCAGGAATTGGGGCGGAACAGGCCGCGCAGGTTAAAGAGCGGCGTGTCCTCCTCGGCGGCCACCGGCCCCTCGGCATGGTAGCGCTCGATGCGCTCGACCTCTTCGCGCGAGCCAAACACGAAGCCGATGCGCTGGTGCGCCGATTCGGGCTGGACCTGCATCACGGGGCCCGCTCCGGTGCTGGCGCGGCCGCCGGCCTGCTCGATGAGCATGCCGATGGGATTGGCCTCGTAGAGCAGCCGCAAGCGACCGGCCTTGCTCGGGTCCTTCGTATCCCGCGGATACATGAATACCCCGCCGCGCGTGAGAATCCGATGGGCCTCGGCCACCAGGGAGGCGATCCAGCGCATGTTGAAGTCCTTGCCGCGCGGACCCTTGCTCCCCGCCAGGCATTCTTCCACGTAGCGGCGGATCGGCGGCTCCCAGAAGCGGCTGTTGGAGGCGTTGATGGCAAATTCCTTGGTCTGCGCCGGAATCGTCATCTGCGGGTGCGTGAGCAGGAATTCGCCGATTTCCGGGTCCAGCGTGAAGCCTTGTACGCCGCGTCCCACCGTCAGGACAAACATGGTGGCCGGACCGTAAATGGCGTAGCCGGCCGCCAATTGCTGGGAGCCGGGTTGCAGAAAATCGCTCGTCTCGGCGCGCTTGCGCTCGGACGGGGCGCGCAACAAGGAGAAGATGCTGCCCACGGAAAGGTTCACGTCGATGTTGGAAGAGCCGTCGAGCGGATCGAACGCGAGCAGATAATCCCCCTGCCCGGCGATCTCGCTGATCCATGGCTGCTCCATTTCCTCGGAGAGCATTCCGCGCGCGTAGCCGCCCCACTGCAGGCAGTGTAGGAACGTGTCGTTGGCGAGGACGTCGAGCTTTTGCTGCGCTTCGCCCTGGATATTGGTTTCGCCGACGCCACCGTACATGCCGCTGAGCGCGCCGTGGGCCACACGCCGCGCGAGTGCCTTGCACGCCAGGGCAACGCCCAGCACCAGACTATTGAAGGCCCCGGAAGCCTGCGGAAACCGGCGCCGCTCCTCGATCAGGAACTGTGTCAGCGTAAGCGTCTTCGTTAACATCTTTGCGTCCCCCCGCGTTGCGATTTTGTCCAGCTGCCCGTGTTGCTTGAGCGCAATATTGGCATGCGTGATGCCCCCGACTATTGCGCCACCTCAGTCCGTGGCGTGATTTCCCACGTAGCGGCCAGACGCTGCAGATCTGAAATTTGCCCCCAGCGCCGGGCACAGCCCGGCACAGCGGCTTCCCAGGGTTGGTTCGGGTCGCCCAGGTTCGGCAGCACGCAATCGGCCCGCGAAAAATCACCGCGATCGATGTATAGGCCAGGTGTCGCCATCACGGCAATGCCGGCATCGCGTGCGGCGGCAATACCCGCTGGCGAATTCTCTTTCGCAATGGCTACGGCGTGGTGCAAGGCGTGGATTTGGTGCTCGGAAAGCGCGGCGGCCCGGGAATGAAAGCACGCCGCGATGCGCTCCTTGCCACCCGTGACCTTGAGCGCTTCGCGATACTCGGGAGCCGACCAGTCCACGTTCACGCCGCGCTCGGCGAAGGCCGAAGCGCGCCGGTGCATCACCTCGGTCTTCGCAAGGGTGCCGTCGACGTCAAACAAGATGGCCTGGAGCATGGGTCTCACCGGTTCCAAGGCGACATGGGAATGCCCATGAAAAAGGAGGAGATTTGGAGCTTGCAATCCGCGCATTCTGTTGGGAGAATTAGATAAGGTCTATTAAATAAAACTGAGAATTGTCATAAACTTACCTTATGGCTCGCCGCAAAATCACGATTCGGCAGTTGGAGGTACTGGACGCGGTGGGTCGAGAAGGCAGCGTTACGGCAGCTGCGAGCGCCTTGCACCTGACGCAACCGGCGGTATCCATGCAGCTGCGGCAGATGGAGGAGCATTTGCAGCTGTCGCTGTTCGAACCGGTAGGGCGAGGACTGCAAATCACGGAGCCGGGCCGCGACCTGGCTGCGCTGGCTGCCGACCTGCTGCTGCGCCTGGACGATTTCGCGCTGGCGGCAAGCGAGTTGCGCGGCGTAAGCCGTGGCCGCGTGCGCCTGGGCGTGGTGAGCACGGCGAAGTATTTTGCGCCGCGCCTGCTGGCGCAATTCCTCAAATCCCATCCCGGCGTCGATTTCAAGCTCAACGTCTATAACCGCGAACACATCATCGAGCAGCTCCAGAGCTACGCGATCGACCTGGGAATCATGGGCCGGCCACCCGAGGGCGCGAATCTGGTCGGTACTCCGTTTGCACCCAATCCCCTGGCGATCGTCGCCGCACCCTCGCATCCGCTGTCCCTGCGAAACGAGCTCACGCCCGAAGACCTGGAAAACGAAGCCTTCATCGTCCGCGAATCCGGATCCGGAACCCGTATTGCAATGGACCGCTACTTTGCCGACGCCGCGGTGACGATCAACCCGATCATGGAGACCGACAGCAACGAAACCATCAAGCAGGCGATCATGGCCGGCATCGGTATCGGATTGCTCTCGCTGCATACGGTGCGGTTGGAGCAGGCAGTAGGTCGACTTGTCACCTTGCGCGTTGCCGGCCTGCCGCTGCGCCGGCAGTGGTTTGTCGTGCATTCGCGCCAGCGCCACCTCACCCCTGCCGCCGAGGAGTTCCTCGAATACCTCCTACGCGAGGCCGACGAGCTGATGCGGGCCGGACTGTAGTTCGCACCGCGGCCCCCGCTGCCGCGATGCGCCCGATTGATGCAAAATCGTGCCCCAGAAAAAAGGCGGCGCCGGCTGGCGTCTCGGAGCAGACTCGGGGATTGCGAATCACCAACCCCCCACGGCGAGGCATCGGCGATGAACCTTTCCTACGTACCCACGCAACCGGACGGTCCCTGGGCAACCTACCTGTCGCAAATCGACGAGGTCGTTCCTTACCTCGGCCGGCTGGCACGCTGGGCAGAGACCCTGCGCCGTCCCAAGCGGGCGCTCTGCGTCGACATCCCGATCGAGATGGATGACGGACGCATTGCCCATTTCGAGGGCTTCCGGGTGCAACACAGCCTCACCCGCGGCCCCGGCAAAGGCGGCGTTCGCTACCACCCGGATGTCACGCTCGAGGAGGTGATGGCACTGGCCGCCTGGATGACGATCAAGAATGCCGCGGTCAACCTGCCCTACGGCGGCGCCAAGGGCGGTGTGCGGGTCGATCCGTCACGGCTGTCGGAGCGTGAACTCGAGAAAATCACGCGCCGGTACACCAGCGAGATCGGCATCATCATCGGTCCGAATCAAGACATACCCGCACCGGACGTCAACACCAACGCCAAGATCATGGCGTGGATGATGGACACCTACTCCATGAACGTCGGCGCAACGGCTACCGGCGTTGTCACCGGCAAGCCGGTCGCGCTGGGAGGCTCCCTTGGCCGGGTAAAGGCCACGGGTCGAGGCGTCTTCGTCATCGGTCGCGAGACGGCGCGCCGCTTGGGAGTGAGCCTAGACGGTGCGCGGGTGGCGATCCAGGGATTTGGCAATGTCGGCTCGGCGACCGCCGAACTGTTCGCCGGCAACGGGGCCAAGATCGTGGCGGTGCAGGACCACACCGGCACCGTCGTCAATGCCAAGGGACTGGACATCGCCGGACTCATGGGAGAACTGCGCGCCCGTGGGGGAATCGGCGCGTACTCGGGCGGCGACCGAGTACCCGATGAGCACTTCTGGGACGTCGAGTCCGATATTCTGGTCCCTGCGGCCCTCGAGGGCCAGATAACCGCCGACCGGGCCCGGCGCCTGAAGACGCGCATCGTGCTCGAAGGCGCCAACGGGCCGACGCTGGCCGAAGCCGACGCGATACTGGGCCGTCGCGGCATCACCGTCATTCCCGACGTCATGGCCAACGCCGGGGGTGTGATCGTGTCGTATTTCGAGTGGGTCCAGGACTTTTCCAGCTTCTTCTGGACCGAGGACGAGATCAACGTGCGCCTGGAGAAGATCCTCGTCGGCGCCTACCGCAAGATCTGGGAAACCGCCGAATTGCACAAGATCCATCTGCGCACGGCAGCCTTCGTCGTTGCCTGCGAGCGCGTGCTGCTGGCGCGGGAAGAGCGCGGCCTGTATCCGTAAATCGGCGCCCCGCACTCGTGCAGCAGCACGAAATTCTCATTGCTTGCGCATCGCCTCGACTTCGATCTGGATGTTGACGTCGTCACCGATAGACGGAACGAACGCGTTCAAGCCCCAATCCGAGCGCTTGACCGCACTGCTGACCGTGGCGCCGCAGACGTATTGCTTGTCCTGGCGATTGCCGCAACGGCATAGCGCCAGTCCTAGCGCTGCTCCTGCGGACCGTGCGCCTCGTACCCGGGCCCAGGGCCGATGCCCGCGGGCGGCAGGGATGCACCTCACAAGCAATTTGCGTGGCAATTCCAGGTTCGCTACCGTTGCGTTCCCACGATGAGGTCCGCGATGAACTGGTATCCCTTGCTGCTGCTGTTGCACCTGACCGGCGTCGTGGTCTGGGTGGGCGGCATGTTCTTCGCCTACCTGTGCCTGCGCCCGGTCGCGGCACAGCTGCTGCAAGCCCCCGAGCGCCTGCAGCTCTGGCGCGGCGTATTCGAGCGTTTTTTCCCCTGGGTCTGGGCGGCCGTGGTGCTGATCCCCGCCAGCGGCCTGACGATCATCGCTGCGATCGGCATGAGCGCCGCACCGCTGCGATGGCACCTGATGCTGTTTACTGGCGCTGTGATGATCGTGATCTTCCTGGCGGTATTTTTCCTGCCCTACCGCGCGCTGCGGCGCGCCGTCGATGCGCAAGACTGGAAATCGGGCGCCGCGGCGCTGGCAACCATACGACAGCTGGTCGGCTTAAACCTGCTGTTGGGCCTGGTGACGATCGCGATTGCGACCGCCGGCCGACTCATCGGTTGAGGGGCCGGACGCAACTCGAATGCGGGACCACAAGCAAACGGCCGGGTC
>Ga0209415_10000823_pt1 | contig 58478 bp, 41 predicted proteins | sample PeaSoiSIISIP2007_FD_187696 | JGI IMG/M metagenome (GOLD analysis project Ga0209415, IMG submission 187696) | Peat soil microbial communities from Weissenstadt, Germany - SII-SIP-2007 (SPAdes) (version 2) | ecosystem: Environmental > Terrestrial > Soil > Wetlands > Peat | place: Germany... | reverse complement strand
TGTTCAACGGCCACATGGATACCTCCAACACTGGCCGCGAGGAATTTCTCACCGGTCTCGGCTACAAGCCGCAGGCGGTAGTCAAAGACGGTTTCATTTACGGCCTCGGAATTTACAACATGAAGGGTGCGCTAGTCTGCTACCTCAATGCGGTGCAAGCGCTACAGCGCGCTGGCGTGCGTCTGAAAGGAGATGTCATCATCGCCGCCGTCGCCGGTGAAATCGAGAAAACGCAATGGGGCGAATTCAAGGGCAAAGAGTACCGTGGCTATGGATGCGGCACGCACTATCTCGTGAACCACGGCGTGCTGCCCGACATGTGCATTCTTGGCGAACCGACCGACATGCATGTCGTTCTCGAACACTTTGGCTCGATGTGGGTGCGCATCTCTTGTAGCGGCATTTACGTGCACACGGCGTTCTGCGAGGGCCGCGAGGAAATGAACTCCATTCGCCGCACGGTCGAACTCATGCCTCCCATTCTGAAGTGGATTGAACAATGGGAGAAGAAGGCCAGCTACGGCGGCAAGAAGGCAATCGTGAATCTCGGGGGCATCCGCGGCGGACACGCGTGGCGCGCCAGTCGGACCCCCGAAAAAACCGACTTGTTCCTCGACGTGCGCGTTCCGCCCACCATTCCCATGGCGGCGGCGCGGCGCGACATTCAGCGCATCTTTTTCTTACTGGAAAAAACACATCCGGACTGGGGTCTGGAATTCGAAACCTACGTCTCGGTCCCTGGTGCGCGCATTGCCGAGGAGCATGAGATGATTCGCGCTATTGATCGTAATCACCGGCGGATCACCGGCAAAACGCCAGAGCGGGAGGTCGTCACCTGGTGCTCCGATGCGAGCGTGCTCAGCCGTTACGGAGTCGAGACGGTGAATTACGGTCCCTCCAGCGGCCCGCGCGATAAAGAGGGAGAGAAAGTCCGCATTCAAACGTTGATGGACATCACGAGGATTTACGCACTAACCGCAGCCGAATTATGCGGAGTACATAACCGCTGAGGACATTTTGCCGAGTCAGAAAGAAATCGATCGCCGCTACAAAAACATTCGCGTGCGCATGCAAGCCGCCGGACTGGATGCGCTCATCGTTTGCGGCAATCAGTACGCGGGATTCGAGGGCGCGGTCTTTTATACCTCGGGATTTGAAATCGTTCATCGCTACGTTTACGTCGTTATCCCGCTCGAAGACGAAGCCACGCTTGTTTTTCCACGCGAGGCTCGCTGGATCGGGGACAAGACGAAACCTTGGGTGAAAGACCAGGTCTGGCCCGACATTCCCGGCCAGTGGTTGCGTGAACGTGCCGTCGCGCGCAAATGGAAGCGCATCGGCACTTATGGGATGAACTTCGTCATGGCCGTGCGCGACTATCGCGAACTCGCGCAAGGTCCGTTTGACCTCGTTCCCTTTGATCAGGAATTCGATATGGCGCGCGCCGTGAAAAGTGAAGAAGAACTTGTCGAAGTCCGCGACGCCATGGACATCGTCGTCGATGGCTTCTGGGCGCTGGTCGCGAGCTACCAGCCGGGCAAGACCGAAGCGGAAATCATGGCCCCCGCAGTCGAGCGTTTCTTCGCGCGTGGCGCCGGCCCGCGCATGATGAACATTCTGCTTTCCGGCGAACACGGAGAAGCCAATGCTTACTTCAAAGTGCCCGGCCATCGCAAGGTTAGCGGCGACGATCTTCTTCTGTATTCGCTCGAAGTCACCGGGGCCGGCGGTTACTGGGTTGAGTTCTCCCGCGCCCTGATTCAGGGCAAGCCCAGTCCGACCACGCAGAGGATGGCCGAGGCCTATCCGGACGCGATGGAATCCGCACGCAAGTTGATGCGTCACGGCGAACTCACTTCCACCGTGCATCGCACTGTTTCGGAAGTATTTGCCAAGCACGGTTTCGCCCTCGGCCATCTCTCCGGGCACAGCATCGGCATGACGATGCTTGAGCATCCCGCCATCGGCGCGACGGGCGGCGTGCCGCTGGAAGAGAACATGATCGTCTCGCTGCATCCACAGGTCGTCGATCGCGATGGCAAGGTCTGCCTTTACACGCAAGACACGTATCGCATCGGCAAGACCGAAGGCGAGTGCCTGGCCGATATGCCATGGAAATTCTTTAACGGCGGAGAGGCGCGAGAGAACGTAAGAAATCTACCCTAAAGATGGCGCTTGCCCCCGTCTCACTGCGTCGGCGACCTGGCAAGCCGTGTCTCTACTGGAGCGTGACCTTGTTGAAAATTTGCATCGTCGGCTGCGGCGCTGTTGGCAGCCTCTTTGCTGCGCACCTTGCCCAGAAAGGCGAGGCCGAAATTTGGGCGTATGACGTCTGGAAAGATCACGTCGAAGCCATCCGCAATCACGGTCTGCGCATCTCCGGAGCCGCCGATTTCACCGCGAAACTGAACGCCACCAGCGACCCCAACGAACTGCCGCGCTGCGATTATGGCGTCGTCGCCACCAAAGCCATCCACACGCGTAGCGCCATTGCGCAGGTCGCCCGCGCGTTCGATAAAGACAGCGCGGTCTGCTCCGTACAAAATGGCGTGGGCAACGAAGAGATCATCGCGGAGTACGTGAAGTGTGTTATTCGCGGCACCACATTTCCCGCTGGACATCCAATCTCCGCCGGCCACATCGGTTTCGATATCAAGGGCGACACCTGGATTGGCCCTTTCGAACCAACGAATACGCCCATGTCCAAGGTCGAAGAACTGGCCGTCCTGATGACGCGCTCCGGCATGAATGCAATTGCCTTGAAAGATGCGCGCGGCGCGCAGTGGACCAAGCTGATTTTCAACGCGGCTACCAACCCCGTTGGAGCGCTTACGCTGCTGCATCACGGCGCGGCCACTCGCTTCGGCCCAACCGGCGAGCTATTCAACAATCTGATCGCCGAAGGTGAGGTCGTCGCCCAAGCGCTGGGTATCAAGCTCCACGGCGATCCGCGAGCCCTGGTACAAAAGGGAGCGAACGCGCCTGGCCAGCATCGCGCCTCAATGTTGCAGGACGTGCTCGCTAGACGCCAGACCGAGGTTGACTTCATGAACGGGGCAATCGTGAAGTGGGGCGAAAAGACCGGCGTTCCTACGCCACTGAACAAAGCGGTGTGGGAGCTGATGAAAGGTCTGGAACACTCCTGGAGCGACCCGCAGTGAAGGACTCAGGTGACAGGTGGAAGGTCGCAAGTCTAAGGAAGATCCTGGGTTCCCTTACACTTGATATCAAGCACTGAATAGATTCTGTTTTTCCTGTCACCGGTCACCTGCTTACCGAGACCTAAACTATGACCCTCCCCTTCAACATCGGAGTTCTGCAACTCAGCATGGAGCCTGTCCTTGAAACCTTGGCTATGGCGCAGGCGTGCGAGGACGCGGGCTTCGATACCTTCTGGATTGCCGAGGCGTATCCCTGGTGGCGCAAACATTCTTTTGAAGCTCGATCCTCGACTGCAATCCTCGCCGTGATCGCCAGCCAGACACGGCGTATTCAACTGGGCTGGGGAATTATTTCCCCCTACACGCGACATCCCGTTCAGATCGCGATGGAGGTGCGCGTGATGCAGGATCTGGCCGGTGACCGATTTCTGCTCGGCCTTGGCGCCTCGAAGATCTTCATGAAGGAAATTGGCGAGGGTGAAGGCGAAAAAGTCGGGCCTGCGACGGTAATGCGCGAGAGCATTGAGATCATCCGCGGCGTGCTGAAGGGCGGCAAGTTCGAATATCAGGGCAAGGTCTTCTCAGCCAGCGTTCCGCCGCTCCAGCCGGACGCGCTTACGCCCCGCAAGGTTCCTCCCATATATGTTGCAGGAACCGGACCGGCGATGCAGAAGCTGGGCGGTTCGCTCGGCGACGGTTTGCTTACCGCGTCGATCACTACTCCCGCGTTCGTGCGTTACTCGAAGAGAAATATGGAAGAAGGCGCGGCCAAGGCGGACAAAGACGCTTCCAGGCTGATCCTCGGCTCTGTGATCGTCGGCAGCATCGCGCGCGATTCGAAAAAAGGCAAAGACGGTGCGCGCGAGCAGGCCGCTATGTATCTTGCCAACAAAGTGCAGAACATCAAAGGCTCAGCAGACGTGTTGTTGGAATCCGCCGGCATCACCTTCGACGAACTTAGGCCGGTTGCGGACGCCATGGAAAAAGGCGGACGCAAGGCTGCGGCGCAAGCCGTCAGCGACGAACTACTCAGTAGAGTCTGTCCCATCGCGGGCACGCCCCGCGAGTGCATTCAAAAGATCGAGGAATACCGCGCCGCCGGCTGTACTCACATCATGCTCGAAATCTGGGGTGACGATCGCACCGGGCAGGCGAAGCTATTTGGCGACGAAGTCTTGCCGCACTTCAGAAAATGAGACAGTTTTCGTGATGGCGCGGTGCAGGCGCTCAGTGGCTTCAGCCGGAACCCGCGGCACCTCATGGCATTTCCCCGGCTCCCCTGCAGCAAGTAACTGGAAACTGCGATGGCTTACCCCGAGATGGGAACATGCTTCCCATCCTCGGTGAGCAGGCCCACGCGGTCAACTCCGGCAATTCGAGCCATGGCAATCACGTCCGCCACATCCTGGAAATCAATGTCGTCATCGGCCTCGACGTAGGCGACTCGCTCCACGCGGATGGCGAAAATATCCCGCAACCGCTCGCGTAAGCGGTCCCATTCCACCGCTTCTTCATTCACCATCACCTGCGGGTGTTCTGCCTGGGCCTGGCCGGTTATCTGTTTCGCGTGATGGATCTGAATCACGATCGTCGACTGTGGCGGCGGGATCGTGCGATCCGTAGACTTGGGCTGCTGTGGAATTTCTGTCTGCAAACCGACTGGCTTTTGCTCGATCACAACGAGCATGAAGACAATGAGGAGTACCAGCAGAACGTCAATCAGGGGCGTGACGTTCATCTTTGGACCTGTAGAAAACGGACCACCGCCTGCCGTTGAGAATCCCATGCGAATTTCCTCTCTTTGGGACTGGAACGGGCACGCGCGTGTCCTGAATCATTGGACACCTGACCGGTGCGGAGAGTTCCACGGCAAGCGGGTTTGAATTCTCCGGAAACTTACGCGACCCGCTAGAATCGAATATTCGAGTTCTGCCGGATCATGGTGAAACACTTCGCGCGACTGGTACTCGGGGCGCTGTTCGTCCCACTCAATCTGCTCTGGTTCGCTCCGCTGGCGCACGCTCAGGACAACTACGAAATCCAGGTTTACAGCTCCGAAGCGACCCCGAAGAATGTCACCATGGTGGAAATCCACTCCAACTTCACCATCGACGGCCAGAAGACGGTGGTTAACGGCGTTGCCCCTACGAATCACGCCGAGCACGAGACTCTCGAGATCACACAGGGATGGACAGACTGGTTCGAAACAGGCTTCTATGTGTTTACGAGCCTTCAGAACGGCGACGGTTGGGACTGGGTGGGCGACCACATTCGCCCGCGCTTGACTGCCCCTGAGTCGTGGCACTTGCCGGTCGGCTTGAGCATCTCGCAGGAAATTGGATATCAACGGCGGAAGTTCGCGGAAGACAGCTGGAACTACGAGCTTCGACCCATCATCGACAAGAAGGTGGGGCGCTGGTATTTCGACTTCAATCCGGCGTTTGACCGCGCGCTACACGGCCGGAACACGGGTAAGGGATGGGAATTTTCTCCGAATGTGAAGGTTAGTTTTGATATCACCAAGAAGATCACTGGCGGCTTCGAATACTACGGCGCCTTCGGGCCTGTCTCAGACTTTGATCCCATTTCTCAACAGTCGCAGCAGATCTTTCCGGTGATTGACCTGAACGTTTCGCCGAACTGGGAGTTCAACTTCGGCGCCGGCGTGGATGTTTCGAACTCTGCCGATCACTTGATCGTGAAGTGCATCATCGGAAGGCGCTTCAGTTGGGGCCACAAGCCCAGCCCCGCCCAAAAATAGTGGAGCGTCTCTCCACGAACAAAGATTAACCGATCGGCTGCGCCGAGGGCGGGATCGGAGGCGCGTCGAACGGCGGAGACTCTGGAACTGGAGGCGCCTCCAATACCGGAGGAGGTGGATTCAGCAGGGCGTCAAGCTTCGGATAGCGCGCGGCGAAGAAATAGATTGCGAACGCTGGGAAGAATACCGTCGCGGGCACGCTCACCAGAGCGACCAGATACATCAATACCGACAGCAAAATGGTTCCACCGATGATCGCCAGGCTGACGGTGGCCACATTCCATCCCAGGCCCGCTTTATACCCCGCAAACACGGCGAGCACGGCCGGCAAAACGAGAGCAATGATCGGAAGAAGAGTAATGATGCCGAACAGAATTGCCGCCGCCAGCGCCAGCACGATCTTCAACAGCAGATAGATGGCGTATCTCCCCGGCTCGGGTCTTATCAATCGCAGCAGCCGGCTCCAACCATCAGCGAAATCCACCCCTTCGAGGGCCATGATGGGCACGAGAAAATCCTTGGCCAGCAGATGAACGGCCGCCACCAGTAGCAAGAAGATAAGGAACAACCCAATCAGCAGAATCACGCCGAGAGCGGTGCGACCGACGTGCTCTCCCATGTCCCTGAACCAGCCGAGCAGCCCGGCACAGGCGAGCGGCACGCCGATCAGAACACCTAGCGCCAGGAACTCGGAGATCAGGAACACAAGCTGCCACACAAAATATCGCCTGCCGGCTCGATGCCAGCGCGACCAGCCCTCGCCGATCGAACAGCGTTTCTTGATGACCGAATCGAACAAGATGAAACGGAAGACGCTATTGAGGTAAAGAAAAACGAAAAACAAAACGATCGCCAGCACCACGATCACGGCAATCAGACCCGCCAGTTGGGCGATGTGCGCAGTATCAATGTGGGGAAAGGGAGTGGACAAAAACTCTTGTCCGCGGCGTTGCTGCGGGACAGGAAAATTGAAGCTATTAAAATTGCACCCGCTGGTGTGAAGCTCCGCGGCCAGAAACCCGACTAGCGCCAGCCGCGACCACTGTCCCAGGCGAAACGGGCGGAACAGTTGGTCCCGAGTGTGTTGCAGAGCGGGCTGTACGCAATCCACCGCGGAAACCGGCATAAATCCCACCTCACGTACATCAGCACCCTAAAGTGAATCGGATAAAAAGACAACAAGAAGTTATCGTGACGCTTAGGAGGCGTTACATGTTTTTAATGATGTCATCCGGAGCGAAGCGAGGGATCCGCAGTTTGCAGGGATTTATCGCACCAGCGGGCGAACTCGCGCAAGGCCAGTTCACACTGCCGGCGATGGCGCTCCTTCCGGTCGCGGACCGATATGTCGAGTGGGGGCAAGAGATCAAAGGTGATGTTTGCCGGCTGAAAGTTCTTGTTCTCAGCCCGAGTGATGTAGTGGACAAGAGAGCCCAACGCCGTCGCTCGCGGTGGAGATGTCGGCTCGCGGGCCGTCGCCAGCGCGGCGGCATTCATTCCTGCCATCAGGCCGGTGGCAATCGATTCGACATAGCCTTCGACCCCGCAGATTTGTCCTGCGAACAACGCCTGGGGATGCGCCGTCATCTGCAAGGTAGGGTTGAGCAGTGCCGGCGAGTTGATGTACGTGTTGCGATGAATTTGACCGTAGCGCAGAAACCGCGCCCGTTCCAGTCCGGGGATCAAACTGAGTACACGCGCCTGCTCGCCGAATTTCAGGTGATTCTGGAATCCGACAAGATTGTAGGAATCTGCGCGAAGATTTTCCTGGCGTAATTGCACGACGGCGTATGGCATCCTGCCGGTTCGCGGGTCCTTGAGTCCGACCGGCTTCATCGGCCCGAAGCGCAGCGTGTCGCGTCCGCGCCTGGCGATCTCTTCGATTGGCAGACAGCTCTCGAAGTAGTTCAGATTTTCCCAATCTTTCTGTTCTACCGATTGCGCCGCAAGAAGCGCGTCGTAGAAACGGTCGTATTCGTCTTTCGACATAGGACAATTGATGTAATCGGCTGATCCTTTGTCGTAGCGCGCCGCTAGGTACACCCTAGTCATATCGATAGAATCAGCCTCGACGATAGGGCTGATCGAATCGTAAAAATAAAGGTTGTTGTGTGGCGCGGGCGCCACCGCCCGCGAAGGATCAAGACCGAATTCTCCTGTCGAAGCGGAAGAAAAACTCAATCTCACAATTTCCTGCGAGAGCGCGTCAGACGTCAGAGGGCCAGTAGCGATCACAGTAAGCTCGCTGTCTTCGACATGCGTGACTTCCTCTCGCCGAATCGTAATGAGCGGTTCGCGTGAAATCGCCTCCGTCACTCTTCGTGAAAACTCGGCCCGGTCCACTGCCAGAGCATGTCCGGCGGGCACTGCGCTTGCCCGCGCGATCTCGAGCAGCAGAGAACCGGCGCGCCGCAACTCTTCCTTCAGCAGCCAGGGCGCCGTGTTCTCGCTTTCGGACTTCAGCGAATTCGAGCACACCAGTTCCGCGAAGTTGTCTGTCTGGTGGGCAGGGGTGGTACGCACTGGCCGCATTTCGAATAATTCGACGGCGACACCTCGACGAGCAGATTGCCACGCCGCTTCCGATCCCGCGAGACCAGCCCCGATGATGCGAACTCTTCTCATCTAAGCAACCTCTGGTTAAGTCCTCCGTGGTCCTCCGTGACCCGGTGGACCCCGTGGTTTAGTTTTTTGTCGGCTGCTTAATCAGGGTTCCCTGACTCCTCTGCACGTGTTTCCGGCTCCATGCGACCGCAGCGCATATTGCCGAACCCATTTATTATAGGGCTCACGTCCCAGGAGAAAGTGTCATGACCCGTATCAGTCTGATCGAACCGGCGCAGGCCAGCCCGGAAGTCAAGGAAGTTTATGATGGCAAGCTGAAAGGCAAGCCTGGCAGCATCCAGAAAGCGCTGGCGCATCGTCCCGCCATGCTCGGCAAGTTTCTTGAATTCTATGCCAGCGTGGGACGTTCGCTAGACCGGAAACTGTACGAGGCTGCGTATCTGCGCATATCGCTGATCAACGGATGCCACTACTGCACGCAGCATCATATCCAAGGCTCAAAACGTGCCGGGCTCACAGCCGAGCAGATGAAAGCTCTGAAGGAAGGGAACTACTCGGGATTTACCGCGCCCGACCAGGTCGCGCTCCGCTACGCGGAAAAGCTTACGCGCACTCCCGACGGCGCCAGCGACGCCGACTTCGCGGAACTGAAGAAACATTTCTCCGACGAACAGATTGTCGATCTGCACATGCTGATTGGATTGGCGAACCTGACCAACCGCGTGACTGGACCGTTGGCGTTGGAAATCGAGTTTCCAGAAGAGACGATCTAGCGCCACCGGCAATTCACAGAATCACCCTTTCGTCTCCCACTCGCCGGGTTACCCGCTCGCGGTCGAGATATTCGAGCAAGGGGATCGCGTACTTGCGGCTGACCCCGGTCATGTCCTTAAAACGGGCAACGTCCATTTTCGGGGTGGTTTTTTTGAGCGCGGCGACCCTCCGGCGAAGATCCAATAATGCGCTCTGGTGGAAGACAAGTTCGTCTGAGATTTTGATCAAAACTTTGTCACGCAAAAGCAGAGTGACAATCTTCTGGGCACGAATTTTATCTACCTTCAGCCCCGCCAGCACTTCCTTGAGCGACGGAACTTTCAGCCCGGCGGAAGCGAATGCCTGCTCGATGATCTGCTTGGACTCGGCTTCTTCGTCTTTCATGACTACGCCACGTCCGGGCAGATGGACGAGTTCGCCTGCGACTTCGAGCTTCTTTTCCTCCGTTAATTTTTCCAGCACGCGGTAGAAGACCTCGGGACCGAGGTCAATGCGATCGCGCAGCTCTTCTTTGCTCATTCCCGCGACAAGAGGATTCTCGTCATGAAATGTCTTGAGCGTCTGAAGTACTTCCGTCTTCGCTTCCCCAAACGCCGACGATGCCACCAGCACCTGATTGCAGTACACCAATCCGGCCGCATCGATCAGTTTTATCGCGGCTCCTTTTCGCACGTTCATCTCCCCGGGTACATCATCCAGGCGCAGGCCGATGGCCCCGCGACGCGCCACGCGCGCCGCGAGTACTTGTGCCGGAGAGCCATCGCGCATGATCTTGAGGAACGCGAGCGCATCTTCTGCGCGTTGTTTGCGCGTCGCAGGGGAAACGTCCAGCACCACGCCCCCGCCAATGGTCACTACTGGAGAAAATTGCCGCACGATGAAGCGGTCTCCGGGCAAAAGCAGCATGGGTTCCGCGAATCGCAATTGTGCGTATGCTTCGTCGCCCGGCTTTACAAGTTTCGTTCCATATAGCCGAGCTTCTGCAATGGTCTCGCTCGTGTAGGCGTGAAAGTGAACACGCGCGCCATCCTTCAACGGCTTCGCTGAGGGAAGAAGGGAAAGGAGCGCATCGATTCGCGACGTGGGATGAAAAGTGTCGGCGGTCGCGAGCGTCATTCCACGCGCCAGGTCCTCGGTAGAAAGCCCCACCAGGTTTAGTGCGGTCCGCTGTCCGGCAACGGCGGTTTCGGCCGGTGAGCCGTGAACCTGTACGCCACGAACTCGTACGCGTTTGCCGGCTGGAAACACCTCGAGCTCTTCTTCCTTGTGGATCGTCCCGGCAACGAGCGTGCCGGTAACGACCGTGCCAAAGCCTTTCATGGTGAAGACGCGATCGATAGGAAGGCGGGCCAAAGCAGCCGAATCTTTCGCAGCAACGTCAGAGGCGACGCGGGCAAGCGCTGATTTCAACTCCTCCAAGCCTGCGCCGGTCAACGAACTCACTGCCACCAACGGCGACTTGGCCGGATCGAGAAACGATCCGCGCACATAGTCTTCGACTTCCAGCCGCACCACTTCGAGCGTATCCGCGTCCACCGCATCGGATTTTGTGAGCACAGTAACGCCGCGGCGGATCGCGAGCAGCCGGCAGATATCGAAGTGTTCGCGGGTTTGCGGCTTGATCCCCTCATCGGCGGCGATCACCAGCAGCACCAGATCGATGCCGCCAACGCCGGCCAGCATGTTGCGCACGAAGCGCTCGTGGCCGGGGACATCGACGAACCCCACACGAATCCTGCTGCCGTCGGGGGCCGGGAGGTCGAAGTGAGCAAACCCAATGTCAATCGTGATGCCGCGCCGCTTCTCTTCTTCGAGCCGGTCAGCATCGATGCCGGTCAGAGCTTTGACCAGCGATGTCTTGCCGTGATCGATATGTCCGGCGGTGCCGACGATGACGGACTTCATGCGAAAACAGTATAGTGGTAAGCTTCCGGGCTGCGGTTGCGGAGCAGTCATCGGGCGGGTAGACTTCGCGGATGGCAGTGCGCGCTGCACTCGGATTCAAACTTCACACGGGCTGGGCGATGTTGGTGGCGCTTGCCGGCCAACCTGGTGAAATTCGAGTTCAGTTTCGGAGACGCATCGAATTGTTGCCGCTCGACGAATCAGTCCCTCGCTTCGTGTATCACAAGGCCGCCGAATTGCCTCTCCCGCAGGCAACGGCGCTGGTGAAGCGTGCACGAGAGGCCTCGCGGAAGGCGGCGCGATCCGTAATCGAAGATGTCTTGAGCGAACTCGATTCGCGCGGAGCCAGAGCGGAGGTTGGTGGAGTTCTTTCCGGTTCCACCACGGTCCCGGATGATTTGTCTCGGATTCTTGGATCGCACCTTCTGATTCACGCCGCGGAAGGCGCCCTGTTCCAGCGTGCGATCGTCTCCGTCTGTGAGAGTTGCGGGTTGGCCGTCACAGTCGCCCGCGAGCGCGAAGTCTGGTCGCGCGCAGCGGCCGCCTGGGGTCTCGCAGAACTGGGCTTGCGACAGGAAATAGACGCCTTGCGAACGTCAGTGGGCTCACCGTGGAGCGCCGACCACAAGACTGCCGCAGCGATTGCGCTCTTAGCGTCGAAAAACAACTCTTAGACCCCAGTGACCGGGCAAAGCGGCTAGCGCCACTTCTTGAGGCTGGGCCAGACCTGCGCCAGAGTGCCAAACTTCGCGCCGCGGCAAATGAACACCGGAATTTGGCGCTCCAGGGCATAGGGATTGTCGCGCGAGGCGCCCACAAATTCCACATGGTCGAAAAGCGTCTCCAATCGTTCGCGGTTGTCGTCGAGCACGATCAGGCAGTTGCCGGAATAGCCGCGTGGCCCCCACAACCACCATGACTGATGGCCGCTTAGCGACTGCGGCAGCCCGTACTTGGGGCCGAGGAAATCTATGGCTCCGGCTTGTCCATAGTCTTGCGCGAAAATTCCGCAGGCTCTGCGTTCTTCGGAAGGAATCTGGTTCCAGGCGATCACGACCTCGTCCACAATTTCGCTCCAACCGAACTGATCGGCGTAGTGCTGCGGAAGGGCGGCTCGCGCGAAGCTGTGCTCGCTCCGCGGCAGTTTGATGGGCAGGTGTTGCATATAGGCGATGAATTGCTCAATGGGCAGAACCGGCATCACAAGGGGTGCGAAGACGGCGCCTCCCGCCAGCAGAAGCGCGGCGATAGCAGGCTTCAGCCACGCCTGCCGGATGCGGTCAATGGCGTCGTCGATCACGACACATCCGGCAGCTAGATACACCGGGTAAATCGGCGCCAGATAGTAATTCTTCCCTTTGAGGATCACCCAGACGGCGAAGCTGACGATGTAAGCAAATCCGAGGAAGCGGTAAGGTTTGAAGCGCCGCGCGGCAAGGAACGCGATCACGCCCGTGATCCAGATCAAAGCAGACAGCGGGTGAATCAGTAGGATCTGCTGCGAAAAGTATTGCCAGGGTGAGAGCACGACATCGCGGCCCTCGGCCCTGATGTTGCGCATGAGTTCGACGAAAGGCCAGTGGTTAGCGACATTCCACAGCAAATTGGGCAGAAAAATCAGGAACGCTGCCGCGCCGCCAAGCCACATCCCTTTGCTCAGGAGGAATCGCCGCTGGGTCAACAGCAGGCCGACAACAATCGCGAAACCAAGGACAGCAATCGAATACTTTTCCTGCAGGCCAATTCCGGCCACCACGCCGAACCCCAGCCAATAACGCGGCTGGTCGCGTTTGGAAGCGAGGACCGCGAAATACGCGCAGCCCATCCAGAGCAATACTTCGAGATCGCAATTCGATGTGAGCAAGCTTCCACCGGACAAGTAAATGGGGGCGATCAAAACCGTCAGACCGCTGAGCGCTACCGCGGACCGTTTCCCGCCCAACTCGCGCGCAATCAGGCCGGTTAGCAGGACCAGCGCCGCGCTCGAGAGCGCAGGCAGGAGCCGCACGCTGCGCAGCGAGTCGCCAAAGATCGCCAGACAAATCCGGCTCAGAACGGGCAGGAGCGGAGGCTGGTCGACGTATCCCCACCCCAGATGCCTTCCACAAACGATGTAGTTGAACTCGTCGCGAAAATAGCCGTAGCGGTTGTTGAAAATCATGTGCAGCACGAAGCTGGCGGCGGCGATTGCGGCGATGGCGAGCATGCCGTTCTTTGCCCAGTTTGGTTCAACAGGGTGTTCGGGGGGACGTACGACTGCCGCTTCGACGGCTGAGTCTTCCATGGTGGTCGGCGGAAGCATAGCGAAGAAGGCGGAAGTTGTCACTTTTCTTTTCCGAATTCAACGAATCCACATGCGAAAAGTTATGCGAGATGCGACAATAAAGATTCCCCGATGACCACCTCTGCGATCAGTGTTCCAGCCATCACGCCGGAGATGATCCGGGAGCACGGCCTTACTCCGGAAGAATTCGAAAAAATCAAACAACTGCTCGGCGGACGCGAGCCTACACGGACAGAACTCGGCATCTTCAGCGTGATGTGGAGCGAGCACTGCTCCTATAAGTCGTCGCGCGTTCACCTGAAGCGGCTGCCAACCCGCAGCAAGCTGGTGGTGCAGGGACCGGGCGAGAATGCCGGCATCGTCGATATCGGCGACGGTTGGGCCTGCGCGTTCAAGATCGAGTCGCACAATCATCCGTCATTCATCGAGCCCTTTCAGGGAGCGGCCACGGGCGTTGGGGGGATTCTGCGCGACATTTTTACTATGGGCGCGCGGCCGGTGGCGGTGATGGACTCGTTGCGCTTCGGGCCGATCACTTCAGGAACAGATCGTGTGGTGACGGGCCGTCGCCCCGTCCAAGCGGGGCAGAGCCCCGCCACCACGCAAGCCGAGATTCACAAGAACCACTCTGTTATGGAGGGCGTCGTCTCCGGCGTTGCTTCCTACGGCAACTGTTTTGGCGTTCCGAACCTTGGCGGCGAGGTGAAGTTCGAGGCCTGCTACTCCGGCAATCCGCTGGTCAATGCGTTCGCTCTTGGACTGGTTCGGCGCGACCAGATTTTCTACGGACGCGCGTCGGGCGAGGGCAATCCCGTAGTTTATGTAGGCTCCAAGACCGGACGCGACGGCATCCACGGCGCCACCATGGCGAGCGAGGAGTTCAGCGAAGGGTCGGAAGCGAAGCGGCCTAACGTTCAAGTCGGAGATCCGTTCCTCGAGAAATTGCTGCTCGAAGCTTGCCTCGAAGCCATGCAAACGGGTGCGGTCGTTGGAATACAGGATATGGGCGCCGCCGGTCTGACTTGCTCGACCTGTGAGATGGGCGCGCGTGGCGGCACTGGAGTCGAGATCGAACTGGATTGCGTCCCGCAACGCGAAACGGGTATGACGCCTTACGAGATCATGCTGAGCGAGTCGCAGGAACGCATGTTGCTGGTCGCGCAGAAAGGCCGCGAAGAGGAAGTCTTTCGCGTCTTCCAGAAATGGGGACTGGACGTGGTGGAAATTGGCCGGGTCACCTCGGATGCCAAGATGCGGGTGCTCGAACACGGTGAAGTGGTCGCGGAAATCCCGAATGCCGCGCTCACCGATGACGCGCCGGTGTATAAACGTCTACTGGCGCGCTGGGAACCGCCCGTTGATCGGGAAATGCCGGAGCATATCCGCCTCGGCGAAAGCGCAGATTTCTCGTCCCACCTCAAGCGTCTGCTGGCTAGTCCCAACATCTGCTCGAAGCGTTGGGTGTGGCAGCAGTATGACCACATGGTGCAGACCAACACGGTCGAAGCGCCCGGAGCGGGCGATGCCGGCGTCATCCGCATCAAGGGTTCCAAGCGCGGGCTCGCCATGGCGCTCGATGGCAACAGCCGCTGGTGTTATCTCGATCCTCGTCTCGGAGCGATGCACGCGGTCGCTGAAGCGGCGCGAAAAGTGGCTTGCGCCGGAGCGACTCCGATTGGCGCCACCAATTGCCTCAATTTCGGCAACCCTGAAAAACCGCATATCATGTGGCAGTTTTCGCAAGTGATCGACGGCATCACCAAAGCTTGCGAGGAACTGGATACGCCGATTACGGGCGGGAATGTCAGCTTCTACAACGAAACCCTCGGCGAGGGAATTTATCCGACTCCGGTGATCGGAGTGGTGGGAATTCTCGAGGACGTACACAAAACGGTCAAGATGCATTTCGCGCAGGCGGGGAGAAAAATCGTCTTGTTGCGCGCGAATGAGGCTGGGGATGCGGTTGATGCCGAGGTTGAGTTTGGGTCGTCTGAGTACGCGAAAGAGATTCTTGGAGCGGTGTGGGGATATCCGCCGGAACTGGATATCGAAAAAGAAGCCACGCTGCAACGGGCCCTGGTGGCCATAATTCAGGAAGGACTGGTTGAGTCGGCGCACGATTGTGCCGATGGCGGCTTGGCTGTGGCGCTCGTCGAATCGGCATTACCAGCCGGAGTCGGTTTGAGCGTCGGATTGCCCGAGCAGAAATTGGCGCTTGAGTTCGCGCTGTTCGCAGAAGATGCGAGCCGAGTCGTACTAAGCTGCGACCCTATCCACCTGCGGCGAATCCAAGAAGTAGCGGAGGTGCATGATGTCTTTGCGGATGTGCTGGGAGAAACGGGGTCGGACAGGGTTGAGGTTGCGGTGGATAGTCAGCCTGTGATTTCCGCGAGCGTCGCCGAGTTACGCGAAGCTTATGAGGACGCATTGGAGAATGTGTTGCACACGGAACCGAGCGTTGCCGCTCCGGACTAACAAGTAAAGGAGGCATTCATGAAGACAGGTAGAAATAATCAATGTGTCTGCGGTAGTGGTTTGAAGTTCAAGAAGTGCTGTGAATCGAAGCAGGCTCAAGCCAAGCTGAAGAATGAGCAGAGGGTAGTGGAGCCATCAACCTATCAGCCGCTTGCTGCCCACGGATACGGCCCGGCACAGTTTGAAGAGATGATGCGGTACGCCGAACAAATGCGAACGGCCCGTTGATCTCGCGGGCGATTTGAATTTGCTAATAGGTAAGAGCTAAAGGCTAACTGCTAAATGCTGACTTCTGACAAATTTCGCGATGAATGCGGCGTGGTCGCCATCCACGCCCATCCCGAGGCGGAGAAGCTCGCCTACCTCGGCCTGCACGCCCTGCAGCATCGCGGGCAGGAGTCGGCGGGCATCGTTACCTCAGACGGCGAGCGCCTGCGCCAGCACAAAGCCATGGGGCTGGTTGCCGATATTTTCAGTCATGAAGTGCTGGCTTCGATGCGCGGGGTTCTCGCCATTGGCCACACGCGGTATTCGACCGCCGGCGATTCGGCTTTGTTGAATGCCCAGCCCATCATGGTGCAGTCGAATAAGGGGACGATTGCGATTGCTCACAATGGCAACCTGGTCAACGCGCTGGCGATTCGTGCCAAGCTGGAGGGGCAGGGTTCGATCTTTCAGACCAACAGCGACACGGAAGTGTTGGTGCACCTGATTGCGCTTTCCCGCGAGGAGACTCTGCCCGATGCCATTGCCGACGCGCTGCGCCGCGTGGAAGGCGCATTTTCGCTGGTCATGATCAGCCGCGACCGTATTTTTGCCGCCCGCGATCCGCGCGGCTTCCGGCCGCTGGCCATGGGCCGCATCCCAGCTCTGACCAGCGAGAAAAAGGACACGATCGTCTTTGCCTCCGAGACGTGCGCTTTTGATTTGCTTGGCGCCACCTACGAACGCGATGTCAAACCCGGCGAGTTGGTCATCGTTGGGCCCGAAGGCATCAGCTCGCGTTTTTACTCCCCGTCCCCGGCGCAGTCGAGCTGTATTTTTGAGCATGTTTATTTTTCGCGGCCCGATAGCCTGGTGTTTGGCCGCTCGGTCGATCAAAGCCGCGACGCCATGGGACGCCAGCTTGCGCGCGAAGCTCCGGTGGATGCCGATATCGTCGTTCCCGTCCCCGATTCCGGAAATACTGCTGCCATCGGATACGCCGCCGAAAGTGGTATCCCGTTTCGACTTGCCCTCATCCGCAATCACTACATCGGACGCACTTTCATCGAGCCGCAACAATCTGTCCGCGATTTCGGAGTGAAGCTGAAACTGAACGCGGTTCGCAGCCTGCTCGAAGGCAAACGAGTGATTCTGGTCGACGACTCGATTGTGCGCGGCACCACCAGCAAAAAAATCGTCCGCATGATTCGTAATGCCGGAGCAAAAGAAGTCCACATGCGGATTTCCTGTCCCCCGACCATCTCGCCGTGTTTCTACGGAGTGGATACGCCTTCCAAGAAAGAACTCATCGCTGCCAACAAGACGATCGCGGAGATTCGCGATTTCATCGTCGCCGATTCCCTCGCCTATCTCTCCATCGAAGGTCTCAAAAAAGCTTGCGGCGACGGGGAGAAAACCACTTACTGCTCCGCTTGTTACACGGGAAAGTATCCTACCAAGGTGGACGTGGAAGAGATATTACCGGCGGGCGCGTCGCGATAACCAAACGCTGCGAAAGTGTAACCGATTGAGGTTGCAGATTGCAACTTCAAATGTTTGTGGATCCTCTTGTGGATGTTTGCACGATTGTTGTGCAAGTTTGTGCTTGTCGTGCGGGTCATGTCATTCAAAGGGTGCGTGCCGCGTTCTCCGAATGGTATTCTGGTTCGGCGAGCGACCTTAGAGCGATAACAACTTAGGTCGACCACAACAATGACGAAGGCGTTTTCAATTTTCGGAGCAGGCTCCAAGCCTAAGCTGGGTCCTTTCGAGCAGCAGTTACTGCAAGAGCTTTGGTCCCGTGGCAGCGCCACGGTGCGCGAACTGCTTGCGGACGGCAACATCCATCAGGCCTATACCACGGTGATGACGACCGTGGACCGTCTCTACAAGAAGGGTCTGCTCGACCGGGTCGTTGAGGGAAGGGCTTTCCGTTACACTCCGCGCCACACTGCGGAAGAATTGCAACGAGGCGCAGCGCTTGACGGTATCCGGCAATTGCTGGGATCGGGTGACGCGGCTTCGCTGCCGCTTTCGTATCTGGTCGAAGCCCTCAGCAGCCATGATGCGCAACTGCTGGATGAGTTGCAACTCCTGGTCGAACGCAAACGCCGCCAACTCCAGAACCGCAAGAAACAGAGCCGGGAAAACGACCTGCGGGAGCAACGCTGATGTTTGCCCTGCGCGGAATCGCCGTCTCGCTCACTTTCTTCGTTCTCATTTACTGCCTGCTCTCGGCGATCGTGGTGGTTGGCTGGCCCTTGCTGCGGTGGCTGCATGCCAGGGAAAAGAGTTTGGCTGGCGTGCTCTGCGCATTACGGGTTCTCCCGTTAGCGGCTTCGATCGCCGTTACGTTCGCTTTGGTTGTGCCGTCATTTCAATTGCTGGAACCTCGTTCCATGGATATCGACGAGGGCATGGGCGTCCTGCCGCTTGCGTTGGGCATTTGCGCTCTCCTGCTGATTGCCTGGGGCTGCTTCCGCGTGATCACCGCCCAGACCAGGACATCTCGCGCGGTGGCGCGCTGGCTCGAAGGTGCGCATCCCCTAAAAGTGGATTCCGGCGCCCCGGCCGTAACCTTCTGCTCCAGACCCGAGGCCCCGCCGCTGACGCTGGTCGGTGTCCGCAAACCGAGAGTGTTGGTTTCGAAGTCAACGGTTGCGCTGCTAAGTCATGACGAACTGCACATCGCGCTCCGGCATGAACTCGCGCACATGCAGTCTCGCGACAATCTGAAGAAACTCATTTTCCGCTTTTGTCCCTTCCCCGGCATGGCCAAGCTCGAAAGTGCATGGGCTCAGGCCGCGGAATTGGCCGCCGATGATTCGGCGGTCTCGAATCTGGACGACGCCGTTGATCTGGCTGCCGCCCTGGTCAAGCTCTCACGCCTGCTTCCTGTAGATGCTCCTGCCGAAGCCGCTCCAGTCTGCACCGTGGGCTTCGTGACCGGATCGATCAGCGCGCGCGTGGCGCGCCTGCTGGCCTGGGATGAAGCCGGTAGAACTCGGCCGGCACGAATTCGTCCTTGGTACGTGGTCCCACCCATGCTCGCGGCTTTACTGTTCGTCCTTGTCACCTACGGCCCCGCTCTGGCGCTGACGCACGAAGTTACGGAATGGCTGGTCCGGTAGTTCTTCCCGAAGAATACAGCGTGTTTGCCGCCTTTTTGGCGGCCACTATCTCTGGTAGTAGCTGGTGTGTCCCTTTACTCTCGATGAGTCAGTCTGCTTCGCCGCGCGCGTTTTTGCCCATAGCAAGCCTGGACAGCGGCAGTCCTTTCATTTGGTTGGAAGGTTTCATTATGCCTGTTAGGTTTTCAGTCTCTGAAATAGGTAGATCGAATCTGCTGAACTGCGCCTTTCTTCTTCCGATTTTCCTGCTCCTGTTCGTCTCTCTCTCTCCGCTCATGGGCGCACAGAATCCGAACGGCACGCTTCGTGGAGAGGTCCAGGATGCGAGTGCGGCGCGAGTGCCCGGCGCTAGGGTCATTGTGCAGTCCAGCGGGTCGTCCATTGTCCGCGAGGCGGCAGCCAATGAGCGGGGAGAATTCCGCATTGAGGGGCTGCTGCCCGGTTCCTATCGCGTCACCGTGACGGCCCAGGGTTTTGCCCAAGCCACGGCCGATGTCGATGTCGCAGTCAGCGTGGTGCGCGATATCGCCGTGACGCTCAAACCGCAGAACGCGCGCGAGACCGTCAACGTGGAGGGAAATGGGTCCTCGATCACGACCCAGTCGATTGATACGGCGAGCGCGGTGCATGGGGGCGTAGTCGGCAGCCAGGACCTCGAAACTCTTCCGCTGCCGGCACGCAGCTTTGCCAACATCGCTTACCTCGTGCCTGGAACTGAGCCGGTCGAGCCTTCCGATCCCACCAAAGCGCGCATCACGGCTGTTTCTACCGGCGGAAGCTCGGGCTTGAACAACGAATTGTCGGTGGACGGCGCTGACAACTCCGATGACTGGATCGGCGGTTTTCTGCAAAACTTCTCGCCCGACGGCATTCAGGAATTCGCCGTCCGCACCTCGAATGAAGACGCCGATACCGGCTGGACCACCGCCGGGTCGATCGTGATCACCACCAAGCACGGCACCAACGACTGGCACGGCGGCGGGGCTTTCTACGAGCGCGACGCTTCGCTTAACGCCCGCTTCCCGATTGAGAATCCGGCGCCAAATCCCAAGCAGCCATTCTCACGCCAGAACTATGTGGGCACGATTGGCGGGCCGATCGCAAAAAACAAAGTTTGGTTCTTTACCTCGTTCGAGCATGTGCATGAAAACGCCAGCATCGCCTACAGCCCGACTAGCACCCAGCAATTCGATGCGCTGAATACGTTGGCCTCTCCTCCGAATAACCTGATTCCTGGCGTGTCTTCCATCGCCGTTCCTGCCAGTGTCCCTATTCCGTTCCGCGATTACATCGGGTCGGTGCGTTTTGACTGGGCGCAATCTTCGAAATCGCAGTGGTTCTTGCGTACCTCCAAAGACTCCTACCTCACACACAACGCGCTGGTGCAGCAGGGCACGCTGCCCTCCACCGGATTAACCACACACAACAACTACTGGAATACGGCGATCGGCAATACGTACACTTTCAGTCCAACATGGCTCGGCACCTTGGTTCTCGACGCCAGCCTGTTACATCTCACCCAGACGCGCAACTCGGACCTCGGCTTTGCTCTAGCCTTCCCGTTCAGCTCGACCGCGTTGACAGTTTCCGGATTCGAGACCTTCGGCGACAACCAGTTTGCCACTCCCATCACTCTTTTTCCCGACCTGCGCAATCAAGACAAATACCAGGTGCGCTACGACCTTAGCCACATTGCGGGCAGCCACGCTTTTAAGTTCGGAGTCGACTTCATTCACGAACCCGTGTTGAGCGGAGCGTTTGCGGCAAATCAGGAGACGCTATACGAACTCCCCAACGACCCTACGTTCTGGATACAAAGTCCCAGCAATATGGCGGCGTTTGCCGCAATTGTTCAGTGCAACCCGGCGCTTCCCGCCAACCAACCGCCCAACCCGCCATGCCCGGATACCAGATTTTCTCCCGGCGGCAACGGCGGCTTCTCGCAGAACGTCCAACGGCTCGCGCTCTACGCCGAGGACTCGTGGCGCATTTCGCATCACCTGACCGTCAACTATGGCGTGCGTTATCAAACGACCTTCGGGCTCTTCGAGGCCTCCGGACAAAACCAGGCCGCCAATGCCAACTTTGGCCTGCTGCCATCGCTGGGATACCCCGAAGCAGTTCCGCATGACGACCGCAAGCAAATTGCGCCTCGGCTCGGAATCGCCTACTCGCCCGGCGGCAGCGAGAAGACCGTGATTCGAGCCGGCTTCGGCATGTACTACGACGACCTCGCGCAAAACGGCTGGGCCACCGCGTTTGAGGCGGTGAACCCGAATCCCGCCGCGCCGCCGTCGCTCATTGATCCCAACTACAAGACGCCTTACGCCATCCACACTACCGTCGGAGTACAGCACGCTTTCAACGAACGCTGGACAGTTAGCGCCGATTACACCCATGAGCAGGGAAACCACGGCTATCGCGCTTTTCCGTATCCGACGGCCACCGTCTTCGCATCTGACAACCGCTCCAGTTACAACGGGCTGATGCTGCATTTGCAGGGCAACATGCGCCGCTTCAATCTGGTCGCGAACTACACGCTCTCCAAGGCTCAGACGTGGGGCTGCGTGCTGGGCGAACTGTTTGACTACGTGGATGGTGTGTGCACGGCGCAGAGTGGACCGAATGTTGGAAAGCTCGATGCCTTCGGACCCGGTGATTACGGTCCCTCCGGCGAAGACGTTCGCCATCGCTTTGTGGTCGCCGGTACGGTCCACATCCCCGGCGGTTTTGAATTGAGCACCATCACTCAGGTCGAGAGCGCGCGCCCCATCACCATCACGACGGCGGACAACAGCGGCCGCATTTTTGTGAACGGTGTGTACACCAGCCTCGACGAATTCCGCGGCACGCCTTATATACAGTCGGACCTGCGCTTCGCTCGCCCCTTCAAACTTAACGAACGCTGGCAGCTTTATCCGTTCGCGGAGTTCTTCAACATCTTCAACCGCAATAATCCGGGTGCGAATTACGCCGTAAATGTCCTTCAACTTCCCAACCCAAAATTCGATCCCATGAACCCCAATAATGTCATTGGGATTTGCAATCCGAACTGCGAGCCGATTACCAGCCTGAAGCAACTCGAGATACCTGAAGGCGCTCTGGGAGACTTCTTCGGCCCCGGCACGACGGTGGGAATTCCGTTTGCGGCGCAGCTTGGTGTGCGGGTGACATTCTAGGGAGATTCGACAACTCGACGTGCTTAACCACTCGTTGATTTTCGCGCCATCGCCACCCGCGCGATCCCCTGCAAGTCGTTGCTGATCGTGACCTCGTCCCAGCTCGACAGGAGGGTCCGCACGCGATCCGCAATCGTTCCGCTGATCTCGAAGACCAGCCATCCGCCTGGACGGAGCGCCACTCGCGCCTGCGCAGTCAGCCGCTCGATGACTTCCATACCCGTTGGACCAGCGAACACCGCGTGGCGCGGCTCGAACTTGCGGACTTCGAGTTGCACCGAATCTTCCTCCGATTCGCCCACATAGGGAGGATTCGAAACGATGAAGTCGAACGAAGCCAGCGAGAATCCGTCCAGCAAGTCGGTCTGCTGAAACTCGATTCGCGAAGTGAGTTCGAGCCGAGATGCATTGGCCCGCGCCACTTCCAGCGCTGCGGGAGAAATATCGGTGGCATGGATCTCGGCTGTCGGTAGCTCTTGAGCCAGAGCAAACGCAATCGCTCCAGAGCCTGTGCCCACATCCACGATGCACAGCCCGTGTGGCGCGGACACTCCTGTCCGCGGCTTTTGATCTTGGTTTTGATCTTGATCTTGCTTTTGCTTTTGCCTCGACTCAGGTCCCGAGACAAGCTCCATCACCGCCTCCACCACATGCTCCGTCTCCGGACGAGGAATCAGCACCGCCGGCGACACGATCAGATCCAACCCCCAGAACTCCTGGTGCCCTGTGATGTATTGCGCCGGAACGCCGGTGGCGCGCCGAGTGAGAACGTCATCATAGCGCTGCATTTCGTCGCGGGTGAGTTCTCGCTCCGGATGCGCATGGAGATAAGCGCGGTTGCAATCGAGCGTGAACATGATGAGGAGTTCCGCGTTCATGCGCGGAGAAGGCACGCGGGCATTAGTCAGCCGCTCGATTGCCGCATTGAGAGCCGCGCGAAGTTGCACGTTTCTATTTCACCACGGAGACACCGAGACAGGGGAAAACAAACAAGAAGGAGACAAGCGATAAGAAGTTTAAGGGGCAGCACAGGCCCTGACCCCTCCCCCGCGAAACGACCAACGACGAACGACCAGCGACTGCATTACGCGACGCCCGCTGCGCCCGCCTCGTTATCGCCTTTCAGCTTCTCGGCCTGGTAATGCGTAGTCAGCGCGTCGATGATCGGCTGCAGCTTCCCGTCCATCACCTGCTCGAGCTGGTGAATGGTGAAGCCGATGCGATGATCCGTGAGCCGGTTCTGCGGAAAATTGTAGGTTCGAATCTTCTCCGAGCGGTCGCCCGAGCCGACCATCTGCTTGCGTTCTTTCGCCAGCGCGTCCTGCTGCTTCTGCATCTCGACTTCATACAGCCGCGAGCGCAGCACGCGCATACCTTTTTCGCGGTTCTTGATCTGCGACTTCTCGTCCTGGCAACTCACCACCGTATTCGTCGGAATGTGCGTGATCCGCACCGCCGAATACGTCGTATTCACCGATTGCCCGCCCGGACCCGACGAACAGAATGTGTCGATGCGCAGATCCTTGGCCTCGATCTTGACGTCGACTTCTTCCGCTTCCGGCAGCACCGCCACCGTGATCGCCGAGGTATGGACTCGTCCCTGCTGCTCGGTCGCGGGCACGCGCTGCACGCGATGCACACCGCTTTCATACTTCAGGCGCGAATAGACGCGGTCGCCTTCGATCAGCGCAATCACTTCCTTCAGCCCGCCCACGCCCGACTCCGATGTGGAGAGCACTTCCACCTTCCACTTCTGCGTCTCGGCATAGCGGTTGTACATGCGGAAGACTTCCGCCACGAACAACGTGGCCTCGTCGCCGCCCGTCCCGGCGCGAATTTCGAGGACCACGTTCTTCTCGTCGTTCGGGTCCTTGGGTAGCAGAAGAACTTTGAGCTCTTCCTCAACCGTCACCATGCGGGCATCGAGCTTCGTCAGTTCCTCTTCCGCGTAGGCGCGCATCTCGGGATCTTTTTCATCGGCCAGCATGGCCTTACTTTCGGCAATGCCGCGCTTCAAATCCTTGTACTCGCGATACCTCTCGACGATCTCCGAGATTTCGCTATGCGCCTTAGCGGTCTTTTGATATTTCGCCGAATCGTTAGTGATGTCTGGAGACAGCAGCGCCTGCGTCAGTTCTTCGTAGCGAATTTCGATTTGGTCCAAGCGTTCAAACATGATTTTCATCCGTAGAGACGGGCTTGCACCGTCTCAGTCTGCAGGCGGAGATGCGGCTTGCCGCATCTCTACTTTAATGATTTTAGGTGGAATGAGAAAGGAAACAAGAATTCGCGGCGGGCACCGCTAAGCAATTACTAATTCGCCGCCGCGCTGTTTTTCCAGCTTCATCGCTTCATCGAGCGCCAGAATCGCGCATTCGACTTCACTGTCATCCGGTGGCTGGGTCGTAATCCGCTGCAGCCACAGTCCGGGCGCTGTCATCAGGGCGAACAGCGAGCCGCGATGCTTCGCGGCAAATCGGATGATCTCGTAAGAGACGCCTGCAATCACCGGCAACAGAGCAATTCGTATGCCGAATCGTGCCCAGAAAGTGTGCACCGGGATCGCCATGTAGACAAGCATCGAGATGATCATCACCGTCATCAGGAAGCTGGTTCCACAGCGCGGATGGTACGTCGAATACTTCTGTACGGCCGCAGTTTCGAGCGGACCGCCATTCTCAAACGCAAACACCGTTTTGTGCTCGGCTCCGTGGTACTCGTACACCCGCCGAATGTCTTTCCACAGCGAAATACCCCATACAAACAGCAGGAACATCGCGATCCGGATCAGCCCGTCCACCAGGTTGAACACGAACTGCTGCCCGAAAACCGGATTCACCTTTTTCAGTTCTGTCGTAGCCAGCAGTGGCAGGTACTTGTACATGAAAATGAAAAAGGCGATGGAGAAGGCCATATTCAAGCCTGCCATCCAGCCGGTAATTTCAAACTTCTTGGCCGGCTCTTTATTCTCAGAATCTTTACTGTCGGAATTGTTGGCGGATAACTCTTCCAGCGCCGCATTGGCGGAAAATTTGAGCGCGCGGAATCCCAGCGTCATCGCGTGTCCCAGCGTCATCACCCCACGCACCACCGGCCAGCCCATCCATTTATGCTGCTCGGAAGGCCGCTCCAGCGGCTCGCTGTGCGTAACAATCTCGCCTGACGGCTTGCGCACGGCAATACCCCAGGCATGCGGCGAACGCATCATCACGCCCTCCAGCACCGCCTGCCCGCCGACGAGCGTTTCCTCGCCGCTCTCCAAAGCGGGTAGCAGCTGCACCGCCGCCAAAAAACGCAAGATTTGCCGCCAACGTCGCATAGGTATTGGATGTTGCATCGAGGAGGGACGACTCCAGCCAACAGGATACCACAGAAAGTCTCGACCGGCTGCTAACGAACCGAGTAACTCATTTGTATTCAATTAGATACGACAAGAATCGCCATGTTGTCAGTGGGTGTGGCCAGGCTCGGAATGGTCGTGCTCGCCATGCACTTCCTCGCGTACCGCAATCACGCAACTATGCGCCGTTTCGCAGACGACGTGCTCCAACTGGATGGTCGTATGGTAAATGCCAAAGCCCTGCCCCAGCTTCTCGTTGATCTCGCGCAGAATCGTGTCGCTCTCGGAAGTCGCCATGTCCGCGATCTTTACGTGCGCCGAGAGCGCGTGGTTTTCGGAGCCAATGCTCCACAGATGCAGGTCATGCACATCGCTGACACCGGCGATCGTCCGCATCGCCGATTCCACCGCTTCCAGGCTCATCCCGCGCGGAGTGCCTTCCAGGAGAATGTTCAGGGTCTCGCGCACGATGCCAATGCTCGACCACAAAATCAGCCCGCCGATCCCGAACGATAGCGCGCCGTCGATCCAGTACTGTCCCGTCCACAGGATGGCAAAGCCTCCCACAATCACGGCCGCAGTCGAGAGCGTGTCGCCCACTTCGTGCAGCAACGCGCTCCGTACATTAACGTCGCGCCCCGAACGCCACAGCAGCAGCGCGATCGCGCCATTCATCACCACTCCCGCCGCCGCTACCCAAATCATGACCGCGGCGCGCACGTGCTCGGGATGCTCAATCCGCTGGAATGCCTCGTAGAAAATAAAAAACGACACTGCCACTAGCGACAGCGCATTCACCAGCGCAGCCAGCACTCCGGCGCGCCGGTATCCGTAGGTTTTGGTAGCGCTCGGAGGGCGGCTTTCGAGAAATACAGCTACCAGCGACAACAGCAGCGCCAAAAAGTCGGAGAGATTGTGCCCCGCCTCGGAAAGCAACGCCAGAGAATGCGCGCGGATGCCAGCCACCACCAGCAGGACGACATAAAGCATGGTGACGGCGAGCGAGATGCGCAGTACCCGCCCCGTCCCATGAGAATGCCCGTGTCCGCCGTGCGAGTGCATGTGACTAGAATAGCGCAAGGGCGCCCGTATGAGAGGTGTTGCCCGTGTGGAGGTCTTGCCCGTGTGGCGCGGGCGCCCCGCCCGCGTGCGTGCGCCAACAACGGTTTCGTCAGGGTCAAGGTGGCGCAGACACCACCAATCGCGTTATCCTTCTCGCCACACCAGGAGGCAACGAATGAAGAGAGCTCTCGTGATCCCAGCCTTATTGTTACTAGCCACGTTGGCAGCCACCGCCCAGGTAAAGAACCCGGTCAGCGGCGCCCTCAGAGAGATCCTGCCCGGACGTCAGAAAAACACCATCGCGGCCGTCGAAGCCATGCCCGCCGACAAATTCAACTACAAACCCAGCGCCGACCAGATGACGTTCGGCCACCTTGTGGCCCACATGGTCGAGGCGAACAACATGCTGTGCAGCGGAGCCGCTGCCGTCCCGGCCCCCAAACCCGAAGCGGTCGCAGAAACGGACCCCAAAGACAAACTCGTGGCCGCGCTCAAGGCATCCTTCGATTTCTGTGCCGACGCTCTCTCGAAAATGGACGACACAAAACTGGGAGAAACAACCGCCGGTCCGGGCGGCCAGCAACTCTCTCGCGCCCGGTTCGCGCTGGGTATCGCCAGCAATTGGGCCGACCACTACGCCGAAGCCGCAATGTATCTGCGCCTGAACGGAGTGTTGCCGCCGACCGCAAAGAAATAAAGTGTCACTGGGTGGCTGCGGGGACCGGCAACAGTGAATTCTGCTTATTGTGGCGCACCAGTCCCCAATCCTCCCCTCTGTCTGTGACGGCTAACCGGCGCCCTCGCCTTCGAATGCGAATACATGCCAGAACTCGCCATCTTTCTCGATATGAGCTGGCTCGATGGTTCCACGGATAAACGTCGTGATGGCGCGCTGCCAGAATTTGAAGGCATCGCGATTCGATTCCATCACGCGCACTTCCCACCGCCCCGGGAACCTCCTCCAAAGTTCATGTGCTACCTTCATCCCAATTCCCTGCCTACGATAACCACGAACGATAAAAAACTCACCCACGTCCCAAATACGAGCACCATCGGAGAGGTCAGGGCCCCTCTTCACCAGAACGAACCCCGCTAATCTGCCATTCACCTTAACGAGAAAGGCATGGCGGTCAGGTTCGCTCCAATACAGCGGAAGATCCTGATAACCGAACCGGCCATCGGCTGCCAATTCAAGGTGGTGAAACTCACTGAAATCGTGCGCGTACAATTCGAGCAGATTAGCAATGATCGGCTCTTGCTCGTGTGAGGCGGGAACTACTTGAATGACTGTCACGGCACTACCTCACCAGTCCTTCCAACTCCTCTTCCCCAATCACGCTGACTCCCAGCTCCCGAGCCTTATCCAGCTTCGATCCTGCATCGCTCCCTGCCACGACATAGTCCGTCTTTTTGCTCACCGATCCCGAGACGCGGCCGCCCGCGTCTTCAATCATCTTCTTCGCTTCGTCGCGTGTGTGACGCGCCAGCGTGCCGGTCAGCACAAAAGTCTTTCCCGCCAGCTTCGTGCCCTTTTCTTTCTTCTTGCCTGTGAAGGTAAGATGAGCATCGCGTAGGTCATCAACGAGTTTCCGGTTGTGCTTGTCCGCGAAAAACTCGACGATGCTCTCTGCGATCCGCGGTCCGACTTCGTTCACTTCCTCAAGTTCCTCGGCGCTCGCCTTCATGATCGCGTCCAGCGATCCGAAGTGTTCCGCCAGAAACTGCGCCGTGCGCTCGCCGACGAACCGTATCCCCAGGCCGTAAATCACTCGTTCAAGCGGCAGCTTCTTTGACGCCTTGATCTCCGCCAGCACATTGTCTGCCGACTTCTCGCCCATGCGTTCCAGTTGCAGCAGATCGTCTTGCGTCAGCTTATATAGATCGGCAACATTCTTAACCAGGCCGCGTTCGGTAAGCTGATTCACCAGCGCCTCGCCCAATCCGTCGATGTCCATCACGTGACGCGAGGCAAAGTGCAAAATTGTCCCCTGCAACTTCGCCGGACAATTCGCATTTACGCAACGATGGTCCGCCTCGCCCGGAGTGCGCACCACATTGCCGCCACACACCGGACAGTGCTCGGGCATTTCGAACCGCTTATGGCCGCGAGGATGCTCTTTATCCTCGACCACTTTCACCACTTTCGGAATCACATCGCCGCCGCGCTCCACCTCAACCCAGTCGCCGATCTTCACTCCCAGTTGCTCGATGAAATCCATGTTGTGCAGAGTGGCACGCGAAACCATGGTACCGCCGATCGGAACCGGCTTCAGCCATGCCACCGGCGTCAGTTTGCCCGTGCGGCCAACTTGGGGAACGATGTCTTCGATTTGCGTCACGCCGCCGCGCGCCGCGAACTTGTAGGCAATGGCCCATCGCGGAGCCTTGCCAGTGAACCCCAATTCCCGTTGCCACGCAGTCAGGTCCACCTTGATCACGATCCCGTCAATCTCATAAGGCAGCGATTCGCGCTTCGCCTCCCAACCCTGAATAAATTTCCAGACCTCCTCCAGATTTTTTGCCAGCTTGCGATTCGGATTCACCTTGAACCCGGCCGTCTCCATCGCATCCATCGTTTTCGATTGCCGGTCGAAAAACGTTTGACCATCTTTCAACAGGAAGTAGGCGAAGTAGTCCATGCGGCGTTGCGCTGTGATCGAGGGTTCGAGTTGCCGCACCGTTCCCGCCGTAAAGTTGCGTGGATTCGCAAACGTCGCCAGCCCTTGCTGCTCGCGTTCTTCGTTCAATCTGCGGAAGGCCGCGAGCGGCATCAGCATTTCCCCGCGTACTTCGAAATCGGGAGGGATTCCGGCTTTCTTCAACTTGTTTTTCGAAATCACCAGCGGGATGGAGCGCACCGTCCGCACATTCAAAGTCACGTCTTCGCCCACACTGCCATCGCCGCGCGTGATACCGCGTTCGAGACGCCCGTCGCTGTAGACGAGCGCCAGCGACATTCCATCCAATTTCAATTCGCACATGTATTCAAGGTCGGTGCGCCCGCTCAGTTCATGCACCCGCCGCTCCCAGTCGCGAAGCTCTTCTTCGGAGTATGCGTTATCGAGCGAGAGCATCGGAGAGGAATGCTTCGCCTTGACGAATCCCTCGCGTGGCTTGCCGCCTACGCGCTGCGTAGGCGAGTCGGGCGTGACGAGTTTCGGATGCTCCGCCTCGAGGCGCTTGAGTTCGTTCATCAGTACATCGAAGTCGGCATCTGAAATTTCGGGATCGTCCAGAACGTAATAGCGGTATTCGTGGTGCCGGATCTTCTCGCGCAAGGCCTCGAGCTTTCTTTCGGGAGGGGAACTGGACATGACTGGGAAATTATAGGGGAGTTCTCAGTTCCCGGTTCTCGGTTCTCAGTAAAACCCGGAACGTCAAACCTCTGCCCTGAAAACAGCGGCAACGGTGGTTAGGAAGGTCTTTCTGAGAACTGAGAATTGGCTACTGCTTCTTCGCCTTCCGAATCCGTCCGCGCCCAACGGCGCCGTGCCCCACGCTCGACGGAGGCTTGGGCATGCCCTCCAACAGTTCTTTCAGCACAGTCGCGTTGTTGCGCTCTTCGTTTCGCGAGGCGTACAAGAGCGTGACCTTCCGCTTGCTTTCCGCCAGATGATGCAGCTTCTCGACAGCTGCTGCACCCTCTGCACTGGCCAACTCTTTGAGATAGCGCTTCTGGAAGATGCGCCATGCCCCAGGATTCGCGTGGAACCATTTCCGCAACTCGTTTGAAGGCGCCAGGTCGCGCAGCCAGAACTTGAGCGCCGCGCTCTCTTTCGTCAGGCCGCGCGGCCACAAACGATCCACCAGCACGCGCACTCCGTCCGACGGAGAAACCGGTTCATAAACGCGTTTGACCACAACGCCCATCACTTCCGTATTATCCTACCTCTGGGCCGCTGCAGGCGACCCTGCAATCATCATGAACGTGAAATGGATTTCCCCGGGTCTCCGTTTCTCCGTGGTGACAGTTGCGCTCCTGACGCTCGGCGGCTGCGAAGTCGAGCGCCGCAAGTCTGACGCCGAACTTGGCCTTAACCCGCAACAGGCCGCTGGCCGGCAACTATACGACAATTATTGCGACCGGTGCCATGAGCCGTACTCATCGCGCGGCAAAAAAGGACCGGGACTGAAGGGCGTTTTCAAACAGCAATATCTGTCCTTGAGCGGACTGCCCGCGAACGACGAGCGCATGACCGACATCATCAAGCACGGACGAGCCAAAATGGAAGGTTTCAGCCAGGTGATGACGGATCAGCAGATCAAGGATCTCATCGCATATCTGCATACGCTGTAGCCCGTGTGGCATAATCGCCCCCAGTGTCCACCGGCAACAAATCCGCGCTTTTCGAGAAACTGCCTTCGACCGACGAACTCCTGCGCCAATCAGACATGCAGTTGCTGATCGAACGCGAGGGGCATTCCGCCGTCGTCGAAGGCATCCGTGTCGTGCTCGCGCGCCTTCGCCAGGAAATCAATCACGCCCAACTGGACGAGAAATCGCTGGACATCGCCCTCGGCGGCCTGTCCGCAGCCGTGGAACGTCAACTCCGCCAGTCGCTGAGCTATTCCTTGGCGCCAGTGATTAACGCTACCGGGGTGATCCTGCATACGAATCTGGGACGCGCGCCTCTCGCTGCCGCAGCGCTCGACCACATCCGTAACACCGCGAACGTTTATTCCAATCTCGAATATGACTTGGCCACCGGCGAGCGCGGGAAGCGCGACGTCCATGTCGATCGCCTGTTCCAAAAACTTCTCTGCGACGGTCCCGCAGACACGGCCCCCCGCGGCCGTCCAGCCGGGCCCAGCTCGGCAGCGATCTCGACCATTGTGGTGAACAACAACGCGGCGGGCGTCCTCCTCGCATTAAACTCGCTGGCCGAGGGCGGCGAGGTCATCGTTTCGCGCGGAGAACTGGTCGAGATCGGCGGCTCCTTCCGTATCCCCGACGTGATGTCAAAGTCGAATGCAACGCTGCGCGAAGTGGGCACCACCAACCGTACCCGCGTCGTCGACTACGAACACGCCATCAGCGAACGAACGCGGCTCTTGCTCCGCGTGCATCGTTCGAATTTTGAAATCACCGGCTTCACCGAGCAGCCTGATCTCGACGATCTGGTCGATCTCGCTCATCGACACAATCTGCCGCTCATGGAAGATCTGGGCAGCGGCGCGCTCATCGATCTGCGGTCGGTGGGTATCAACGGCGAACCGGGCGTGCTCGACAGCCTGCGCGCCGGCGTCGATCTCGTTACCTACAGCGGTGACAAGCTTCTCGGCGGTCCGCAAGCGGGATTGATCAGCGGCCGCGCCGATCTGATCGGGCGCATGCGTTCCAATTCGCTGTTCCGAGCGCTCCGCGTGGACAAGCTCACTTACGCCGCGCTCGAGGCCACGCTGCTCGCCTACGTAAAACGCGATCACGACGCTGTGCCAGTGCTGCGCATGATGCGGCTGACGAAAGAGGAGATTGCGCGCCGCGCGGAGAAGATCGTTTCCCGCGTCGAATCTGCCCGGCCGAAATCCTCCCTGAAGCTGGAACTCCGCGATGGCGAATCGGTAATCGGCGGAGGCGCGGCCCCTTCCGCGGTCCTGCCGACGCGCTTGATCGCGCTGACCGATAGCGGCCTGAGCGCCGACGAGTTGAGCGCTCGTCTGCGCGCCAAGACTCCGCCCGTAATTGCCCGCATCGACGAAGGCCGTATCCTGCTCGACCTGCGCACCGTGTTTCCAGAGCAGGACGCGGCTCTGCTAGAGGCACTGAATTCCGTAGCCTGAGCAGATTCGAAATTGCCAATTACAGATTATCAATTGACAATGTCTCTATGATTCTTGGCACGGGAGTGGACATCGCCGAAGTGGCGCGCATCCGCGAGAGCATTAAGAGGTTCGGCGACCGCTTTCTTCATCGCATTTTCACCGACGGCGAAATCAGTTACTGCGAACGAAAAGCCAGTCGCTTTGAAAGCTATGCCGCGCGCTTTGCTGCCAAGGAAGCCGGGATGAAGGCGCTGGGTACCGGATGGAGTCGCGGCGTTCGCTGGCGCGATATCGAAGTGGTGCGCCCGAAAGGGCAGCGTCCGACGATTCAATTTCATGGTGAGGCTGCGGCCATCGCCGCGAAACTCGGCACCAAAAACATCGCGCTCTCGATTACTCATACGTCGGAGCAGGCCCTGGCTCACGTGATTCTGGAAAACTAGCTCAAGTCATCAGATAAGATTTCGGTAGTGGCTCAATTTGAAAATTGAGCCACTACCAAGATTTCAGCCCATACCCCAGGGCCGCGCGTTGGGCCAAGCGCGCCAACCTTCTGATTCAAAATAACTTCCTTCGCCCTCGCAACATGCGCAAAGGTTCAGGGTTCATATAGCCGAAGCGTAACCAGGCCGGGTCGCCGGTTTGGGCCAAAATATTTGGGCTAAAGGAAAGGCAAAGAAAATGAAACGATCATTTTGCGCGCTGGTGTTGGGAGTTTTGGTATTGACAGTTTCGGTGTTGTCGCTCTCGACGGCATCGTCGGCGCAAATCGGGATTGGAATCTCGGTGCGGATCGGTCCGCCCGCGCTGCCGGTGTACGCGCAGCCCATTTGTCCCGGTCCAGGATACCTCTGGACGCCGGGTTACTGGGCATGGGGTGACGCCGAAGGCTACTACTGGGTTCCCGGCACATGGGTGATCGCGCCCGCAGGCATGTTGTGGACCCCGGGCTACTGGGGCTTCGCCGGCGGCCTCTACGGCTGGCATCCGGGCTACTGGGGACCGCATGTCGGCTTCTACGGAGGCATTAACTACGGCTTCGGATACGGCGGCGTTGGCTTCTTCGGCGGCGAGTGGAGAGGCGGTGCTTTCTTCTACAACCGCGAGGTGCTGAACGTAAACGTAGTCAATGTGCGCAACGTCTACTCCAGGACCGTATTCGTGAACAACGTGCATACCAGCTTCAACGGCCCGGGCGGAATCGAAGCAAGACCAACTCCGCAAGAGGAAGCCTTTGGACGCGAGCGGCACACCGAGGCGCTGGCCACGCAGCGAGACCACGAACGAGCTGCCAGCCAGAACCGGGCGTTATTCGCGTCCGAAAATCATGGCCGTCCCGAGATAGCGGCCACCGGCCGGCCGGGCGAGTTCTCGGGGCGCAACGTGGAGAGGGCCCGCGCGGCCGGAGAGCCGTATCGCGAGCCGAAAGTGTCGCCGCAGGAAGCGCGCGGTTCGTCCGCCGGCAATCGCAGTTTCAATCAGTCGTCCAGAAATGGCGGCAGCTCGAATGATCGAAACATGAACGATCGCAACATGAATGATCGCAGCATGACACGCCCGGCGAATCTTGACACGGCAGGCCGGGGACAGACGTCATCCCGCGACAACACGCCGCACGATTCCAAGCCGACTAAGCAGGAAAAACAGGATCAGAAGCGCGCCGAAAAAGCGAATCGGGCCCAGGCAAAAGCCGAGCAGAAACACAATGCCCGCGAGGAGCGTCGCTGATCTGGTCTATATGATCTCGTCGATTATGACCGCTTCTTAACGGCGACCTGAAATGGCGAGGTTGGGCCCACAAGCCGACCTCGCCGTCAGCCCGCAAAATCGTACAGTTCTGCGGGATTGCTGGTTAGAATCCGCTGCCGCGTTCGCGTCTCCGGAACCCAGCTCGCCAGCAAATCGAGGAGGCTGGCATCGACTGGCATTGCGCCCTGGAATGAAGGATGGGGCCAGTCGCTTCCCCACACCACGTGCTCCGGCGCAGCTTCAACCAGCGCCATCGCAATCGGAATGACATCCCGATACGGATAGGGTTCGTCGGAGATACGATACGCGCCGGAGAGTTTCACCCAGCAGTTGCCTTCGCGGACTAGCGCGATCAGGGTCTTGAATGCAGGATGCGCCAGCCCGAGTTGCACGGGCATGTGTCCCATGTGATCAATGACGAAGCGGACTGGCAGACGTCGAAGTCGTGGCGCCAATTCCGGCAGGTGGCGTCCATCGATGAGCAGCTGCACGTGCCAGCCAAGCGGTGCGACCAACTGGGCGACCTGCTCCAGAATGTCCATCGCCAATCCTCCGCCTTTGAACAGGAGGTTGATTCGGACGCCGCGAAATCCCGCGTCGTGCAGACGCCGCAACTCGTGTTTATCCGTTGTGGCATCTACGACCGCAATACCTCGCCATTTGCCGCCCGAGGCGGAAACTGCGTCGTAGGTGCAGCCATTGTCGGTACCATAGACGCTGGGCTGGACGATGACTGCTCGATCCAGTCCGAGGGCGCTTAACATCCGCTGGTAGGCCTGAATACTAGCTGGCGGCGGGGTGTAACTGCGTTTCGGAGTAAAAGGATACTGTTCCCCTGGTCCGAAGATGTGCGCGTGGCAATCCCATGCATTGGCCGGAACGGCGACCTTCGGCATACCGGGATCAGGATTCGGAGGTCTGCAAGTCGGGATTGCAGCCTCGCCTTCGCTGCTTCCTCCACTACTCCCGTCATTCATAGACGCGCAGTTCTTTGCCCTTGGTTTCGGGGAGCAACAACACCGCCACAATCATGACGATATAAGCTGCCACCGCGAATATGGCAATCGCCTTGCCCAGTGAGAGGCGCGCGCTGAGAAAACCGACCAGCGTCGGGAAAAGGGCGCCAATTCCACGGCCCAGGTTATAAGAAAAGCCCTGGCCCGAGCCACGCAAGCGGCTGGGAAACAACTCAGTGAAGAATGCCCCGACCGGACTGAAGGAGCCGGAGGTGAAGAACCCGAGAGGAAAGCCGAGTAGCAGCATCACGATTCCATTACTGATGGGCAAATAGGTATAAGCGGTGACCGACACCGCACAGCAGGCGGCAAACAGAATCAGTGCCTTCTTGCGTCCGATGCCGTCGGCCAGATACGCCCCGGTCAGATAGCCGCAGAATGATCCAATGATAATGACCATCATGTACCCGCCCGTGTTCAGGACCGAAAGATGCCGCACGGTTTTCAAATACGTTGGCAGCCAGGTTGTAATCGCGTAGTAACCTCCCTGGACGCCCACCCCTACGGCCGAAGTCAACAGAGTGGTCCTCAACAACGCGGGGGCAAAAATCTCGAGGAAATGAGGGTGGTCGCCTGCGTCGGCGAACTTTTGCCGCGTCCGTGTGTAAACCGGCGGCTCCGGAACGTGACGCCGTATGTAGAAGACCAACAGAGCGGGCAGGATGCCAATCCAGAACATGGCCCGCCACGCGAGGCCCGCGGGAAGCCACGAGAACAACGCGACCGAGAAGATCGCGGCGATTCCCCAGCCAATGGCCCAGCCGCCCTGCACCGTCCCCACGGCTTTGCCCCGGTGCTCGGCGCGAATCGTCTCGCCCATCAGGACCGAACCAACGGCCCACTCTCCGCCAAAGCCCAGGCCCTGGCAGCCGCGCGTCAACAGCAATTGCCAAAAATTGTTGGTGAATCCGCTCAGGAACGTAAATAGCGCGAACCAGAGGATGGTCCACTGCAACACGCGTGTGCGCCCAAAGCGGTCCGCTAATAACCCTGCCAGCCAGCCGCCCACGGCGGAGATCAGCAACGCCGCCGTTCCCAGCATCCCGGCCTCACCTTTGGTGATATGCCATGCCGCGATCAAGCCTGGAATCACAAAGCTGTAGACCATGACATCCATACCGTCGAGCGCCCACCCGCCGAAGGTAGCGATAAAGGTGCTTCGCTCGGGCGGAGTTAACTCAATAAACCACGCGGCATGTCCCGGTTTTCTTGCGGGAGTTGCAGTTGCATTGAAAGTAGCGCCCATGGCGATGCCTCTTGGCTAACTACGGAAACTGGAAGAAAAATCTACGAGAGTGTATACCAATCCCACGCCCGGCACGCTAAATAAAACGGCTCCTCACCGTGCACCTGAGGCGACCCGTCGAGAGCCGTCATGGTGGAACCGTTCCGCCTTCACGTGCTCCATAGAATTGCGAACCCTGAAATTCCCCGGCGTTTGCTATTATGCTTCTGTTGTCTACTGACCACCTTGCCTAGCCAAAAGCAGCTCAAATGGTCGCAGCTTCGCGTCGGGGCCACCGTCGTGATCGCCAGCATTACGCTTGCGATCCTCATTTTCCTGATGAGCGGCACTGGTGGATGGCTCACTCGCAAGATTACTCTGCGCTCCTACTTCGATAATGCACAAGGCCTGCGCGAAGGCGCGCCGGTGCGTTTGGCGGGGGTGGACATCGGCAACGTGACCGCTGTCCGCATCGTGGAGGGCAAGCCGACCACTCCGGTCGAAGTCACGATGAAGGTGAACACCAAGTACTCGTTCAATCTGCGCAAAGACTCTGTGACTTTGATGAGCACGGCTGGCATCCTGGGCGAAACCTTTGTGGACGTTGACAGTTCGACTGCGAAAGGTCCGGCGGCAAGCGACGGAGATACGCTGACGGCCCACGACGCGCCCCAGATCCAGGACGTGGTGCGCGCCAGCCAGGGCACGCTGCAAAACATGGACTCGTTGCTGAAGCGCGTGGACCGTATCATGACGTTTATCGAAAGCGGCCAGGGCTCGATCGGCAAAGTCATTTACAGTCCCGCCTTGTACGACCAACTCAACGCGACCGTGATTGAATTCAAGGGACTGGTTGATGACGTCCAAAACGGAAAGGGCTCGCTCGGCCCACTTTTTACCAGCGATGAGGTGTATAAGAAAGCGGTTGCGGCCATCGACAAGCTGAATGCGATTGTTGACGATTTGCAGCAAGGTAAAGGCTCGGCCGGCAAACTGCTCAAGGACCCCGAACTGTTTGACAACGCGAATAAAACGATCGCCAACGTCCGCCAAATGACCGACGACATCAATGCGGGCAAGGGCGCTCTGGGCAAGATAACGCACGATCAGGAATTCGCCAACCGGCTGCAGACGCTGACCAACAACCTGGCGGAACTCTCCGAACGCCTGCAAAACGGCGAGGGCACCGCGGGGATGCTATTCAAGGATCCGGCGCTCTACAACAATAGCAACCAGATGCTGGTGGAGACGCGGGAACTGGTGAAGGCGATTCGGGAGAATCCCAAGAAATATCTGACGTTCCACGTGAAAGTATTCTGAGGTAAGGCGTCGTTGGTCACTAGTCGTTAGTCGTTGGCAAATGCGGATCCCTCGCTCCGCTCGGGATGACGATCGGAAGTTGTGGTTGCTAACAACTAACGACCAGCGACTACCGACTACCGGCTAACGACTGCCTTCCACTCTCGTCCAATATGACTGCTAGGTGTGTTCCGCGCCCAGCCGCCGTCGATGTCACATTCCAATTCGAGGATCTAATGCGCAATTTATTGAAGCTGTTCGCTGTCTCCGTGATGCTTGCGTCTTTCCTGTTCGCCCAAAACAAACCCGCCGCGGCTGCGGACAAATCCGAAACTGCGAACCCCGCCAATGTCCGTTTCTCCGTCGACCAACTCGATAAGAGTGTGGATCCCTGCAACGATTTTTACGCCTATGCATGCAGCAAATGGCTGGCGCAGAACCCGATTCCCGCCGACCGCTCCGCTTGGGGCCGCTTCAACGAATTGGCGCAGCGTGGCGAATACATTGTGCGCGACATTCTGGAAAAAGCGTCGGCCGACCGGCCCGGCCGGAGCGCCAACCAGCAGAAGATCGGCGACTACTACGCCAGCTGCATGGACGAAGGCGCTATCGAAAAAGCGGGCACGAAGCCGCTGGAGCGTGACCTCCAGAGTATTGCGGCGATCAAGTCGAAAGCGGAGTTGCCGGAGGAAGTTGTGCGGTTGCACCGCGAGGGCACCGATGTTTTGTTCGGCTTCGATTCCGATTCGGATTTCAAGAACGCGAGCCAGATGATCGCCGAAGTGGACCAGGGCGGACTGGGCTTGCCAGACCGCGATTACTATTTTAAAGACGATGAGAAGTCGGTAGAGCTGCGCAAGAAATACGTTGCGCATGTAGCGAAGATGTTCACACTGTTGGGCGACGATGAGAGCAAAGCGGCAGCCGGAGCCAAAGTCGTCATGGAGATCGAAACCGGCCTGGCCAAGGGCGCGCTCGACCAGACCAGTCGCCGCGATCCGCAGAAGGTCTATCACAAGCTGACTAATCAGGAACTCGCCGCTCTGAGCCCGGGTTTCAACTGGAACATCTACTTCGAAGGCGTGGGCGCGCCCCGGTTCGATTCGCTCAACGTGGTTGAGCCGGAGTTCATCAAGAACATGCAGGCAGTAATCGATGCGCACTCGCTGGACGATTGGAAAACTTACTTGCGCTGGCACACGGTGCATGGCAACGTGCAGGTGCTGCCGGCCGCGTTTGTGAACGAAAACTTCGTTTTCTACAACCAGACACTGCAGGGCACCAAAGAGTTGCGACCGCGCTGGAAACGGTGCGTGGGGTACACGAACAATGATCTGGGTGAGGTGGTGGGCCAGATTTACGTCCAGCAGACTTTCGGCGCCGAAGGCAAGGAGCGCACGCTGGCGATGGTTGGAGCGCTCGAAAAGGCGCTTGGCGAGGACATCAAGAGCTCGCCGTGGATGGGCGCGGACACCAAGACTCAGGCGCTGGTGAAATTGCAGGCCATTACCAACCGCATCGGCTACACGGATAGGTGGCGCGATTACTCGACGCTCCAGATCGTGCGCGGCGATGCATTTGGCAATTCACAACGCGCCAACCAGAACGATCTTCAACGCCGGTTGAACAAAATTGGCAAGCCGCTCGATAAGCGGGAGTGGCCGTATCCGCCGATGACGGTGAACGCAACCTACAGCCCGCTGCAGAACAACATCACGTTCCCCGCCGGAATTCTCCAGCCGCCGTTCTACGACAACCGGGCCGACGACGCGATGAACTTCGGTGGCATCGGCGCCGTGATCGGTCACGAACTCACGCACGGCTTCGACGACCAGGGCAGCCAGTTCGACGCCGACGGTAATCTTCGCGACTGGTGGACTGCGAACGACAAAAAGCAATTCGAAGAACGCACCGGCTGTATCAAGGACCAGTATGCCAACTTCGTCGCGGTCGATGACCTGAAGGTAAATGGCAAGCTCACCTTGGGCGAGAACACGGCCGACAACGGCGGCCTGCGCATCGCCTACATGGCGATGCTGAATACCTTTGCCGGCAAGGAACCAGCGCCGATTGACGGCCTCTCAGCCGAGCAGCGTTTCTTTCTGGGATTTGCCAACGTGTGGTGCCAAAACCGCACCGACGCCGTATCGCGCATGCTGGTCACCATTGATCCCCACTCGCCGCCCAGCTACCGCGTGAACGGAACCATCTCCAATATGCCGGAGTTCCGCGAAGCGTATCACTGTGCCGCGACGGCGCCGATGGTGAATCAGAACGCGTGCCGGGTGTGGTAGGGAAAAGAAATCGCTGGTCGCTAGTCGTTGGCAAGCGCTCCGTCGTTCGCTTTTCGCTGTTCGCAAATTTAGATCCCTCGCTTCGCTCGGGATGACAATACCAAATAGGGGTTGCGAACAGCGAACGACGAACAGCGAACGACGCCTACCCTGCCGCCACGTCCGCCTGCTCGTGCGCATGGTAACTCGACCGCACCAGCGGCCCCGACTCAACGTGCTTGAATCCAAACATCAGCGCTTCTTCTTTCAGCGAGACAAACTCCGCCGGCGTGTAGTAGCGCGTCATGGGCAGATGATCTTTGGACGGGCGCAGATACTGACCAATGGTCAGAATATCGACGCCGCGCTCGCCCAGGTCGCGGAAGACCTCGATCAGTTCGTCGGTCTCTTCGCCGATTCCAGCCATGACGCCGCTCTTCGTCACCGTCGCCGGGTCCCACTTCTTGGCATTGGCCAGGAGGTCGAGCGTCCGCTTGTAGCGCGCACCCGAGCGCACCGCGCGGTAGAGCCGCGGGACCGTCTCAGTATTGTGGTTGAGCACGTTGGGCTTCGCTTCAAGTACGATGCGCAGCGGTTCTTCCAGCCCCTGGAAGTCGGGAATCAGCACCTCGACCCGGCACTCGGGCACCAGTTCACGAATCTGCCGGATGGTCTCGGCGAAAATCTTAGCCCCGCCAACGTTGTCATCGTCGCGATTCACGCTGGTCACCACCGCATGACGTAGTCCCAAGGTGGCGACGGCTTCAGCCACGCGTCGCGGCTCGTCCCAGTCAATCGCTTCGGGACGTCCCTTAGGCACCGCGCAAAAGCCGCACCGCCGCGTGCAGATATCGCCCAGCAGCATGAAGGTTGCGGTGTGGTGGTCCCAACATTCACCAATATTCGGACACTGCGCCGACTCGCACACGGTATGCAAGCCAAGCCCGCGCGCCAACTTCTTCAGGTTATGAAAGTTGTCACCCACCGGAGCCTTCGCCTTGAGCCACGACGGCTTCGGGCTGCGCACCCTCGGGCCAAGGTCAATCTGGATGAGCTGGGTGGAGACGGACATGACGAAACTCGATTTTATCAGTTCGTCAAAAAGAAAGAAGCGGACCAGCGGCGAGAGGCCACCGGTCCGCGATTTACCTTGCCTCACTGATGGAAGTCCGTCAGCCTCGGGTTGTTGCTTTGTTCCACCATCAAGACGCCCTGCGAGTCGGACATCAGATAGATGATCGCGACCTGGGTACCGCTCGGGCCGCAGTTGCCGCCGGAGTCTGGTCCGCAGCTCACGATCACGCGTCCGTTAGACGAAACGGAATATTCCAGCCCCGGCATCAACTGACTGCCGAGCTGCGGGCTGCCACAACCCTGACAGCTGTCGTTTTTGTCGGTAAATCCGTTTATAGTGCCGCTCCCATTGGAGTTCAGGGAGTCAACCTCCTCGCCATTGCCTAGAATGACCGGCGGTTCACTTCCACTCGCATAATTGCCGTTCAACGAGGCGTTGTTGAAGTTGCTTCCCGTCTGCGGTGTGATCGTACCAAAGGTCGCCGAGCTGCCGGTATCAATCATAAAAGCCTGGTTCGTAGTGACCATGTAGAAGATTGGAGTGTGACCCCCTCCGCCTCCGCCCACGATGTTACTGAGTGTCACCCGTCCGTTTGGCGCGATGCTGTAGTCGCCCGATATGGATTCCGGGTTCCCCGTTCCGTTATCGAACGTACCGCCATCATTCTCGTCCATGGTTAAAGTGAACGCCCCGGAACCGTTGGCGTTGATGATCCCAGCCTGCGCGTCAGGTACGATCTGCGAGTTAACGCTGTCGACGCCTACCGCTTCGAGCACGCTGTTGCCATTGAGCGACGCATTCGTAAACGAGCCGCTTTGTTGCAGTACTTGGCCGGCGAGTATGATCGACGGCTTCTCCCCGTTGTCGTATGCCATCATCAGCATCTCGGAAGAGCTGACCACGTAGAAGACGAAATTCAGAGTGTAATTAGGGGCCGAGAGGTATATGCCTGCCGTACCTCGGCCGCTGGATGCTACGGTGAAATTGCTCGCGCTTAGATTTGTGGTGCCAGAGTTTCCAGAGCCGCACCCGCTCTGACAGCCGTTGTCATAATCCGCTTCGCCGGACAGGGTGCCGCTGCCATTGGAGTTGAATTCACCGGCCAGGCCTAACCGGTTGGCATTCTGGTTAACTCCCACAATCCCGAAGGCGTAGTTGCCGTCGATCTTGCTGGTCGAGAACGCAGAGGTCGTCTGCTTGCGCAGCAGCCCGGAGACCTGCAGGTTGCCGGTGTCGAAGGAGATGAGGTGGCCGTTGCCATCGCTCGCGTCCAGTGCCGCGGCAAATGTGTCGCTGCCGCTCAGGCCGCCGGCGTAGGCCAGACTGATAAGGGCTATATTATTCACGCCCACACAGTACGTGCCGGTGAACGTGCCGCTCAGGGGCCCTGATGAGTTCGCCTGATCGCTCACGTCAATAAGTCCACTGGAAATAGCGCCGGATCCGTTGGCCACGAAACTGCCGACGGCACTCGCACCGAGCGTCGATCCACTACTGTCCCAACCGTTACTCACAAAGGCGTAGTTCCCGTTGAGCGCGGCATAAGTACAGTTCGTGATCGTGATGCTGAGATTCGCCGTGACCGTGACCGGCGGGCTTTCGCTGTCTTGGACCTGAACCGTGAAGCTCGCGGTTCCCGTCCCACTTGGCGTTCCGGAGATGTAATAGTTGCTCCCTCCGTTGGAACTGGGGGAGAGCCCCGCCGGCAGATTGCCGCTGATGATGCTCCAGGTGTAGGGTTGCACACCGCCTGTGGCCTTCACCGACGTGTTGTAGGCCCAGCCGTTGTTACCGCCCGGCAGCGCCGTCGTTTCGATCGAGAGCGCCGCTGCTGGAGTGACGGTGATGGTGTACGTGAACGGGCCGACGCTGTTGCCGCCGCTATCCATCACCGCGACGGTGAACGAGACTGTTTGAACTGCGCTCGGCGCTCCGGTCAGCGACAACGTGTTGCCGCCGGTGTTGGAAGCATACAGGTTGTCTCCCAGACTGACCTGGGTCCCGTCGGTGGGGACAGTGGAGCCATTCACCGTGAAGGTATAGTTAGGTCCCACCCCGCCTGAGGCATTGATCGCCCCATTGAAGACTTGCCCGGCCACTACGGTTCCGACGGAGCCAGCCGGAGGCAACGTGAGGGGCGTCTCCATCGTCTCGAAGTTCACCTGCACTTGCGCGGAGTTGCCGTTGACGTCGCTGGCCTGGATCTGCCAGGAGTAGTTCGTGAGGCCGTTCAGGCTAGATACGTTGGGCAGGTCGCCCGAGCCCGTCGGATCGACGTTCCACGTTATGGACGTGATGGTGTAGGGGAAGCCGTTTGAGTTGGAATTGTTGCTGGGTATCTGCCAGATGGTCCCGTTCTGATCGCAGCACAACCAGAACTGATAGACATAGTTGCTCGCGCCAGTGGGATCGGTCCAACTAAAGTTGGGCGTCACGCTGACGCCGGTTCCCTGAGGTACAAGGTTGGTGACAAAAGCGTCGTTGAGCACGGCGCTGACCTTGACGGTCAGGATCTCCGACGTGCCATCACTGTAGGTGACGTTCAGAGTATAGGTATCGCCAACCTGTGGCACGACGCCGTTGAGGCTGGTATAGAAGCTGAACTGGTCGGAGTTGCCGTAGAAGCCGCCATTGGCGATGTCCGCGGGGATCACTACCCCCGGAGCGGGTCCCGTGGTCAGCTCCACGGCCACCGGCAGTTTGAGCAGCCCGTTGACGTTGAACCCGATGTTGTAATAGGTGTTGGTGCCGCTCTGATTAATCTGTTCCGAGGCCTGCGTCGTCACAGTGGCAGTACTGTTGGCATTGGGTAAGGTCAGGTCTTCATTGCTCAAGGGGCCATTGATGACGACCGGGGCCGAGTGGTTTCCGTTACCGGTATTGGAAACCTGTCCCGGTCCGGAGATCAGGCCGGAGTTGTTCTGGTCGAGGATCCCGAAGAAGAAGTAATTGGAGCCGTTGGGAACCTGGACCGTGTACGCTGCCGGGCTCTTCGGCGGGTTTGCCTTACTTCCCACCACATCGGCATAGACATTCCCCGTGCCCTGGTCGTAGAAGCCCACATACAGCGGACCGGTGGCCGTCTCGCTAAAGGTGACCGTGCCGGAGACCGTGTTGCCGCCCGTCGGCGCGCCGATGAGTATGCCATTGGACGCCCCTGACCATGGGCTGGTCGAGCTGCCAGCTACGCCTTCGGCGCGGAAGAACAAGGTTTGGCCATTCGTGAGCCCGTTGATGATCCACGGGTTGTTATTGCCCGTCGCGGCGAAGCTCTTGTTTCCCAGGACGCTGCTAAACGACGAACTGGTGCTCCATTCGACGGTGTAGGAGGTCGCCATCTCTACGCCGTTGTTGTTCTGGATTCCCTTGTACGAGACAAGAGCGCCGCCGTTGAATCCTCCCCCGTTCCCCTTGTTGCTGGGAGCCGAATTGAGAGTCACCGGCCCCGGATCGGTCAGCGTGAGAGAAACCCCGCTCACGCCCGAATTAGTAACGGTGATGTTCCCCACGCTGCCCGTGGGGTTGGCCGCGTTCTCGGCGCCAAAGGCCGGGTTGAGGTTGTCCATATAGCCCTGCAAGGTGTAGGTGCCGGGCTGCACGCCGTGGATGGTGAAGGCCCCCCCCGATTTCAGTGTGGCTTCGGAGATGCTGGTGCCCAGGTTGTTGCCGCAGTTGCCGCAGTTGTTGTTGCCGTTCAGCTGCAGATAGGTCCAACCCGTCTGCGAGCCGCCGTAACTCACCGTGCCAGAGACCGTGTACCCCGGCGCTTGGTTGACGACGGTGATGGTGAAGTTAGCGCTAACCGAGACTTGCGGATTTTCGCTGTCAGTGACCTGAACCGTGAAAGGATAGCTCCCCGTCGTCGTCGGGATTCCGGAGATGTTCAGGCTATTGTTATTGCTGTTAGGAGTCAGCCCCGGAGGCAGGCTACCGCTAATGATGCTCCAGTTGTAGGGCTGTAACCCGCCGCTGGCATTCACGTTTTGGCCGTAGGACGTGCTGACAATGCCGTCCGGCAACGCCGTCGTGGTGATGGTGAGCGCGCCATTGATGGTTATGCTCAGATTGGCCGTCGCCGATTGCTGCGGGCTGCTGGAATCCAAAACCTTGACCGTGAAGTTGGAGGTTCCCGTGGTGGTCGGGGTGCCGACGATCGCACAATTCACATTGCTTCCGCAGTTTGCGGAATTGAGCGACAAGCCCGCCGGCAGCGAGCCCGAGCTGATGCTCCAGGTGTAGGGTTGAACTCCGCCGCTAGCCTGCAGGAACACGTTCTCGTTCTGGTACGGCATACCCACAACGCCGCCGGGCAGTCCGTTCGTGGTGACCTGCAGTGGTGCGCTGTTGTTGATGGAGATGCTGAGATTCGCGGACGCAGTTTGCGCCGTGGGCGTTTCCGAGTCAGTGACCTTGACCGTGAAGTCGTAGGTTCCCGTCGCAGTCGGCGTTCCTGAGAGTACCCCGGTGCTGGCGTTAATAGAGAGCCAAGCCGGATTGCCGCTGAGGCTCCAGGTGTAGGGCTGGACACCGCCGGTGGCGTTAACCGTCGCGCTGTAGGGAGTATTGATCACCCCCGTGGGCAGACTGGTCGTCGTGACCTTCAGAGTCGGCGCGCTAATGGTGATGCTCAGATTCGCGTTTGCTGTCTTTTTCGGCGATTCGGAATCGGTCACCGTCACGGTGAAACTCGTAGTGCCCACAAACGGACCCGTGGGAGTTCCAGTGATGGCCCCGGTACCGGCGTTCAAGCTTAGTCCACTCGGCAGGGTTCCAACCGTAACCGCCCACGTGTAGGGCGTGATGCCACCTGTCGCTTGTAGTGTTGCGCTGTAGCTTGTGCCGATCACGCCCGCGGGCAGCGAGGTGGTCGTCACCGATACGGCCGGGTTCACCGTGATGCTCAAATTTGCGGTAGCGGTCTTGGCCGTCGGCGTTTCCGAGTCGGTCACGGTGACAGTGAAGTTAAAAGTCCCGGACGCGGTTGGCGTGCCGTAGATTGCCCCCGAGGCGGAGTTTAGCGATAGACCCGCGGGCAAGCTGCCGGTCGTGACTGCCCAGGAGTAAGGCTGAATTCCGCCCGTGGCCTGCAAGGTCGCGCCCGCATAGACGGAATTGACCACGCCTCCTGGCAGCGAAGTTGTGGTAACGCTGAGCGCGGCCACCGAGATCGTGATACTCAGGGCGGCGTTCGCTGTTTGCGGAGTGGGTGTCTCCGAGTCGGTCACTGTGACGGTGAAATTGACCGCGCCGACCAACGTCCCGCTCGGTGTACCGGAGATCACGCCCGTCGCCGCGTTCAAACTCAGACCCGCAGGCAGGCTGCCGACGGTGACTGCCCACGTGTACGGCGTGATGCCGCCGGTAGAGGCTAACGTCTGGTTGTAGGGCGTGCCGATAGATCCGCCGGGGAGCGATGTCGTCGTAACCTTCAGCGTGGTGGCAGTGATGGTGATGCTCAGATTCGCGCTGGCCGTCTTCTTTGGCGATTCGGAGTCGGTGACAGTTACGGTGAAATTGATTACGCCCGTGACGTTTCCAGTTGGCGTGCCGGAGATGGCGCCTGTCGCGGCATTCAAACTCAATCCGGCCGGCAAGCTTCCCGTGGTTACCGCCCAGCTGTAGGGCGTTACACCGCCCGTGGCTTGCAGCGTTGCGCCCGGATAGACCGTGCCGATCACGCCCGCAGGCAGCGAGGTGGTGGTCACCGTCACCGCTGGATTCACAGCAATACTGAGATTGGCAGTGGCCGTCTTGGCCGTCGGCGTTTCCGAGTCGGTCACAGTGACGGTAAAGTTCACGGTGCCGGACGCGGTTGGCGTGCCAGCGATTGCTCCTGTGGCGGAGTTAAGCGTCAGTCCCGCCGGCAAGCTGCCGGTCGTGACTGCCCATGAGTAGGGTGTGATTCCGCCGGTCGCCTGCAAGGTCGCGCCCGCATAGACCGAATTGACCACCCCTCCGGGCAGCGAAGTGGTGGTAACGCTCAATGGAGCGACCGTGATGGTAATACTCAAGGCAGCATTCGCCGTCTGCGGAGTCGGTGTCTCCGTGTCCGTCACGGTGACGGTGAAGCTGTCGGTGCCGACAAATGTCCCGCTCGGGGTGCCGGAGATCACGCCCGTCGCCGGGTTCAAACTCAGACCCGCGGGCAAGCTCCCGACCGTGACCGCCCAGGTATAGGGCGTGATTCCGCCTGTGGCCTGCAGCGTTTGGCTGGGGTACGCGGTGCCGATGGATCCGCCGGGGAGCGATGTCGTCGTAACCTTCAGCGTGGTGGCGGTGATGGTGATGCTCAGATTCGCGGTCGCCGTTTTCTTGGTCGGCGATTCCGAATCGGTCACGGTGACCGTGAAGTTGATTGTGCCAGTAACATTTCCCGTTGGTGTGCCGGAGATTGCGCCTGTCGAGGCGTTCAAACTCAATCCAGCCGGCAAAGTTCCCGTGGTCACGGCCCAGGTGTAGGGCGTGATACCGCCCGTGGCCTGCAGCGTTGCGCCAGGGTAGGCTGTGCCGATTACGCCCGCCGGCAGGGACGTGGTGGTCACCGTCACCGCTGGATTCACAGTAATACTGAGGTTGGCAGTGGCAGTCTTGGCCGTCGGCGTTTCTGAATCAGTCACGGTCACGGTGAAATTCGAAGTTCCGGACGCGGTTGGCGTGCCAGCGATTGCTCCCGTGGCGGAGTTAAGAGTCAGTCCCGCCGGCAAGCTGCCGGTCGTGACTGCCCATGAGTAGGGTTGGATTCCGCCGGTAGCCTGCAAGGTCGCGCCCGCATAAACGGAATTGACCACGCCTGTGGGCAGCGGACCGGAAGTGGTAACGCTCAACGGAGCGACCGTGATCGTAATACTCAGGGCTGCATTCGCCGTCTGCGGGGTCGGTGTCTCCGAGTCCGTCACGGTGACGGTGAAGCTGTCGGTGCCGGTGAAAGTCCCGCTCGGGGTGCCGGAGATCACGCCCGTCGCGGCGTTCAAACTCAGACCCGCGGGCAAACTCCCGACTGTTACCGCCCAGGTGTAAGCTCCAGCCCCGCCGCTCGCCTGCAGCGTTTGGCTGGGGTATGCGGTCCCGATGCTTCCCCCCGGTAGCGATGTCGTCGTAACTTTCAGAGTCGGAGCGCTGATGGTGATGCTCAGATTTGCGCTCGCGGTTCCCTTGGTCGGTGATTCCGAGTCGGTCGCGGTTACGGTGAAATTCGTGGTGCCGGTGAACGTCCCGGTTGGCGTTCCGGAGATCGCACCCGTCGCGGTGTTCAAACTCAACCCAGCTGGCAGGGTTCCAGTAGTAACTGCCCAGCTGTAGGGTGTGACACCGCCCGTCGCCGCCAGTGTCTGACTATAGGCCGTGCCGATCACACCCGCTGGCAACGACGTAGTTGTCACCATTAGGGCCGGATTTACCGTGATGGTCAGGTTAGACGTCGCGGTCTTGGCCGTCGGCGTTTCCGAGTCGGTCACAGTGACGGTGAAGTTCGAGGTGCCGGCCGTGGTCGGCGTACCCGCGATTGCTCCAGTGGCGGAATTAAGCGTCAGACCCGCCGGCAAGCTGCCGGTTGTAACCGCCCAGGAATAAGGCTGGATGCCGCCAGTGGCCTGCAAAGTCGCGCCCGCATAGACGGCATTGACGACGCCTGTGGGCAGCGCGCCCGTAGTAGTAACACTCAGCGGAGCCACCGTGATCGTGATACTAAGATTTGCGCTCGCCGTCTTTGCGCTCGGCGTTTCGGAGTCAGTGACCGTGACAGTGAAACTGTCGGTGCCGACAAATGTCCCACTCGGAGTACCGGAGATCACGCCGGTCGCGGAGTTCAACGACAGACCCGTAGGCAAGCTGCCGGTTGTCACTGCCCAGGAGTAAGGCTTGATACCGCCTGTAGCCTGCAGGGTTTGACTGCTGTACACGTTGCCAACGGATCCGCCCGCAAGCGATGTAGTCGTAACGCTCAACGGCGGCGCGGTGACCGTAATGCTCAGGTTGGCGGTAGTAGTGGTGTGCGTCGGCGTCTGCGAGTCGGTCGCGGACACGGTGAAATTGGTGGTGCCGGTGAAAGTTCCGCTCGGCGTGCCCGAAATCACGCCCGCGCTGCTCAAGCTCAAACCAGCAGGCAAGCTTCCGGCCGAAACGCTCCATGTGTAGGCTGGTACTCCGCCCGTCGCTTGCAGCGTTTGGTTGTAGGCTGTGCCTGTCGTCCCTCCGGGCAAGGTGGTAGTCGTGATGGTCAGCGCCGGAGGCGGATTCACGGTGACGGTTATCGTTTGGGGCGCGGAGGTCATTTTTCCCGCAACCGAAGAATCGGTGGCCTGGAAGGTCGCCGAGCCGCTGCCGCCGGTCGGTGTGCCGGTGATTGCTCCCGTGCTGGCGTTAAGACTCAATCCCGGTGGGAGCGAGCCGGCAGTCACGGCCCACGTGTACGGACTCGTTCCACCCGTCAGACTCAGCGTGCCGCTGTAGGCGGTCCCCGCAGTCGCGGTGAGAGAAGTGGTCGTGATCGTAATCGGCAGAGGGTTGACGGTAAACGTCACCGAGGCCGATTTCGTTGGATCTGTGACCGAAGTCGCTATGACCGTCGCCGTAACCGCGCTATTTCCAGAGCTAGGCGAGTTATAAGTGGCTGAGGTCGTGGTTTGGCCGCTGAGCGTGCCCCCGCCCGACATACTCCACGTCACGCCGGCGCCTTTCGCGTCGTGTGCAACCGTAGCGGTGATGCCACCCTTTTGGGTTTGATCCATGCTCTGCGCGCTGCCAGGCGTTAACGTAACCGCGATGGGCTGAGTCGAGCTGGCGCATCCTGACAGCAATGTAAGAAGAGCGATCAACCCTGAGAGCAATACCGGCACGGCTACGCGTTTCACAATTCCCCCTGGACGCGCGGGAGATTGGAATTTCTCCCGTCTCGTCATTAAGGGCATCATGCGTTACCAAGAATCGTGCCCACAAGTTACTCAGGTACTCCCTTCCGTGTTCAACCTTGGTTCGCTCCCATTGGGGAACACTCCTTCCCGCACCTTAGACCCTGAACCCACGACTAAGCCTGTGTCGTAGCTCAGGGCGAGGGAAAAAGTGGAACGTACGATCCAACCAGCCGCGGAACGGCGACACAGGAAAGCCCGGCACGCGAGTGCCGGAAGCGGAAGTGGAATCAATGGAGTCCTGCAAGGGACGGCACTCAACCTATGACACAGACTCGAAACGGCCTTGACCAAACCCGTAATGGCCGCTGATTCCAGCGCAGACTATTATTGTTGTTGCTGCTCTTGTTCGGTGCGCGAGCTCAGTCGCGCAAATACGGGGCGGGATTGGATGACGATGCTCGGAGCCGGGGGTTCGGGCGGCGGCGCGTCCGACGGACTCACCGTGACCGCAACGCTCAATATGCTTTGCGCTTCGCCCTTGTGCACGCCGCGCGTCGGCGGAACGTCGGCGTAGTCGCGGCCTATGGCGACGCGTATGTGGCGATCTCCCCCAATCAGGTTGTTGGTCGGATCGAATGCCGTCCACCCCAGTCGCGGGACGAAAGCCTCGACCCAGGCATGCGATGCGCCTTCCAGCGATCGATCCTGATGTCCGTTCTCTTCGCGGTGAAACAAGTATCCGCTAACGTAACGGGAAGGGATGCGGTGCGACCGCGCCAGCGCGATCATGATGTGCGCGAAATCCTGGCACACTCCCTGGCGGGTTGCGAGCGCCTCCTCAATCGGAGAATCCACCTTGGTGCTGTTCGGCACATAAGCGAAAGAATTGTAGATGCCTTCGTTCAGTTCGGTCAGCACTTCGAGCGGACCGCCCCGGCGCTCGACTTTCAACTCTTGCGCCAGTTGTTCCAGGGCTTCGCTGGAACGGGCGAACTGGCTGGGCAACATCATTTCCCAGTAATCGTCGGCGTCGGTCATGGCGTCCAGGTCTGCCCAGTCGCCGGCTTCAGATAAGCGCGGAGCCGGCACGGCCTGGACCTGGACCGTCGATTGGGCAATCACTTTGACCTCGGTATGCGATCCCGCGATGTCGAAATGATGTACCGTGCTGCCGGTGGAATCGCGGTACTGCGTGATATTCGTCGCGGGACTTACGTCGAGCGTGAAGCTGAGGCAGCGCTGGTGCGCTTCGCTCCGCGGCTGCATGCGCACTTCCATCACGCTCTCGCGCACTGCGGGCTCGTAACGGAAGATGGTCGAGTGTCGAACCGAATAGATCAAGAGGCCAGCTCCGCTTCCACCGGATAATCAAAATAAATCTGATGAATCGCATTGTGGGCCTGAGCGCATTGCTGGCGGACACTTTCAACGTAAGCGGTCGCTCCTGAAGCCATGACCTCGTCGATCTGGCTGAAGCTGAGCGTCGCGCGCAACCGTCCCGCCAGACGCACCGGTTGCTCTGCTTTTCGTCCGGTCAGTTCGGCGATCGCGAGCAGGGCGGCGTGCACTTTGTCGACCGAGAAGCGCACTGAGTGCGGACACTCCGGGTTCAATAGCAAATATTCAGCCACTCGCAGCGGCCGCAACTCCGCGGTATAGTTCTTGCAGTAAGATTCAAACGCAGCGCAGTTTTTCAGTAACCCTACCCACTCCAAATACTCTTCGCTTTCCACGGACTGGTCCGGCGAATAGGGTAGCCGGCTGAAGTACGCGCCAATCAGCCTCGCCACTGCGTCGGTCCGCTCCACGTAGCGCCCGAGTTGAATGTATTGCCAGCCTTCTCCGTGCGACATGGTGGAGTCGGTCACGCCGTGAAACAGGTGCGCTCCCTCCCGCACCGCGCGAAAAAATACATAGGAGTGCAGCAGCCACGCCTCACTCGACGTAGTGCTGTTTACCTGCAGATAAAGACGATTCAGCTGCTCCCACATGGCCGAACTGCACTGTTCGCGGACCTGACGCAGATTCTCTCGCGCGGCGGCCACACACGAAATAATGGAGGATGAATTTGTCTTGTCCAGGGTCAAAATGTGGGTGAGGGTGGTGGCGTCAATTCGGCCATCTTCCGGGACGGGCGCCTGCAGAGCTTCGAGCAGCCGCAACCAGCGCCCTGAGCTCGCCTCCGGAGACTGGTCCAGCCGCAACTCAAAATCTACGTCAATCAAGCGCGCGGTGTGCTCGGCCCGTTCGAGGTAACGGCTCATCCAATACAAGCTGTCCGCCACGCGCGAGAGCATGGTCGTTTGCCGGTGTTGATGATGCCCGGTCATGCGCGCAGCACCCACGTATCCTTGCTGCCTCCCCCTTGCGACGAGTTAACCACCAGCGACCCTCGACGTAACGCTACCCGCGTAAGTCCTCCCGGCACCAGCGTCACGTTCTCGCCATAGAGAATATAAGGACGGAGATCGACATGCCGTGCCTGCGCCTCGCCGTCCAGGAAACACGGTGCTCGTGAAAGACTCAGCGTCGGCTGCGCGATGTAATTCCGCGGCTCGGCCTCAATCAGCTGCCGGAATTCTTCCCGCTGCTCGGCCGTGCTATGCGGGCCAATCAGCATCCCGTAACCGCCGGACTCACCCACCGCCTTCACCACTAGCTCGTCCAGATGTTCCAGCACATAACTCCGTTGGGTGCGATCCGACAGCAAATAAGTGGGAACGTTCGGCAAAATGGGTTCTTCTCCCAGGTAGTAGCGGATGATCGCCGGAACGTAAGCGTACACCGCCTTGTCGTCGGCAATGCCCGTGCCCGCCGCGTTTGCCAGAGCCACGCTGCCGGCGCGATACGCATTGAACAATCCCGGTACTCCAAGGTTCGAATCGCGCCGGAAACAGAGGGGATCGAGAAAATCGTCATCGACGCGCCGATAAATCACGTCGACGCGTTTCAGCCCGGCAGTGGTGCGCATGTAGACGACATTGTCGTGCACCAGAAGATCCCGGCCTTCGACCAGCTCAATCCCCATCTGCTGCGCCAGAAAAGTGTGTTCGAAGTACGCCGAATTGAAAACGCCGGGCGTTAGCAACACCACCGTCGGCTCGTGCCGCGTAGTGGAACTCGCCGGACTCAGCGCTCGCAGCGTCGCCAGCAAAGCCTGCGCATAATGATCGACCGGGCAAACGCCGTAGTCTCGGAACAGCGTAGGGAAGACTTTCTTCAGAACCTTGCGGTTCGCCAGCATGTAGCTGACGCCACTGGGCACCCGCAGATTGTCTTCCAGCACGGCAAAGCCGCCGTCCGGGAGCCGGACAAGATCGGTGCCGCAGATGCTGACGTAGATCCCGCGCGGCACGGTCAGGTTGCGCATCTCACGCCGGAAATGGCGGCAACTGTACACCAGTTCCCGCGGCACGATGCCATCCGCCAGAATTCTTCCGCGATGGTAAACGTCTTCCAGGAAAAGATTCAGCGCCGCGATTCTTTGCGTGAGTCCGCTTTCAATCTTCCGCCATTCCTGGTGAGGAATGATGCGCGGCAGCAGGTCATTCGGAAAGACGCGCTCCGTACCCTCATCGTTCCCGTAAACCGTAAACGTGATTCCCTGATGGAGAAACGAGAGATCGGCCGCCTGCTGGCTCTTGCGCATTTCCCCGGGAGGCAACTCCAAAAGCGTCTGAAAAAGCGCCTGGTAGTGCGGACGCGGTACTCCCGGAGCCTCAAACATCTCGTCATAGGCCGAATCGAACTGATAATTCCGAAAGGGGGGCCGGAACAGTGCGCGGGCAGGCTCCGGCACGGGCAGCGGCCTCAAAAAGCTTCGGGTACGAGTATGGCTTTGCGGCACGTTGAAACTCTAGGGGTCGCCCGCTCCCAAGTCCAATCAAAATTGTTTATCGTGACGATTCAGTTTTCGAGGACGACAATATGCCACGGCCGTGATTCGCCGATTTACTCTGTGTGACCCGTGCCGGGCGCTGGCGTTGGCCAGCCCTGTCAAACCCTCCGAGGTGGTACTAGAATGTTTCAAGCAGCGCGGGAGCGTGCCCGGCAGGCTGCGAAAACCCCGGTTTTGGGGTGCGCAATCGACATTGTACGTGTTCCCTGAGTAGAGCTTGTGGATCTCTACAGTGCAATTCAATACGTGGTGTTTGTGGCAATCGTTACCGCCCTGGTCGAACCACTGGGCGGCTACATGGAGCGGGTCTTCTCCCGGAAGCAAACCGTACTAGATCGCGTATGTCTTCCGGTTGAGCGCCTCATCTATCGCATTACTTTGGTTGATCCAAGCGGGGAGATGACGGGCAAGCAGTATGCGACCTGTTTCGTGCTGTTTAGCTGTGCCGGCACGCTCCTCTTATATCTCATTCTCAGAGTCCAGCACTTTCTCCCCTGGTTTTTCCCGCAGTACCAGACGACGCCACTATCCCCCGGCCTGGCTTTGAATACGGCGATCAGCTTCTCCACCACCACCACGTGGCAGGCCTATGCCGGTGAGAGCACCATGAGCTATTTCAGCCAGATGGTGGGACTCTGCGCCCAGAATTTTCTAGCTGGCGCTGCGGGGCTAGCGGTCGGAGTTGCCTTTATTCGCGGTCTTGCCCGCCAACTCTCTGGCACGCTAGGCAATTTCTGGGTCGATTTGACCCGCGCCCTGTTGTGGATCCTGTTGCCCGCAGCGTTACTAGGCGCCATGCTGCTCGTCTGGCAGGGCGTTCCCATGAACTTCCATCCTTATGCGATGGCCAGCACCGTCGAGGGAACCCGGCAGGTCCTACCGCAGGGTCCTGTAGCCGCATTGGAGATCATCAAAAATCTCGGCACCAACGGTGGCAGCTTTTTTAACGCGAATGGGGCTCATCCCTACGAGAACCCCACGCCGCTAACCAATTTTCTGGAGATGTTGGCTATCGTGCTTCTGCCTGCGGCATTGACCAACACCTTCGGCAGGATGGTAGGCCAGCCTCAACAGGGGTGGCTCTTCTACTGGGTCATGTTGCTTCTCTTCAGTTGCGGACTCCTCTTTGCACATCACTTTGAACAAGCAGGAAATTCCCGCCTCGTGAGTGTGCCCTCTGGAAACAGCGGCCCCCAGTCCGGAAATGCCGCTGCCCCAAAGATTTCTGACGGGAACATGGAAGGTAAGGAAGTCCGCTTCGGTGTCGGCGGCTCGGTCCTAACCGCGGTTGTTACATCCAACACCGCCACCGGATCCTATAACTCGATGCACGATAGTTACACCTCGCTCGGCGGGATGGTTTTGTTAATCAACATGCTGCTCGGAGAGCTGGTATTCGGAGGGTTAGGGACTGGCCTCTACAGTATGGTGATGGCCGCCGCCATCGCCGTGTTTCTAGCTGGACTCATGGTCGGGCGCACGCCCGAGTATCTGGGAAAGAAGATCGGGCCTTGTGAAAATAAGATGATCATGCTGTACGCTTTGGCCGCGCCGCTCGTCGTCCTCCCACTTACGGCAATTGCCGTAAGCACCAGGCTGGGACTGTCCGGGCTCACAGTCAACACCGGCCCGCATGGGTTTACGGGAATTCTGTTTGCCTATACCTCATGCTTCGCCAACAACGGCCAAAGCTTTGCCAGCCTAAGTGCGAACATTCCGTTTTACAACATCACCACGGCGCTCGCGATGATGGCCGGAAGATTCGGCTTGGCGATCCCCGCACTGGCCTTCGCGGAACTATTCGGCCGACAAAGAAAGACCCCCTCTTCGTTGGGAACTCTCCCCACCGATTCTCTTCCGTTCGGCGTCTTACTAACAACATGTTTAATAACGATGGTAGCTCTGAGTTATCTTCCTGCGTTGGCCCTGGGTCCCGTACTGGAGCGATTGCGTTTCGGCAGGTAGAAGACAGTAGATCGCTAAGAAGGCAGGTCTTACTTCAGGTGCACCGCGGCTTCCGACCGCTTCAGACTGGCAGACTTCGCGCCGCGCGCCGCCGGCATCGCGTATTTGGGCTTGATTTCATGGCATCCATCCTTGCAGTAAACGCCGCCGGCGGCTGATTCGGGCGAAGGCATCGGAGAACTCACAGCCAGCTCCCGATCGGCCTCCAACTGCCGCTCCACGCCGGCAATCAATTCTGCGTTCTCTATCGCCGTCAGCCACTTTTTCTTTGACACCAGATAATCCTCGAACCGCACAATCGGATCGCGCCTCTTCCAATATTCGAAGAGAGCCTTAGGCACATACTCCGCCGCATCGTGAATCGCGTGGCCTTTCATGCGCATCATCTTGGCTTCGATCAAAGTCGGCCCCTCGCCCCGCCGCGCCCGCTCGCAAGCTTCATGGCATGCGTCATAGACCTGGCAACCGTCGGTGCCATCGACGATCACACCCGGGATACCGTAGGCAATCGCGCGCTCGGCCAGATCCTTAACGCGAAACTGCATGTCGGCGGGCGTCGAGTATCCCCAGAGATTATTCTCGACAATCAGAACCAGCCCAAGGTTTTGCACCGCGGCGAAGTTCAGCCCCTCATAAGTGACGCCGGTCGACTGCCCTCCATCGCCGATGTAAGTCATGACCGCAATGTGCTTGCCCTGCAGTCGCGCGCCCAGCGCCACGCCCGCCAGCACCGGAATCAAATCACCCAGAGTAGAAATCGGCGAGACGACATTGCGTGTCACAATATCGCCAAAGTGCGAAGACGCATCGCGGCCTTTGGTCGGCGATCCTGCCTTCGCCATGTATTGCATCATGATGTCGGCGGGCGAAAAGCCACGCACCAGCAGCGCTCCCTGGTTGCGAATCATCGGCCCCAGCCATTCATCTTTATGAAGAGCGCAGGCGGAGGCGCAGGAACAAGCTTCCTGGCCGAGGCCGAAGTAGACTCCGCCTACGACTTGGCCTTGCTTGTAGAGATTTTCAAGCGCCGTTTCCATGCGCCGGTTGAGCAGCATCCAGCGATAGATTTCGATGCACTGCTCGCGGCTCAGATATTTCGACTCTCTAAGAGGGGGCGCGGGCTTGGAGAGATCGCCGCTTTCGACTTCGTAGCGAACCCCGTCGCCCACGCGAACCTGCCGCAACGCGAAGCAAGGTTTTTCCAGGCGGTAATCGCGGATGCTGTAGGTGCGGAGATTGCCGTCCGGCTCTGCCGTCTTAACTCTCGCTGGCGGGATGACCGGTGGGCGGCTACGCTCCGCGGCACGAGTGATTTTCTTTTTCGCGCTCTTTTTCGCCATGATCAGCTTGCGAACATGCTAACACCGTGTGGCGCGGACCCGCCCTGAGCGCCAGTCGAAGGGGCCCCCGCCCGCGAATGCGGACGGCAGAAGAATGCCAAGCGGTCAGCCATGAATGAGATCGTCTTCGCCGCGCAGGCGTCGCAACTCATCAGGCGCTTTCATCGGCAATCCGACAGCGTTGTCCAGCAGGGCATCGATCGTGTCGACCCAAAGCATCTGGCTGCGAAACACGCGGCCGAAGTTGCGCAACACCGATTGCGCCACTTCATTCATATCCAACTCCCGCCCCAGTTCTTTCTGCATCGAGGTCACCGGCTTCGCCGTAATTCCACAGGGCACAATCAGGTTGAAATAGCTGAGATCGGTATTCACGTTCAAAGCAAAACCATGCGAAGTAACCGAGCGCGAAATATGCACGCCCAGAGCAGCGATCTTAGCCTCGGCCGATTCTGCCCACACGCCGGTAAGCCCGGCGATCCTCTTCGCCGGGATGCTGAAATCCCCGCAGGTGCAGATGAGCACTTCCTCCAGCCACCGAACATAATCGACCGCACCGAGTGTCTTGCGCGGAGGGCGTGCAGGCTCTGACTGAGAGCTGACAGCTGAGAGCTGAGAGCTGCTATGTCCCCGCAAATCGAATATCGGATAACCCACCAGTTGCCCTGGCCCGTGAAACGTAACATCCCCGCCGCGATCGCACTCAAACACCTCGACGCCGCGAGCCGCCAGCGCATCCGGAGAAACGAGCACATGAGCAGCTTTGGCATTGCGCCCAAGAGTAATGACGGGCGAATGTTCCAGCAGCAGCAGGACGTCGCCGATCCCTCCAGCTTTGCGCAGTTCGACCAGCTTTCGCTGCAGCCGAAGCCCTTCAACGTAGCCGAGCACCCCGAGTTGGACAACCGAAATCACAGCTACCAAACATTATAAGGAAAGGAAACGCAGGGACAGCCGGGGCGGCTGTCCCTACGCAATCCCCGTGGTGCACTGCCGATAACTTTTTTGATTCCCCCCTTGCACAATCCCGTTCACTTTGGTATAACAAATCGAGTCGAGGACAAGTGAACAAGTGTCTGAGCTGCCCGCTGAATCGTCGCGGCTGCTTTTGGCATCCAATTCAGTAAGCCTCCAATTGACCCCTTTCCGGGGTTCGCATTCGGGGACAAAGTTCCCTGAAGGGTT
>Ga0209415_10000822_pt1 | contig 58487 bp, 55 predicted proteins | sample PeaSoiSIISIP2007_FD_187696 | JGI IMG/M metagenome (GOLD analysis project Ga0209415, IMG submission 187696) | Peat soil microbial communities from Weissenstadt, Germany - SII-SIP-2007 (SPAdes) (version 2) | ecosystem: Environmental > Terrestrial > Soil > Wetlands > Peat | place: Germany... | reverse complement strand
TCTACCGAAATCAGCTTCTTCTCGGAAGCCCTGCAAAACCAGGGGGGCCCTACAGATTCCTGCTCAGAGCCGAAAAAAGTGATGTTCGTAACAACGGTTGCGATGGGCGTGACCGCGTTCATGTTGATGGCGCAAGACGCCTCCAAGTTCAACGGCACTTGGAAGGGTGACGGCGGCCAGGTGCGCAAGCTGACTTTTAAGGATGGCATCGTGTTCATGGAAGAGACGCAAACAAATGGTTCGGTGATCCTGCGCCAATATCCGACCCAAGGACAGGAAGTCACCATGACCGAAGGCGTGTGGAAGGACTCCAAGGCCAGGGGCAAGATGGAGGGCAACAAGCTGGTCGTCGATACGACGCAGGCGAACGGCACGCAGTGGCACGATGAGTGGACCCTGGCCGACGACGGCAAGACTTATTCGGCGTTGCGGCAGATGGTCTCGGCCGGCAACGGCGGTGGCTTTGGAGGCGGCAAGGGCAAGGGTGGTGGAGGTCCGGAAACCTTTACCAAGATTCAGTAGCTTTAAGACGGTTTAATCCCGGGTGCGGTGGCCCTCAACTGACCCGTGCCAGTGTGGGCGCGCTGTGGTCCGGCACCACTGGGCCGCGCAAAGAAAAAGCAACCGGGCGGCTGCACTAGCCGGGTTGAGAGTCGACCCTCCGGGAGTGCAGCCGCCATCGCGGCAAACAGCTGCCGGAGCCTTCTTTTTCAGGCTGTGGTGATTCTTGAGGATGAAGCGCAACTGGCTCGTCGGCGGGGCTTGCTCCCTTAACGGCCCGCCGCGGCGGGATAGACCGGCAGCGTGACGTGCTCGCCGAAGGTCGCCTTCAGGCCCTCAATCGCGCAATTCTCATCGCCGCCGCCCGCCCCGCCCCCAACGCCGACGGCGCCGATCATCTGCCCGTCCACCACGATTGGGATGCCGCCCGAGTCCGTGAAGAAATTGAAAAAAGCGGCTTGCCGCGGGATGCCATCCGGATCGTTCTTAAGCTGCACAGCCCGAATGGAGGTAGGTTGGCGTGTCTTCAGCGCCGTTTGCGCCTTCAAGAGCGCCGTGCGGATGTCGTTATAGACTTGGCCGTCCATGCGCTCCATGTGCACAAATTCGCCCGCATTATCGATAACGTAGAGCGACATCGTGCCGCCCTTCGACGCCGCCCAGTCGCGGCAGACGCGGGCAATCTTCTTCGCCGCCGCCAGCGAAATCTGGTTGCCGTCAAAGATATTGGCCGCATCCTTGCCGCCGACCACGTATTCCGCCGGCAGGCTCGATTTGGGCGGAGTAGCGGCGGCAAAGCGAGGAACCGGCGCATTGCCCAGATTGGGGTTCCGGCGCGGCGGCAGGTCCTGCACCAGAGGCGGAACCGAGGGCCCAATCACCTCAGTCAGCGCCTTGTGCGCACAAATCTCGTCGCTCCAGACCGGTACACGCGGCGCGGAACCTCCGACGCCGACGGCACCGATCAATTGTTTGTTGACAACTATCGGAAGTCCCCCGGAATTCGCAAACATGCCAAGCTGAATCAATCGAAGTTCCTGAGTGGGATCCTCAATCACGCGGTTCATGCCGGCCTTGCTGGGTTGGCGGTCCATCAGTGCGGTGCGCGCCTTCATGTCGGCCGTAATTATGTTGAGATAACCTTGGCCGTCCATGCGATCCATGTACACGTGATTGCCGTCGTTATCGAGCACCATGATGCTTATCTGCACGCCTTCGGCGACTGCGGCTTTCTCGCACGCGCCGGCAAGGCGCTCCGCGGTGGCCAGATTGATGGTGGTGAAGTCCTGAATCTTTTCCGCAGCTTTGCCGCTGACGACGAATTGCTCAGGTACGTTTTGAGCAAGCGCCAGACCGCTAAGCGCGATTGCGCCAGTTACCGCCAATCCCAAATCGACGATACGCAGTTTCATTTCGTCCTCCTCTGACCTTTGTTTTGCCATGCGGCCCAGCGGCCGCTGCGGTTTTGGCGTCCCGAATATATCACATCCAATCCCCAGGGCTCTTATGCGGTCAAGGCATGGTGCGCGCGTGAAAACGAGGAGGTCACGGCGAGCAGTCACGGCAGTCTCATGGCTTCTTCGACCGATTCGGTTTTACGTGCGGATCGGTGACGATGACAAAATCACCTGTGCCTTTCATGTCCATTTCCTTCCAAGACGGGAACGATTTGTCACGAACGATCGTGACGACCAAGCTGGTCGTGCCCGGCCTATAGCGTGCGAGGTGCTCCGGGATTCCTTGCTGATACTCACTGTGGAAGAAGCCATTGATTTGCAGAATATGCTTATTCGCGTGCTCCTTCAGAAATTCGGCAATGGAGTCGGCCATTGCCGCATCCCAAAGGGTCTGAGCTTGCAGCGTATAGTCTGATTCCGTCTGATGCGCGGGCATCGGCTTGGAACCGTGCCCACCGGTTTGCTGGTTCATCTCGCGCTCGAACCGCTCTCGATACGCCTGCGATGCGGCCGCATAGGGCAACGGCGGAAGCGTCGATTTGGCGTTGGCGCTCAAGGCCGGCAGGCCAGCCTGTCCTTTCTTGCTCACCACATCCACATACCGTTTCGGGGCATTTGCGGCAATCACCGGCATGTGCGCTTCCTTCGCGATCTCAATCAAAGGTTTGTAATCGGACCTGTAGTTACTCCAGGCACGGCCACTGGCGATCAAATCCTTTTCATCGATCAACCCCCCTAAATACTCGTCCACCACGCCCTGCACATCGCGCTCGAACATCTCCATGGAGAGCGCCCAATCCGGACCAGCGACACGCCTGAGGATTTCTACCTCTAAGTAATGTGCGACCGCATCGTCGTGCATTTCCCCGATAAACGTCACGTTCACGTTCCTTGCGGCCTCGATGACGTCATCCAGCGCCGCCGGCGAACCATTGCCGCGGTAAACCCGGTAGTTCCGGTCTGTGATCGGCTTCTGTGCATCCGCGGATGCGCCGCAGATTACGAGCAGGCCCAGTAACAACCCACGTTTCATTCTTGAAACACTCTCTCCGGATGTGGCCGGGGCTGCGATTCTCTTTGCCCTTTGCGGCGCCGCCTGAGTGAAGATAACCGAATACACTACGGGCAACGCCGCTCAAGTCCGGCTTTCAGGGATGCCCACGTTACGCCGTTGCGCCTATCCTCGTCGATTGAACTTAGGCGGCGTTCAAGCTCGGTGAGCAGTTCCATGCTCTCCAGCCTACGAAAGAGTGGGCGGGGGAGCAAGGCCTCATACCGGCAGCACCAATCGCGCCTCGCACCCAGATCCGGATTCGCGATTCCTCAGATCCAGCGACCCTCCGTGCGCCTCGGCGATCTGGCGGCTCAGCACCAGCCCGATTCCCGATCCTCCCGGCTTGGTCGTAAAAAATGGCACGAACAGGTTACCCGTGTTGGCCAGCCCCGCGCCTTCATCCTGAATCAAGATTTCAAGGTGGTGCGGCCCGCGTCGATCCCAGGAAACCGTGACCCCGCCGCCGGTTTCAAGCGACGCGTCCGCGGCATTTCGCAGCAGGTTAATCAGAAGCTGATCGAGCTGATCGCGATCCCCCTGAATCTCGACCGGCGGCCCGGCGCGCACTTCCACCGGCAGCCGTTGCTCCAGGCTCGCGGTCTGGCGGACCCACGCGCCCACTTCCATCGGCGTCAGATGCGGACGAGGCAGCTTGGCCAGCCGCGCATACGCGCCCATGAAACGGCTCAGGCTTTCGCTGCGTGAGGCGATGATGGACAAGCCCCGGCGTGCGTCCACGCGCCAGTCCTCGTCAGCTAAGTCGCCGGCGATCATCGTTTCCAGGCTTCCTGCGATTGACTTGATCGGCGCCAGCGAATTATTCAATTCGTGGCCCAGCACGCGCACCAGCCTCTGCCAGGCTTGTAGCTCTTCCTCGCGCAGCGCTCGGGTCAGATCCGTCACGACCAGCAACTGATGCGGCAACCCGCCTTCGCGGAATTGCGAGCGGTGAACGCCCCAGCGTCCCGCCCCCGAAGCGAAGGTCCGCTGCACGGTCTGCATTTCATCGCCTTCCAGATGCTCCGCCAGGCCCAGCGCCTCGGCTCGATCGTTCAGCATGCGCTCGGAAGGACGCCCGAGCAGCCGCTCCCCCGCCCGATTCACCAGCCGCAATCGGCTCTCGCCGTCGAAAGCGAAGATGGCGACGTCGATCTCTTCCATTACCTTCCGCAACAGCGTGGTAGCTTCGAGAGCGCCCAGGCGCTGCGCTCGAAGCGTGGCGCCCATGGCGTTGAGCTGCGTGATCACGTCTCCCAAGGCGTCCTCGCCGATAACTGCTTGCGCCAACTCGTCCTTGCCGATAACGCCGCGGAGAGCGCCTCTTGCGCGAATCGAATAATCGCCTTCGCGCATGGCTTCGAGCAGATTGGAAAGCGTCCGCAGCGGGGAGGCGACCCGTTCGCGAACTGCTCCGGCGCAGCCCCACCACACCAGCACGATCACCACCGTGAGGGTCCACTGCACCTGCGGGAGATAAGTACCGGTCCACAACAGGACCAGCGCCACCACCACTGCCGGCAATCCTGCGCCCAAGGCGAGTAGGAACATGCGCTGCTCATGTACCGGGCGCAGACTCTCGATCCAGCGAGGTACCGGCATGGCTTATGGGATCCCCTTACAGACCGAAGCGCTCCAGCCGTCTGTACAAGGCGCTGCGGCTCAAGCCCAAGGCGCCTGCGGCCTGGCTGACGTTGCCGTTATGCCGCGCCAAAGCCTTCTTGATGAGGAAGCTCTCGACCTCTTCCAGACTCATGTCTTCCAGGCGCGCCGATCCGGCCGCACTCGCCCGCAGAGCCAGATCCGCCGGCCGCAGCATACGCTCCTGCGCCATCAGCACGGCTCGTTCCACCACGTGATTCAACTCGCGCACGTTGCCTTGCCACGGATTTTCGAGAAGCGCATTCATCGCGGCCGGGTCGAACCCCTGAAGGTCTTTGCGATAGCGCCGCGCGTGCGTGGTCAGGAAATGCGCCGCCAAAACCGGAATATCCTCGCGGCGTTCGCGCAGCGGCGGCAAATGGATCTCGATGGTATTCAGCCGGAACAGCAGGTCCTGGCGAAAACGTCCCGAGGCGACCTCGTCCGCAAGAATCGCATTCGTTGCCGAAATCACGCGTGCGTCCACGCGCTTGGTCTTCGACGATCCCACCCGCTCCATCTCTCCGGTTTCCAGCACCCTCAGCAGTTTCGCTTGCAGGTTCATCGGCACGTTGGCGATTTCGTCGAGAAACAGCGTGCCGCCGTCGGCCAGCTCGAAGCGCCCCACGCGGTCGACCTTGGCGTCGGTGAACGCTCCTTTGACGTGTCCGAAGAGCTCGCTTTCGAAGATGCCCTCCGCCAGACCGCCCGCATTCACGGTCACCATGGGACGCGAAGCCCGTCCGGAAACTGCGTACAAAGTTCGCGCGACCACTTCTTTGCCCGTGCCGGGCTCGCCGGTAATCAGTACATTCGCATCCGAGGGTCCCACGCGCGCGATCAACTCGATCACCGGCTGCATGGATGGCGATGCCGCGATTAGATTCGGACGGCCGTCGGCGCGCAGCAGGCGATTCTCGGCCTCCAGGCGCTGGCCTCGCTTGAGAGCCGTGCTCAGCTCCACTTGGGTTCGAATGATCGCTAAGAGCCGCGAATTATCCCAAGGCTTCTGAATGAAATCGCGTGCGCCGCGACGCATGGCTTCTACCGCCACGTCCACCGTGCTCCAAGCGGTCATCACCACTACCGGCACGGTGGAATCGGCGGCGCGAATACGCGCCAGCAGATCGAGCCCCTCCTCGCCGGAGGTGGTGTCGCGCGTATAGTTCAGATCCATCAGGACCGCGTCGAATTCGCGCGCCTCCAGCGCCGCCAGAATGCCCGCCGGCGAGTGCGCCGTCTCAATTTCGATCCCCTCCGTCTTCAGCAGAAGACGCAGCGCTTCGAGCACGTCCGCCTGGTCGTCCGCAATCAGGATCCTGCCGCTCTTCTTCATCGTCCGGTTTTGATCTTACCCATCGGCTTTGATCTTACAATGTGTGGTATGTTCTCCGCGATCCTCCGGCCCGGAGTCGAGCTTCGTTTGGTGGAGGAGCGCCACGCGCCCGTGCTCTTCGCTCTTGTGGAACGCGAGCGCGAATATCTCCGGCAGTGGATGCCCTGGGTCGACAGCCGTTCGTCCGAAGACGACATCCTCGCGTTCATCCGCGGCGCTTTGGAGCTGTTCGCGGCGAACAACGGATTCTCCGCGGGTATCTGGGTGGATGGGTCGATCGCAGGCGTCATTACACTGCACAAGATCGACTGGGTGAATCGGAAGGGCGAAATCGGCTATTGGCTAGCCCGCGAATTTCAAGGCTGCGGCATCATGACCGACGCCGTCCGAGCGGTGACCCAGCACGGCTTGGTGGAGCTGGATCTGAATCGCATCGAGATTCAATGTTCTGTCGCGAATGCCAAGAGCAGCGCCGTTCCCAAAAGGCTGGGTTTCGGCTTCGAAGGCATCCTTCGGGAGGCTCAGCGCTTCAATGAACGCTATGTGGACTTGGAACTATATTCGATGCTGCGCCGCGAATACCGCCGCCCTGATTCTCCGGGCTCCATTCCGAGCCGCCATGCGTAGCATGCGGTGCTAATGCGTCCCGAAGCCGGAAGTAGTGTTGCCGGATGTCGCACCGCCCGGCCCCGTATTTCCAAACCCCGCACCCGCTGTGCCAAGCCCCCCCGCCCCCTGGGCTCCCGCAGCCCCTGCGGCTCCGCCCGGACCACCCGGAGTCTGTCCGTTCTGCCCCATTCCCTGCGGAGCTTGCAGCGCAGTGCCTTGCGGGTTGAGCTGGAACACAAACTCCCATTCCTGGTACTTTTTGCGATCCGCGTAGGATTTGATTGACGTGCCCTTGTAGGTGCTGGCCACGCCCGCCAATCCTCCGCCCGTTTGCGACTGCGGACTGATCGCGGCCGGCGGCTGCCGGGGCGTCGTAAGCAACTGGTTGATCAAATTGACAGCTTGATTCGATGGCTGCGTCCCCGGAGCCCCGGGAACTCCCGGCGGACCAACCGGGGCCGCGCCGAAGCCCTGAACATTTCCCGGAGCATTTAATTGATTCGGGTCCTGCGCGATATTCTGCTGCGGCGGAAACTGCTGCACGGGGAATGGCAGGTTCCCTCCTACGACCGGTGGATTCGTCCCTTGAATCGCCCCCGGCGTGGTCCCCGGCGCTCCCGGCTGATTAAAGGGATTGTAGGTCGACGGATTGATGCCGGGCGTCGTGATTGGAGCGGTCGTTCCCGGTACTGTGAAGCCGGGGACGCCGGGTTGATTCAAAGCGGGATTTATGCCTGGCTGAGCGATTCCAAACTGGTTCTGGCCGGGCTGATTCAAGCCTTGATTGAGACCAGGCTGCTGCCCGTTCACTCCTGGCGCCGATGGAGCATTGTAGCCGTTGGGGTACAGCGAAATCGGCGGCAAAGCACTGGTGTTGTATGTATTTTGCCCTCCAGTAGGGTTGGCCGGATAAAGCGAAATCGGAGCGTTGGGGTTGAAGGGCTGATACCCCGGATCGGTGCCTGGGGGCGGAGCGCCTCCGGGTTGACCCTGAAAACTCGAGTTTTGCACCAGCGTGCGATCGCTGGGGCGGCGCTGCACCTGAGCATTCACGTCCGGCGGCGCGTTAGGATCCGCGGGAGTTGAGGCGGTGGCGGGCGAGCTGAACAATGAGCTGGTCAGCGTGTTTGTCCCCGTGGGGCCGCCAGTCCCCGCCGTAGCGTTCCCTGGGGTGACGCCTCCTGGAGTCGCGCCTGGACCTTGCGCCGGAGGCGGCGTCACCAACGAGTCCGTCAAAAACGTGCCGTTGGTATGAACCAAACGCCATTCGTCCTTGCCCGTATAGGGATCGATGTAGCGATGCCGCAGGTAGCGGTGGTTATTGGTGTTCTCCAGATCCTCGATCTTCGTGGGCCACTGCCGGTTATTCTGTGCGTAGTAGAGATAAATGGCGCGCTTGTACTGCTCGCCGCGGTCGATCAGCATCTGCTCCTTGTCGCGTTCGCTTTCGAAGGCCTCGCGAGGCATCTGCCGGTACAGCATCAGAGCCACCGCCGAAGCCAGTAGAAACACCAGCAGCAGCGCGAATCCGCGTTCGTGCCTCTGGGCCAGCCGTCGCTTCTTTGCTCGGTTCACTGCGACCTGCTTCACTGCGCTTCCTCGAGCAGCCTCAGCGTCTGCTCATTATGGTTGGTCGTGTCCTCCACTACCGCCGATTTTATCCCAATGCGGACCACCTTATAGCGATTCTTGATCATGTCGCCCTCCCGCGCGGTCGAAATCTCGCTGGTAATGGGATCGGCCTTGGCGTCGCCCTCGCGGAAAAATCCCTCCAACTGTCCATCGGCGGTCTTCCCGTAACCATAATATGTGAATGGAATCGGAGGGGGAGGCGGAGGTCCGGTGTCTTTCGGCGCAGGCTTCGGCGCCGCTACGGCCGGAGGCGGCACAGGAACAGGCACCGGCTTGATCGGGTCCACCTTTGGCGCGGGCGGCTCGGGAGCTTTCGAAAACTCGAACAGGCTGCTCGATCCACCCTCCATCGGAACCGCCCTCACCTTGGCCAGCAGATCCAAACGGATTCGCGGGTCGATCTTGCTCACATCCAGATCGTCCTTCACCTTCATCGATGGGTGAAAATCCTCCATCACCGCGCTTCCAGGGCTGCCAGCGCTTGGAGCCCGCCGCTGTGGCACCGGAATCACCGGATCCGCGGTCCGCGAGGAGCCCCCTTTTGCCGGCGGTTGGTTGACGGCCGGAATCGCCTGCGGAGGCGTCACCGACGCCGAAACCGGACTATCGGAGCGGTTCTCAAACCAGTAGATCGCTCCTCCGGCCACTAGAATCGCGCCCAGAATCGCGAGCTTCTTCGGCTCCGCGCCAACGCCCGTGGGAGCGATTTTCATTCCCCGGCTTCTCCGGTGCGCACAAACGCGTCGATTTTCATGCTCACCGAGAGCGTATTCGATCCCTGCTCCGGAACGGCGCTGAGAGAGTCGATGATCAGCAGCCGCGGAGACTCGTCGATCGAATGTACAAAATTGAGCACGTTGCTGTAGGTGCCTTCGTAGTTGGCCGTGACGCTCACCATCTGGAGCGTGTCGGAGCCTTCGATCGGTTCATGCGCGAACGACGTTCCCTTGGCCTTGATCTTTGCGGCCGCGGCTGCCTTCTGCAGCTCGGAATCCAAGGTGCTGTCGGAGGTCCGCAGCGGCAGGAAGTAATCTGCCACGAACTGATCTCCCTCGCTGCGCCCCTCTTCCACTTCCATTGCATGCCGCCGTGTCTGTTCTATGGCGGCCCGCCGGGTGGCCAATTCGACTTGTAGCGCGGCCATCTGCTTCGCCAAAGCCTCGGCTGAGCCGCCCGGAGGAAATAAAATCAGCCCTGCCGCCACCAGATTCGCAGCCAGCAGCGTGCCCAGCACCGCGCGCACGGCTACTCTTGGATCGCGGCTCTTCACCGGCTTCACATCGTTAGAGTTTTTGGGCATAATCCACGCTCAAACGATACTCGTATAGAGGCTCGGTCTGCGAAGGCGGCAGGGAGCTCTGCAACTGCACCGGGCCGAACAAAGGCGATTCCGCCAGCTTGCCCATGAAATCTTCCACCGGAATCCAGTCTTTCGCGCCGACGGTCATGTCCAGCGAAACCTGCTGCCGCGAATTGATCTTCGGCAGACGTACCTGGATCACCAGCATGTTGTAAGGTTTCACACGTTCCAGATCGGCGAAAATGCGCGTCCAACTGATGGATTTGCGCTCCACCAAAGCATTCAGCAGCAGGCTGCGCTGAAATACTTGGGCGTTGGCAGGCTGCCGGAGGGTCTGCTCGATCTGCGCCTGTGCGGCCGAAACGGTCAGCAGCTCTCCGTTGAGCTGGGCGACGCCCACCCGCGCATCGCGAGCCCGGTCCCGGCCGTTCAGGATCAGAGAAATCTGCAACACCAGCAATCCCACTAACACCACGGCGCACGCTCCCGAAGCCACCAGCATAGGCCGGTCGCGGCGGAAGGGCTCGCTCGCTAAATTGATCGGAATTCTCATCGGAGCGACGAAGCCTCCATATAGCCCAACAGGCCGGCGTTAAACGGCCCAGCCACGCCGAAGCGGCCCATCAACGGTTCGCTCTCGCAAGGCAGCCCCGCGGGAGCCTCGTCGAACCCGCACAGAATCAACCGGCGCACCGGCGTCCCCAATTCATCCTCGGCGTAGGCGAAGGTCGGATACAGCACCCCTCGGATCTCTTCAGCGCTCGCTTCCTCCAGCGTCAAACAGCGAAACAGCCGCAGCTTCCCCGCGGCGGTCACCATCACCGTAATACTGTTTCCCGCGAGCCTTGCCAGCACCGCTGCCTCCTGCCCCTTGTAAAGATTCAGCATTGACAACGCTGAAACCGTCACGTCGCCCGGATGAAACCCCGCATTGCGGAATAGCGCTTCATACCGCGCCAGAATCTCATGGGCGACGGTTACCGCCACCACTTCCGTTTTCCCCTGTTTGGCGCCCCCGCGTTGGACATAGTAGCCCACCGAGGCGGAATCGATGTCGAACGGAATCGTTTTCTTCACCCGAAAGCGGACCAGAGAAACCTGCTCCGCGGGAGCCTCCGGAAAGGCGTCGAAATCCAGCACGCTCACGCGTGCGCACGCATCCGGCAGCAGCACCGCGGCACTCCTGCGCCGTGCGCCGCGCGTCGTATTCCGTGTCGTGCCCCGTGTGGACATGAACTGTCCCAGCACCGGCGTGATGGCGTCCAACTGGCGCACGTTATCCTCCACCGGCGAGATCGTGAGTGCACCCTCGGGCAGGGGCGCAAAACCGGTTTCGGTGCCGTGCGCGTACGCCACGCCCGCGGCGGACAGCTCAAACACGTGCGCCGGCGGCGGATCCTTAACCAGCCTCGTAATGGAATCCCAGATCGACATCAACCCTCGATGAACGTGACTTTATTGATTTCCTTGAGAGTCGTCACGGCCGTACGCACCTTCTCGATCGCCGATTCGCGCAGGAAGGTCATGCCCTCCTCGCGTGCGGCCCGCCGGATTTCCGAAGCCGGCCGCCGGTTCAGGATCAGCTCGCGAATCCGCTCGCTCAAATCCAATAATTCGTGGATGGCGCTGCGTCCCCTGTATCCCGTGCCCCCGCATTCGAAGCAGCCCGCGCCTTCATAGAAGGCGAAGTCGCGCCAAACCTCCGGGTCCAGCCCGCTCTCAACCAAGTAGGCGTCTTCGTACGTCACCCGTTTCTTGCAGTGCTCGCAGATCACGCGCACCAGTCTCTGCGCCAGAATACAGTTCAGCGCCGAAACGAAATTGTACGCCTCCACGCCCATGTTCAGGAACCGTCCCAGCACGTCCAGCACGTTGTTGGCGTGAACCGTGGTGAACACCAAATGCCCCGTCAGCGCCGCGTTGATGGCGATCTGGGCCGTTTCCTGGTCGCGGATTTCGCCCACCAGAATCTTGTCCGGATCGTGCCGCAGAATCGAGCGCAGCCCTCGCGCGAACGTCAGCCCCTTTTTCTCGTTCACCGGAATCTGGGTGATTCCCTTGATCTGGTATTCTACGGGGTCTTCGATGGTGACGATCTTATCTTCGTCGTTCTTGATCTCGCTGAGCGCCGCATACAGCGTCGTGGTCTTGCCGGAGCCCGTCGGTCCCGTCACCAGCACCATGCCGTAGGGCTCTTTGATATATCGCCGGAACTTGGTCAGATCCGACTCCGCGAAACCCACCACTTCGAGCGATAGGTTCGAGAACTTCTCGCTCATGGACTCTTTATCCAGCACGCGCAGCACGGCGTCCTCGCCGTAAATCGTCGGCATGATGGAGACGCGGAAGTCGATCAGGCGCGTCTTGTAGCGCACTCGGAAGCGCCCGTCCTGCGGAATGCGCCGCTCCGCGATATCCAGCTCGCTCATAACCTTGATGCGCGAAATGATTGTCGAGTGCCACTCCTTGGCGATGGGCGGCATGGCGTATTGCAGCACCCCATCGATGCGGTACTTGATAGCCACTTCCTGATCCCGGGTCTCGATGTGAACGTCGCTCGCGCGCCGCTCTAACGCGTTGAAGATCGTGGTGTCCACCAGCTTGATCACTGGCGCGATGTTCGAATCCGCGTTCGCCAGCCGGTCGATGGACAGCGTTTCGTCGGGATTCTCCTCGTCCCCCACCACGTCCAGCGCGAAGCCCTCGGTCACCTCGTCCAGAACCCGCTGGGATTGCTCGGTTTTCTTCAGCAGGTCGGAAATCTGCGAAAGCGTCGCCACCTTGACCCGCAGCTTCTTGTTCAGCAGCACGCCCAGCTCGTCCACCATGCTGGGATTGCGCGGGTCAGACATGGCGATCTCGAGGGTCCCATTTTGCCCCTGAATCGGCACAAAGTTATACCGGAACATCAGGTCCACGGGGATGGAGTGGAACAGGTCGTGGTCGATGCGTACTTCCCGCAAATCCACAAACTCATGATAATAACGGAGGGCGAGCGTCTTCGCGCGCGCCGCCTCTTGCCCCGGGTCCTGCGGAATCAACCGGTCACTTGCCGCCATGGTTTCTTGAACGGGCCTACTAAATCAGCAACTTACTACAGGGAAACCCCACACTCCGGGCGCGGTCTCCCACTGAGTATGACGCACGAAGCGCCCAAATCGTGCAGAAATCCAAGAGAGGATTAGGATTGACGTGGCGAACAACGCCGATATGGTATAAGCATGGCTAATCTTAACGAATTCCAGGCAGTGGGGGGTTGGGATCTGCAGGAAGCTGAGGAACGATACCGCCTAATCGAGAACGGCAGGGCGCGATTCGAGGGACCGGACGGAGAATTGATGGACCAGCCGGATTCATTTCGCGATTACATGAACAAGTTGGAGCAGGCAAACCAAAACCGACAGTGCCTCTATCTGGCCGAGAACGGGATTTTGAGCAGCCTGAGCACCCCGGAGTCTGTCGCAATGATAGGAAAGTACCTGCCGCAGACGGACGTAATGCTCGGAGGTCGCTTGTGGGTAAGACTCACCTGACGGCCTTTAGGACGACACGGTCGGGTCGTCAAGCCGCTCTCACCCGTGCATCGAATCCGCCAGCGAGAAAATCGGCAGGTACAGCGAGATCAGCACGAACCCGATAAACAGGCCCATGCAGATCATGATCGCCGGCTCGATCAGCGTCAGCGACGCGGTGACGCGCGTCGAGACGTCGTCCTCGTAGAATTCCGCCACGCTGGTTAGCATCGCCGGCAAAGCGCCCGTCGATTCCCCCACCTCGATCATGTCCAGCGAAAGGCTGGGGAACATCTTGGTCGACCGCAGGGATTGCGACAGCGATTGCCCTTCGCGCACCAGTTTCGAAGCCTGCTCCAGCACCTTCTTCAGCACCCGCGTGCCTAGCGAATCGGAAGCCGTATCCAGCGCCTGCATCAAAGGAATTCCGCCCACCAGCAGCGTCCCCAGCACTCGCGAGAACTGCGCCACCTGGTATTTCAGCCACACCTCGCCCACCAGCGGCGTCTTCAGCATCACTCGATCCACTGCCTCCCGGCCCGATTCCGTCCGTGACCACCAACGGAACGCGATAATCCCCACGATCACCGTGACGAACGCCGCCACCACATAGCTGCGCGCGGTGGTGCCGAGCGCGATCAGGAACTGCGTCGGGGCGGGCAATTGCGCCTGCATGGTCTGATAAAGGACGGCGAAATTCGGCACCACGTAAGTCACCAGGAACGTGATCAGGCTCAGCGCCAGAACCACCAGAACCGCCGGGTACATCAGCGAAACCAGCAGCTTCTTGCGCACCGAAAGCGCCAGCCTTTGGTAGGTGATAAAACGCTCCAGCACTTCCGGGAGCGAGCCGCTGCGTTCCCCGGCCAGCACGCTGCTGACGTAAATGGGCGGAAACACGCCCTGCCGGGCAAAGGCGTCCGACAGCATCGCCCCGTTGCGGACCTCATCCCGCACGCCCTTGACGTGGCGGGAGAGTTTGGGGTCGGTCAACCGCTCGGCCAGCAAGTCCAGGGACTTAAGGATCGGCAATCCCGCGCGAATCAGCGTCACAAACTGCTGGTTGAAGATCAGGAATTTTTCCAGATTGATCTTCTTGCCTCTGGGCGCAAAGCTCCCGACCACCCCTCCCGCCTCGGTACGGGGCTTGATCGAGTAGACCAGGAATCCCTGATTGGTCAGTTTTTCGCGCAGCTCCCGCTCAGAGGTCGCTTCGGCCACCTGCTGGTGCATCTCCCCGCGCGCATCCGCGTATTTAAGTGTCCATTCCATCTGTTAGGGTTGACGTTCCGCAAGGCGTCGGCGTGCAGGAGTCTCCCCCGTCTCCGGCCGGCTATCGACGCGCATTCCGATCGAGCATGAGGACCAGATCGTCCCTGTCGCGGTCAACCGTGGCGTCGATCGTAGTCTTGTTCTCCTGCAAGCTGTAACCGCGAACGGAGGGGAAGATTTCGTACTTTCCCGCCGGGACGCTGACGAACTCGAAGCGCCCATCCCGGCCGATCGTTACCGTCTGATTATCCCAGGCGCCGCCGTACGAAGCCGAAATCGTGATTCGCATGCCATCAGGCATCGCCGCGCCGTCGCTCAGCGTTACTCTTCCGCCGACGTGATGGCCGGGTTGAATCTCAATATCCCCGACGTTTACTTCCTCGTTGTCGCCCTTGGTCGAGAACGCCACCGGCTGAGTAGCGCCGAGCGCGGCAATCGATTCCATCTTGCCGTACACGTACCAGTCGACGTGTGAGGGCACGTTGGTGATCACGAACGATCCATCCTGCTGCGTGCCAATGCGGATTTCCTCATAGGGGTTGCCGATGATTTTGAGGTCCGCGCCGAATCCGCCTCTTTCCCGCGCGATCACGCCGAGCTCGGCTCCGGGCACGGGTTTCCCGTGATTCACAAGCCGCCCGCGAACCACCGCTCCGTCCGATACGGTAATGGTTTTTCGATCCGTCCCGGTGGTCATGGCCACCAACTTGTTCGCCATGCCGCGCGCTTCCACTTCGAGCACCATCCCGCTGGCTTTCTGGCTATGCGCCAGCTCGAACTCGCCTTGTGCATTGGTCACCGCGATCGGTTCCAGGCCTTCGATCGTCCCGTACGTGCTGCCCTGCGGCGTGCCGACGCCTTCCGGCGTTATCACCGCCGCGCGTAGTGGCTGCCCTTGCGGATCCACCACGCGGCCGCGCACGACACGGCCCGGGTCATCCACCGGGGTCCGCGTCGCGAGGACCGCGGTTGCCGCTGGCCCTTGAGAAGGATCCACTTTGTTGACGAAAGTGGCCGTATAGCCGTCGTGGATCACCAGCAATTCGAACCACAAATCGGGATCGAGGCTCTTGATGGTGAACCCGCCGGAACGGTCGGTGACTGTGCGCTTCCCGCAGTCCACGTAACAGCTCGGGCAGAAGGTGCTGTAGCCCTTCTTCACGCCCGCGTGGTAGATCATTACGGTCGCGTTTTCGAGCGGCTTGCCCTTGCTGTCGATCACTTTACCGGTAAGGGTGGGGCGGTCGGCCGCGGAACAAATAGAGGTGGCGACGGCCAAGCCAATCAGCAAATGCTTATGCATGGCGGGCTCTCCTTGGGCCAATTATATTATTTGAAAGCGTGACCGATCCAACTCGGCCAACCGTGGATCTCCACGCGTCTCGAAGACGTGCCGGATCACAAATTTGTACTCGGTTCGCGGGTCCAGCAAATGGTCCCACTCCTCCCGCAGATGGCGGTCCAAGCGACCGCGGCGGAGCGACAGACGCTGTAGCCAGCGGATTGTCACCTCCATCGTCTCGATGCGCTTGGTGCACAACGAGCCTCGTTGCAAGTCGCAAAGTTCCAGCGTCCGTTCCACGCGTCGACGAGTTGCGTCTTCGAGCCCCGACTTCGGCTCCAACTCTCCCGTGCCGGGATGAAGCCACAGCATACTTTCCGGATCGTCGGCATCCGGCTTAAGGAGCATGCCGCCATGATCGAAATCGCCCTTGTGGCTATTGCACAGCCGGCAAATCGGGAACAGGTTGCTCCATTCGAAGGTCTGTTCCGGGCTCACCGTCTTGGCAACGTAGTGCTCGATCTCGAGAAACGAGGTGACTTCGAGAAGACCTTCGCAGAAAGCGCATTTGCCGAACGTAAGCTTCCGCAGTTCGTCCGAAAGAAGTTTTCGCACGCTAGCCGGCGCCCAAAGGGCACGGAGGACTCCCGTGTGGACCTCCAGCCAACGTCCGGTCCACTTGGCTCTTTGCGCGAGCAACAGAGCCGGTGGCGGGCCCCGATGCAGGCGGACCATCCGTTAATGTGTCGCGACCCGCCGCCGGACTCGTCCGCCGCGCGGCGTCTCGGTCAAGCGGTCGACGGTAGCCTTCGGTAGCGGCGAAGGCTGACTTACAATCGAGCGCAATTCCTCGCTCCGCGACGACAACACGCGCGTGAGTTCCTTAAGCCGAGCTTCATCCGCCGGCTTAAACTTGTCTTCCGCCCGAATCTTATTCAACTCGTTCCACTCGTTCAACAGTCTCTCTGTTTCGACGTCGAACCGGCTGTCGACTCCGAAGATGTCCTTCAGCGTGGACGTAATGCTCTCCCCGATCGGAGCCGGAACGGGAGGTTCCGCGTACGCGCTTCCGTCTTTGTTGACCTTCAAGACGTGAATCGTGGCGTCGGCACAGGAAGAAATTACAAAGGGCGAATGCGACGTGACGATGCTCTGCGTTTCGGGCAACGCCTCTCGCACAGCGGGAAGAAGCCGCCTCTGCCACAGCGGATGCAGAAACCCCTCGATCTCATCGAACAAGAGCAATCCCGGCCTTTTGCCCTGGAGTTTTGGGTCCCAATCGAGTGCTTCGCCGCGCATCATGAAGTCCGCCATCCAACCGAGCGTTGCCTTCACGCCATCGGGAATCTGCGAAAAGTTTAGAACCTGCTCACCAATCCGCAGCCTAGGTTGAAAGCTCGGTTCAATATCGACCTCGATGGAGACATCCTCGCCGCAAACGCGCCTCAGCCCACGCTCAAGGGCATCGAAAGCGACGGTGTACCGGGAGGTCGACGCGTGACGCTCTTTCGCGATGGCGCGTTTGCTGTAGAGAACGAGCAACCAGGCCTGGATTGCATCGTTGTTCACCGTCGCCTCAAACCCAAACCGCCTAGTGGCAGGCTCGTATGCCTGCACAGCCATATCCGGTCGGTCAATGAATCGGACGAAGCGCGCAGATGAGTAGGCTGCGGCATTGAATTTGCGGCCCGGGACCTCCCATACAAGAGGGTACTCCCCCGGACTCAGCCCCACTGTGCCTAAAGTCTCGTTGACCCAACCGCCAAGCCGGGTCTGCCAGCCCTCATCGCCGTCCTTCGTGCGCGCATAGGTACACCGGTACACGCCGGCAATATCGAGAACCAGCAACACGCGTGACTTGGTATGCCAATTCAGGAAGTGAGCCCAATCTTCCTCTGCAAACCCGTCCGCGGGCTGCGCGAGGCACCACGCGATCGCCTTCAAGATTGTCGACTTGCCGGAACCATTCACGCCGGCCAAGACGTGCGGGCCGAGAGAAGGATGACCGTCCGGCCCGCGCAGGTCCAGATGAACCTTCTTAAAAGGCCCAATCCCCTCCGCGAAGAAGTGACTGATCGGCATCCCGACTCCCTATCACGATTCTACCGCTCAGTTGTTGAGAGCACCGCCGCCAGCTCCCGCTCCGCTACTTTCGCGGCACGACGATGGCGAATCACGGCCAGGATAATCACCGCGGCCACCGACCCGATGCCCGCCATGAACATATCCTCCTGGGAATCCCACATATCGCCCTGCATCCCGACGAACTCCTCGCCGCGTTCCGGAGTGAGTATCATCGCCGCGCCGGCCTCCATCATTTCGTAAATCGCGCTGAAGGAAAGAATCGCTTCCACCGGCAGGACGTAGCGCCATCGGCTCAACACGCCCACTTTGCGCATCAGTATTTCCTGAATAGGGTAGGTCATCAGCAAGCCGAAGCTGAAGTGCACCACGCGATCGTACATGTTGCGGTTGGTGTGAAGCCAAGGCTTCATCCACTCCCCCATAGGCACGTCCGAGTACTTATAGTGCGCGCCCCACTCATGCATGCAGACATACACAAACATGAGCGTGTAGGCCAGATCGGAAAACGGCATCTTGCGGTAGGTCAGCACCAGAACGATCAGGAAAGCGAACGCAGTCGCGTTTTCCAGGAAATAATCGAAAACCTTGTCCGGGTGGATGCCCGCGACGAGAATCACCGCCGCCATCGCGATCGATAGACGTTGAAGGAATCGGTTTTCCCCAAACGGGGGGGAGCCGGCGGTGGACGCCGTTGTCAAAGATGCCGTGGTCAAACTTGCATTAGACAACGGATCGGATGCTCCTGGCAACCGCCTCATGGTATAGTGACCCCTTGCCATGAAGATAGACGTGTTTAATCATTTCTTCCCCAAACGCTATTTTGACCAGTTCATCGATACCGGCGGCATCCGCGATATCGGCAAGCGGGTCCGCAACATTCAGGCGATTCACGATCTCGAATTCCGCTTCAAAGTCATGGATGAAATCCGCGCCGCGTCCGGCGATTACTGCCAGGTGCTGTCGCTTCCTGCGCCGACGATCGAGGCTCTGGGAGGTCCCGACAAGTCGCCCGAAGCCGCCCGGATCGCCAACGACGGGCTGGCGGAACTGGTCCACAAGCATCCAGACCGCTTCATCGCTTTCGTGGCTTCCATGCCGATGAACAATCCCGATGCGTGCGTGAAGGAGATCGATCGAGCGGTGACCCAACTGGGCGCCAGCGGCATCCAAATCTACACCAATGTGAACGGGGGGCCGCTCGACACGCGGGAGCTTCAGCCGGTCTTTGAAGAAGCCGCGCGCCGCGATCTGACCGTTCTCATGCACCCGACTCGCGGAGCCGACTTCCCGGATTATAAGACCGAGGAAAAATCGCTTTACGAAATCTGGTGGACCCTGGGGTGGCCCTACGAAACAGCTTGCGCGATGTCCCGCATGACGTTTGCGGGGTTCTTCGATCGCTGGCCCAATCTCAGGGTCGTGACCCACCACTTAGGAGGCATGGTTCCTTATTTCGAGGGCCGAGTGGGTTATGGGTGGGATCAGCTTGGATCGCGAACTTCCGATGTCGATTATAAGGCGCTGCTTAAGTCGATGAAAAAGCGCCCGATCGACTATCTGCGGATGTTTTACGGCGATACAGCTTTATTCGGCGCACGCGCGGGTACCGTTTGCGGCCTGGACTTTTTTGGGCTCGACCATGTCCTGTTCGCCTCGGATACGCCCTTCGAGCCGACGCCCGGCCTCTTCATCCGCGAAACCATCAAGGTGCTCGACAGTCTCGATTTGACTGCCGAGCAGAGGAACCAGATCTACGAGCGTAACGCCCGGCGGCTGCTTAAGCTAACCTAGCTCGTGGACTAACGACGCCGTCCGCCGCCGCCATAGCCGCGAACGCCCCCACCATAGCCATAGCCTCTCGGGGCAACGCGCACTCCGTAGCCGTATCCGCCTCTGTATCCGTAACCGCCGTAGCCGAAGCCGAGCCCGACTCCATAGCCGTACGGGTAACCATAACCATAGTAAGGATAAGCCGGGTACGGAGCAACGTACGGTGCAACCGGTGCCGCGTAGCCATAGCCGCCGTAACCGTAGCCGCCATAATAAGGCGCGTAGGGCACGCCCACTCCGATGCCGACGCCCACGCGGAATCCAGCGGCAAACACCGAGCTTCCGGCCAACAGGAACAGAGCCAACAGCAATTTCGTTTTCATGAGCTTTCGCCTCCCGCATGCTAAGTAAGCAGGTTGAGGACCACGGAGATGTCTTTTAGAATGAATGCTGCGCAATTTCAAGAGGTGGTGGATTTCAACCGCTGCTGGTCGTTCACAACCTATTCGGCGCGGAGCGCCTGGACGGGGTCGACGGTGGTGGCTCGGCGGGCGGGGAAGTAGCTGGCGAGGGCGGCGGCGGCGATGAGGACGGCCGCAACCAGGGCGTAAGTCACCGGATCGAAAGCGGCGACGCCGAAAAGCAAGGACGACATCAGGCGGGTCAGCCCGGCGGCGGCCGCGAGCCCGATCGCGGCGCCGATTCCCGCCAACAGCAGCCCGTGGCGGACGAACATTCGCTGGAGTCCCGCGGGCTGCGCGCCGAGCGCCATGCGGATGCCGATCTCGCGAGTCCGCTGCGAGACGGCGTAGGCAATGACGCCGTAGATCCCGACGATGCCGAGGATGAGGGCCATGCCGCCGGCGATGGCCAGCAGCACCAAGGTGAAGGAAGTTCGCGCCATGGACTGATCGTAGAGGTCTTGGAGCGTCCGCACCAGGAATACAGGCAGGTTCGCGTTTTGCGACCAGATGGCTTGGCGAGCCTCGGTGAGGAAGCCGTCCGTGCCCGCCCGCTTGGTGCGGATGGCAAACACCCCGAAGCGAGTCTCATTCTTGAAAGTCATGTCCTCCAGGGCGGGCCAGTACGTCAAAGCCGGCGCCTTCTCTTGGACTCCGTTATCGTAGACATCGCCGACCACGCCCACGATTTCGCTCCAGGGATCCTTAGGGACCTCCCGCACCCGCTTTCCCAGCGCCGCTGTTGCGCTGCCCCACATCTCCTTGGCCATATTCTCGGACACCATCGCGACGTGGCGTTTCTCATAAAGGTCAGCCCAGGTGAAATCGCGTCCGGCGATGAGAGCCGTGCCAGTGACCTTTAGAAAACCAGGCGTCATGTACCTGAACCGACGGACGGGAGGAATCTGGCCTTCCGCGTAATCCTTGTCCTGGGCATAGACCAGGTCGTTGTTGTTGAACCCCTCCAGCGGCGCGCCACTTGCAAACGCAACGGAGGTGACGCCTGGAATCGCCGCCAGCTTGTCCATCATCGCGTTTTGCATGCGCATCACGCGTTCCGGCTCCTTCACCTGCTCCTCTGGAATGACAACGTGAAGCAACTGAATCTGCTCCGGGTGAGCGAATCCGGGTTGGATATTGCGGAGCGCCTGGAAGGTGCGGATCATGAGACCGGAGCCGATCAGCAGAACCAGCGCCAGCGCCACCTGCACCACCACCAGAGTGTTGCGCGCGCGATGCCGCTCGCGTCCTTGACTCAGCGTGCGACCACCACCGCGCAGGGCGGATGCCAGATTCGGGCCGGCATATTTCAGCACCGGGATCAAACCGAACAGCACGCCAGTGAACAGCGAAATCGCCAACGTGAACCCCAGAGCCAAGGGATCGATTCCGATTTCATTCAACCGCGGCAGGGTCTCCGGACCCTTTGCCACCAGAATTCGGAGCGCTGCATACGCCAGCCCTAAACCCAAAGCTCCGCCGAGGAGGCCTAGCGTCACGCTTTCGAGCAGCATCTGGCGTGCGATGTTTCCCCAGCCTGCGCCGAGCGCGGCGCGGATGGCAAGCTCCTGCTGGCGGCCCTCGGCCCGAACCAGCAGCAGGTTCGCCACGTTCGCGCAGGCGATCAGCAGCACCAACCCGATGGTTCCCATCAGAACCCAGAGCGTCGCACCGATATCGCCCACAACATCCTGCTTCAGCGGCTGAAGCTTGGGACCCAAGCGGGCGTTTTCAAATAGGCTTTTGCTGAATCCAGCCGGCGTAGGCCAGGCTCTTATCCACAGCGGCAGCATACGCGCCACGTCCGCGTTGGCCTGCTGGAGCGTCACGCCGGGCTTGAGCCGTGCGACGCCCTGGTAGCTGAAATTTCCAAGGAAGATCTTGTTCCGATCGAAGCGCTGCGGCAAAATCAGTTCGGGATTGTACCCGAATTCGAAGCTAGCCGGCATCACGCCGATCACATTGTGCGGCCTGGAGTCGACGGTGATGGAGCGGCCGATGACGGATTTATCGCCCCCGAACTTGCGCTGCCAATAGCCGTAAGTCAGAATCGCGGTTTCAGCCGACCCGGGGGTATCGTCGGCTTGCGAGAACCAGCGTCCGAGCGCAGGCTGAACGCCCAGAGCTTGGAGTGTTCCATACGTGACGGTCAAGGCCCGGACCTGCTCAGGATCGCCGATGCCGGTAATGCTGGCTCCGCCGTTCTGCCACATCCCAAACTCCTGAAAGGTCCGATTTTCCTCACGATAGGTGAAGTACATCGTGGGGCAAGTATTGAGGCGGTCTCCGAACCCGGTGATCCCCGGCGCAGAGTGCCAGACGCCGACCAGCGACTCGGATTGCGGATACGGGAGCGGCTTGATCAACACGCCGTTCACGACGCTGAAAATGGCGGTGTTGGCCCCGATGCCCAGGGCTAACGTGATCAGCGCAATCGCAGTGAACAGCGGGGCCTGTCTCAGCCGCCGCAAGACGTGCCGGAGCGATCTCATGGTGAATTGTACAAACTATTGCTGGGCAAGTTCCTTGAATTTGATCGTGGAATCTACCAGTTCCTTGAGCTGAGCGAGTTGAATTGAGCCGGCGACATGGATCACCGTCAGCTCCTTGGGCTCAGCGGAGATGAGCAGGAAACCGGCCGGCTTGTCGCCTTGCATCAGCACATAGATTTGGGTGCTTTCGTCTTTCTCCTTGACGTCGAGAAGGCGGGACCAACCAGCGGCGCTGGCCATCTGCCTGCGAAGAGGATCGAGGTCGCTATCCGCGTAGTCGCCGGGCTTCGCATACTCATAGTTGTGTACGGAAACTTGATCGATCGAGGCGAACAGCGCCTGGTGCTCCTTGTCTCCAGCGAGCTTCTGCCTGAGCATTTCCAGCAGAGGGCCTTCGAGGCTGAGTTCGGTCTTCTCCGTCGCGTTCTTGGCGAAGGCGTCGAAGTTCAGGTTCAAGTTGAGTTTCTGGGCGCTGGCCGGTACCGATGCCAGCGCGGCAAGCAAGGCGAATGTCGCAAGCGTTTTCATTGGACTCCTTTGGTTTTCTTCGAATCTGAATTCTGCCCAGGCAACCCCAGACTGGGGATGCCAAAATGCCCGGCGAGATCGGCCAGGCTCGCCAAGTCGATGGCGCCTTCAATGTAAACCACGGTTACTTCCTTGGGCTCGACCTTCACGACTCCAAGGCCGGCGATTTGGCCATCCACGGATTTGGTGTAGATGTCGGTGGCGGATCCGCCCTTGTCGCCGTGCAGGCCAAGGAGCACGCCCCAGCCATTGGCGCGAAGCTGATCGCGAACGGGCTGCACGTCAGCGGGGTTGTATTGACCTTCCTCAGCGAAGGTGTACTTCTTTACGGTGATGTTCTTCAGTCCGGCAATCAGCTTCTTGAGGCCAGGGTCATCCGCCTGGTCGCTCTTAGAGAGAAAGGCGGTCGCCAGCCGCAACATCGATGAATCGAGAGAGATGTTCACGGACTCCTTGGCCTTGGCGGCCAGATTATCCAGGCCGACTTGGATCTGCGCGTCCACTGGGACAGCCAGCGGCGCGGCCGCAGCAATGAGTAGTGCGAAGAATGGTATTCGTTTCATGAGTTTAGCTTCCTACTGGTTCAAGACTTTATTGCGCGCTGTATTCAATTCTTCCGAGGCGATCTGCAGCGCCTGGATCGCCTGACGGCCGGCCCACTGCTCTTGCAAGCTGTGGTATTCGATGGAGATCGAGAGCGCCAGCGCGGCCGTGGCGGCGACCGTCGCCGCCGGCCAGAGGATGCGGAATCGCGGGCGGGGTGTCTCGGCTCGAAGAGCCGCTTGACTTTTAAGAACGACACGCTCGGCGAAGCCCTCGGGGGGGTCCTGGGGACGCAGGGCGTCTCGAATTTGATCTTCCAGATTCTTGCTCATATTGAAATTTCTCCGTGGCGCGCGAGCTTGTCGCGCAGCAACTTGAGCGACCGCTGCACGTGGCTTTTCACCGTGCCGATGGGCATCTTCAAGACCTCGGCAATCTCAGTCGCTTCCATATCTTCCTGATAGCGCAAAATCATCACCAGGCGAGGCTTAGCCGGCAGACTGGCGATCAACTGGCGGAGCGCCTCGGCCAGCAGGACATCGCCCCCGGCGTCTGGCGCGGCCAGCTCGGGAGCCTGCTCCAGTGGCCAAAAAGAACGCCACCACCTCTGCTGCCTGCGCTGCCGGTCGATGGAACGATGCGCGGCGGCGCGCCGGAGCCAGTTGACCACGTGCGCCGGCGAATCGAGCACAGGCAGCACGCGGTGCAGCTCCAGAAAAACGTCCTGAGCGACCTCCTCCGCGGCCGACCGGTCCCGCAACGCCGCGTAGGCAATGCTGAACACCATGGACTGATGTTTCTTCACCAGAGCGGCGAAAGCATCCGACTCGCCGACGCTAAAAAGCTCCGGGGATAGCATTTGCACCGCTTGGGCTGTTGCCGTCCTTGGCATCTCTTACTGATGAATACGCACGCGGCCAGGGCGGAGGACGCATTTTTTTAAAGAATATTCACCGCGCGGGCGGCGAGTAGGGCCACGGTCGCCAGCGAGATGGAAGCTTGCACCATCATCAGCATCTTGGCCCAGCGGGAGAGCACGGGAACGTCGGTGGGGGAAAAGGCGGTGCTGGTGTTGAACGCCAGAAACAGGTAATCGACGAAGCCGGGACGCCAGTTCTCATCCCCCATGGCCTTGCGCAATTCCGGATCGACCATCATCTGCGGAAACAGAAACGCTCCGTCGGTGTGCGGCCCCTCCAGATCGCGCTTATGCGGACCGCCCGCGTCCAGCCGCCAATACCAGGAGGCGAAGATCAGCAGATTGCTGAACCATAGTAGAGACGCCGAAAGCAGCAACTGTCCCGGCGATTCCTTGTGCGAGGAAAGACCCTTGATCAGCAGCGTCAATGAGGCGATCATCGCGACGGTAACCACCCCCAGGGCCGCATAGTTGAAAATGTGCGCGATTTGTTCCCTTCCGGCGCGGTGCAGGATAACAGCCGGCGTCAACAGGCACGCCACCAGCACCAGCACCAGCCAATCCGGTCCGGGAGAGAGGGAAGACGGCAACGCCAGGTTGAGCGCGCTGACCGACAACATGGCCACCAGGGCCGGCCAGCGCGGCTCGGGCGGCAGCCGATGGGCACGAGGCATGCCTTCCATTGTGGACCGCGGGGCATCGCCGCACAACAGAACAAGAGCGGGGGACTCTGTGGTTTCATAGTAAATGAACCGCTTTCCCCGGAGAACCGATCCCATGAACAAGAATCGTTGGGCGACGATTGCCGCCATTGCCCTGTCGACCGCGCTCACCGCCACACCGCAGAGCACGGCGGCCCACCCTCAACAGCCCATGCCGCGCACCTCCGACGGGAAGCCCGATTTGCAAGGGATCTGGCAGGCGTCCACCAGCGCGGGCGCCGATTTACAGGATCACGCGGCCGCGTTGAATATGCTGGCGGGCCGGTCGGTTGTCGCGGGCGGCACAATCCCATATCAGCCGTGGGCCGCGATGAAGAAGGCCGAAAATTTTCAGAGTCGGCAGAAGGCTGATCCGCTCTCGAAGTGCTACCTGCCGGGTGTTCCGCGGATCATGTATCTGGACTTTCCGTTCCAGATTTTCCAGAACCCGAAAGCCGTCACGCTGGCTTTCGAATGGGAGCTGGACTACCGCCTGATTTATACGGACGGCACTCCTCACCGTCCGGCCGATGACGACTCCTGGATGGGCGATTCGCGGGGGCACTGGGAGGGCGACACGCTGGTTGTGGACGTACGCAATATCAACGACAAAACATGGTTCGACATGGCCGGAGATTTTCACAGCGACGCGCTGCATGTAATCGAGCGCTACCGCATGACCGACCACGATACGATTCAGTACGAAGCGACCATCGAGGATTCGAAAGTATTCACCAAGCCATGGACCATCAACATCGCCTTGCGCCGGCGAGTGGATCGCGACAGGCTTTACGAGTATGTCTGCGAGGCTGAGCTTGAAGAGGCAGGCGGCGCGTTCACACGGGAGGAGCGAACGTGGTATCCGGGAAGCGGCACTGCGCCTCCGGCGCAGATGGCCACCGCGGCCGCGAAGCCCGCGGCGGCTCCCCCGGCAGTTGTGGCGAACCTGCGCCGGACTCCCGACGGAAAGCCCGATCTCCAGGGTTTCTATGAATCCAAATCGCCGGGCGCGAACCAGGGATTGGAAAGACGCGGGGGCGGGGGCAGGGGCGGCCGCAGCCTCCTGGTCGATTCGCAGGACGGCAAACTTCCGATGCAGCCCTGGGCGATAGAGGAAAAGGTCAGCAGGAACCTTACCGAACGCGGATATGACGACCCGACGGCCCACTGTTTCCCAGCAGGCGTCCCTCGATCCATGTGGGTCCCGGAAGGTATAGAAATCGTTCAAACACCCGAATACATCGTTTTTCTGCATGAGCGCGTGGCGTGGCGCATTGTGCCGTTGGATGGGCGCGCGCACCTGCCCGACACCATGCGGCTGTGGCAGGGCGATTCGGTGGGGCACTGGGAGGGCGACACCCTGGTTATCGACACCACCAACTTCAACGGCAAAACCTGGCTCAACGAAGGCGGTGAGATTGTGAGCTATGCCGAGCACGTGGTGGAGCGATTCACGCCGGTGGATCCCGACACTCTCACCTATGAGGCAACCATAACCGATCCGGTGGTGTATACGCGGCCCTGGACCGTCGCCTTTCCGGTGAAACGCGAAAGATTCGAACTTCGGGAAGCGGCGTGTCACGAAGAAGATCACGATCTCCCGCACTTGAAGGCCCTCAAGGACGCGGCTGCGGCGAAGAAGAAGTAGATTTCCGCTCTCGGGAACAACATTAGTCGACCGCTCCGTGACTGTCGCGGTTCAGTCAGGCTCCTGCCGCGCCGTTCGGTGAGGCTTTCCCGCAGCGGGGCCTGAGGCTTAGGCCCTATTCTCACCACCCGCGGAAACTCGCAAAATTGAGGATATGAAGCTCCGCGTATTCATCCTCGGCCTCGCGTGGACTTATTGTCTTTACGGGCAGAGGCCTCCGAAGGGCTTTGACTTCGACGAGGCCTGCTTTCGGAACCCGTCGCTTCCCTACTGCACCATGCGCGACTTCGTGAACAAGCCCGCACCGGCAACGAAGGGTGGGAAACCTGCCTACAGTGTAGGGACCTCAATGCCAGGAGCGACGGCCACGACGGACGCGGCAGGCATCGACTGGCGATTCGCGGATCCGTCCGCGGACGCGCTCGGGGTGCTCAATTGCAGCAACCTTTCGGCCACGCCACTGGCTCACAGCTTGATCGAGCAGCTGGGATCCAATCAAGGTCTCACGCCACAAGAGACGCAGAATGTTTTCCGGGCCTTATCCAGCGTAAGTCAAGTTGCGATCTCGATTCGGGAGAACAAGATTTTGATTCTGGCTACCGGCCGGACAGCGGACTCCATTCTTCCGGCACCGGAGGCGGGTTGGAAAGCCGTGCCGCTGGGGGGCACCACGATGATCGGGCACGCCGACGCGGTGGATCAGGCGTTACAGCGCCTCGCGACGGATAACCCGCTGGGCGAGTTGGCGGGGACTGCCCTACAGCGGACCGGCGATAGCGAGTTTTGGGCGGTCTGGTCAGCCAAGCTGGCAAGTCCGGAAGCGGTGAGCGCGGGAGTGAAACGATTCGCATTGACGGCATCGATGCGGGACCGTCTGACGAGCGACACGGTTTTCGAATTTGACGGAGCACCGGACCCGGGCGCGATGAAAGGGTGGATGAATACTCTTGGCGACGCCAAGATCGAAGGCAACGCCGTACGCGTGAGACTATCAATGGAAGCCGACGAATCGCGGCGGAACGCCACCCAAATCGCCTTGAGTCCGCTGGGCCAAAGACTCAGTCCTATCGTTAAGTCCGCGCGCTATCTTCCGATGCGAGACACTGGGACCGCGGTACGCACCAAGCCGGTCATTTTCGGTTTGGATGGCGGTCCTCAAGAAGTGCATTAGTCATTCCGGCCTCGCTTGCTTCGTCTCAAAATCTAAGGCGCACCCGGCCGCCAGGCGTTCGATCACGCGCGCGATTTCGTCGTCGGTCAAATACGGGTGAATCGGGAGGCCGACCTCGGATGCCACGATGCGGCTGGGCATTGGCGCAATCGTCGGTGAAGTCGAAGGTGGCGTGGAGCCCAAAGACTTAGCGGAAATTTTCCACCAGCATCAGGTTTCGTCCGGAGCTATCGACCTGCGTGTAAAGAAGCGTGCGGCCATCGGGAGAAACCGTGAGTCCCAGGTCCAGTGGTTTTTGCACCTTGACGATCGGCGCCGCCATTCCCGTTGCGAAGTTCAGGAACTGAACCGAAGAGGTTTGGTCTCGCGCCCCATTCGGCGTGAAATAGATTCCCTTCTCGGTCACAGCGTAGTTGTAACGATAGACGTCCGGGACCGCGCGGGTCTCGGCTCCGCCCTCCAGCGGCATTTTCCAGAGGCCGTCCATTCCGGTTTCCTTGGTGAAGTACAGTGTCTTGCCGTCCGGCGACTCCGTGGGCGCGATTCCTCCTCCGTGCGTCACCTGGACGGCATCTCCGCCTGCCGCGGGCATTTTCCAGACTTGATAATCGCCGCTGCGCTTGGAGGCGAAATAGATCCAGCGCCCGTCGCGTGACCAATTTGGCGTGAAGCTTTCGTCGTCTTCCTTGGTTAACCTGCGTGGCTGGCCGCCATCGGCGGAGACCACGTAAATGTGATACTGGCCGCCCGCGTTGGAATCGAACGCAATCTGCTGTCCATCCGGAGACCAACGCGGACTTCCACTGGTTATCGCATTCATTGAACTGAGCCGGGCTGCCTGAGACCCATCCGTGTTCGCTACCCAAATATCAAGCCTTCCCGCTCGATTCGAATAAAACGTGATGCGTTTCCCATCCGGGGAGTATTGTGGAAACACGTCCCGAAACGTGGAGGATAAACCTTCATCGAGAGCGGCCGACTTGGCGCCGAGGTCGACTTTCCAAATGTTGGTATCTTGCGTGCCAACCGCATATGCGAGCCGATGACCTTGCAAAGATACGGAGGGAGTGACGGCTCCTATGCCGATACCGGGTAGGAGCTGGGGCTTCGCGGCCCCGGAAGGCGGCATGCGATAGAGCACGGCCGCGTTGGAAGCGCCAGCGGAAAATAGCAGCTCATGGCTGTCCGGAATCCATTCCAAAGCTGTGACCCCCAGCCCTCCGACCGGCAGTTGTTTGGGCTCGCCTCGAGGTTGAAATCCCTCCGCAAGCGGCAGCAGCCAAAGATCACGGAGCGTACCATTGGTGCGGATGAAGGCGAGGCCGCTGCCGTCCGGGGACGCGGCGGGACGGGTGTCTCCTCGGACTTGCGGAGGCGGGTGTGTGAGTGCCCGAGTCTCGCCAGTCTCCAAAGACACCAGCACAAGGCTATTGGGTTGTTCGGGCGCCAGGTTCGTAGACACGATTAGCGCTTTGGAGTCGGGAGTCCAGCATAAGGACGGCAGGGACATTCCGCTGCCGGAACTGGCGCTGGTGTAAGTACCTACTCGCCGTTCGGGTCCGCCGAGGGCTGGCACCACGATGACGGAAAACTTTTGATCGGAGTTCCCACGGAGAAAGGCGATGCTTCGGCCGTCCGGCGACCACATCGGATGATAGCTGTCCTCCGAGCCGCTGGTGAGCCGCAAGGGATCGCCGGGACCGATCAGTTTGACGTAAATATCGAAAATGCCTCCCTTTTCACCGTCCCAAATGAAGGCAACCTGATTTCCGTCCGGGGAGAAACTCGGTTGGCCTTCGTTTCCCCGGTAACTGGTGAGCGGAATCGGCTGGAAGGACGCGTCTGGCCCGGAAGGCGCACCTCGGTTGAGACGCCACCCGGCGATGGCAACCGCGATCAATAGCGCGGCGCCCGCCGCGAACCAGATGCGCTTCTTCCCGGATGGCGCCGCGAGAACAACGGCGGCCGCTATCGAGGATGCCGAAAGCGTCCCGGAATCCGATTCCTCCTTCAGCTCCGTCAGCGCGACTTTGAGATCGTCCATATGCTGAAAGCGCCGCGCGGGATCCTTGCGCAGGCAGCGGGCGATCACGCGGATCAACTCGCTGGGCACGTCCGGGCGAAGCGCAGCGATGGCTTTTGGTTCCTCGCGCAAGATGGCCGAGAGCACGGCAACCTGCGATTGGCCCTGAAACGGGCGCTGCCCGGTGGCCATTTCGTAGAGCATGGTTCCGAAAGAAAAGATGTCGGAGCGGCCGTCCACGGGCTTGGCTTCGACCTGCTCCGGGGACATGTAATAAGTGGTGCCGAGGATCGCGCCGTCGCCGGTCAAGGCCGCCATCGTCTTGGTGTCGTCATCCTCGCCGGTGGCCGGCTGCGTGAGCTTGGCGAGCCCGAAATCGAGCACCTTCACCAATCCCTCGGAGGAAACCATGACATTGGAAGGCTTCAGATCCCGATGCACAATTCCCGCTTGATGCGCTTTCGCGAGTGCGTCGGCAACCTGAGTGGCGTAACTCAGCAGATCCCCGAAGCGCATGCCGTTACGGGGAGTCAACTGGTCCAGCGTCTTGCCGGCGACAAACTCCATGGCAAGATAATCGACGCCATTTTCGGAGCCAATGTCGTATATGGTGATGATGTTGGGATGGTTTAGCGAAGAGGCTGCCTTGGCCTCCTGCCGGAAACGCTGCTTGCGCTCCGGATCCGCCACTTTATCCGCTGAAAGAACCTTGATTGCGACGATGCGATCCAGACGCGTGTCGCGCGCCTTGTACACCTCGCCCATTCCGCCCGCGCCAATAGACGCCAGAATTTCATAGGGACCGAGCTTTGAGCCCACAGAGAGCGGCATAGAGAAGGTTCAGCTTAGTTTAATCGATCAAGAGGTTTTTTTCGATCTAAATACAACGTCATAATTACGTGCGGATGTCCGCTTGCTGACGCGCAGCAACTTCTGATGTTGTGTTTAATTGGGCCATACGTTCACCACTTCGATCACGCGGGCGATCTCTTCGTCGGTCAAATAGGGATGAATCGGGAGGCTGACCTCGGAGGCGGCGATGCGGCGGGCATTGGCGCAATCGTCGATGAAGTCGAAGGTGGCGTGAGTCATGACGGGCTGGTCGGGGATGATGAGCGGATAGTGCTCGCCGGGCTGCACGCCGGAGGCTTTCAAGTACTCCATGAAGGCGGGCTTGCGATCGGGAGGGACCAGCACGGGGAACAGGTGCCAGCTCGACTCGGAGCCTCGCGGGGTGGGGAGCGAGCGGACCTGGGGATGATCGATTTCGGCGATGTAGCGGCGGGCGATGGCACGGCGGCGATCGATCCATCCGTTCAGCCGGAGCAGCATGGCTCGATGGAGCAAAGCCGCTTGCAGCTCATCCAAGCGGCTGTTGTAGCCGATAACCTCATGGCGATATTTGGAGGATTGGCCGTAGTCGCGGAGCGCGGCGGCTTGTGCGCGATATTCGGGATTGGCGGTGAGGATCGCGCCGCCATCGCCTAATGCGCCCAGGTTCTTGGTGGGATAAAAACTTGTGGCGGCGAGCTGGCCGGCGGTCCCCGTGGCTTCTCCGCGAAAAGTCGCGCCGATGGATTGGGCGCAATCCTCGACGATGTGCACGTGGAACTCCTCGCGCAGAGCGCGCAATCCGGCGACATCGAGAGCATGACCGTAGAGGTGCACCGGCACGAAGAAGCGGATGTCCGGGCGGCGCCAGAAAAGATCGCGGCAGCGATCGAGATCGATCAAGCCGTGTTCATTCACATCGATGAACAAGGGAACCCCGCCCACTTTCAAAATCGCGAGCGTGGTGGCAAAGGCCGAAAGCGGCGTGGTCAGCACCGGATCGCCGGGCAGGCACCCGAGAATCTTGAGCGAAATTTCGATGGCGTCCATGCCGCTGGCGACACCGGCGGCGTGCTGGATTCCCCAATAGGCGGCGAGCGAAGCTTCGAACTCGCGCACCTCGCCGCCCAGAATGTACCAACCGCTTTGACCGACCTGGCGAAAGGCGGCCACGGCATCCTCTTGAATATCCAGCCATTGCCGGTGGAAATCATTCGCGGAGATCATGGAGTTTCTTCCGAGTTCGAGTAGAACCTACCGGTTGGACCCGGCGTCTTCTTCAGCGTACTAACAAGTTGCAACGTGGCGCGCGAATTGCCCTCTGACAAAGGGATTGCTGTTCATAGGGAGGCAATCTTCATCATGAACGAACTCAATAGCAACGAACACAACAATGACGAACGCTGGGCGGCCGCGCACAGGCGTGGCAATTTCCTCACCGGGATTTGCATCGTCCTCGCGGCCGTCATTTTGGGTGTGGCGCTGTACGCCTACCTGACGCCGAGCCGCCAACAAATGGCGGATTTCGGACGAAGCTTGCGCGCTCGCATCGAAAACGTGAGTAAGCGGGCAAGCCAATCGGCCGAGGACGCCTACAACAGGCTCGCGAACGTGACGGAGCGCGTTTCGCGTCTCGAGTCGTCGCGCGAAGCGGATCAAGTCCAGATCGCGCAATTGACGCTGGACGTGAATCAGGTGCGTGACGCCGAACACCGGCACTTTGACGATCTCGCGCAGGTCCGCCGCCAGATGGAGGCAGACCGCTTCGACGAGAACCAACAGTTCGCGGCGCTGATGCGCGATCAGGATCGGGACCGGAAGAATATCGATGCCGTCGCCAGCCAGATCGCGATGCGGAAGGTCCCCTTTGAAGCAACCAAGAACAACGGCCGCGACGTGGCCGACGGCATCTCCTTGAACATCGAGAACACCGACACCGAATACGGCCGCGTCAGCGGATGGATCTGGATCGCGAACGATCGCCGCACCCTGTGGCTGCAAGATCAGCCTGCGCAGGAGCCGGTAATCTTCTACGGCTATAAGGACGGACAGAAGCGCGAGTTGGTGATCACCAATGTGGCCGCGAACTCCGTGACGGGTTATCTGCTGCTGCCCAAAGAAATGGCGGATCAGCCGACGCCCACCGAAACCGGACCCGCAGGCGAGTAATCGAAAGCAGAAATTTCGGAAATTCTTGCAGGCTAAGGCCGCTCTCGGTTTGGCGAAGCGGTTGAAAATGAACAAGGGTTAATGACGTGCTCGGAAATGTATCGTGCGATTGAGCATCCGTCTGAATCTTTGCCTGATCTTCGCGGTAGGCGGAGTGTCGCTGGCGTTCGCCCTGTATCAGACGCAGAGTGAGATGCATGGACTGCGCCGCGATTTGGATCGTCAATCCGCGGTGCTGGCGGAGAGCCTGGAGAAATCCGCCGCGCCGCTGGTGGCGTCTCATTCCTATCGCGACCTGCAACGTCTGGCGGACCGGTTCAAGGATCATGAGCGGCTGGCGGGCGTGGCGATGTACGATCCGGAGGACCGTCCGCTGGCGATCACCGGGCAGCTCGCCGCGCGGCTTCCCGAGTTGCCGGAGGTGGTGGATCACGCCGCCAAACAAGGGGTCGCGGCGGGCGAGTATTTCAAGACGGCCGGCGGACTGATGCACGTATTCGCGCTGCCCTTAAGCGACGATACAGGCTCGCTGGGCGCGCTGGCGGTGTTTCACGATGCCGCGTTCATCGAGTCCCAGAGCGCCGATACTTTGCGCCGCGCGTTAGCCAGCGTGGCCATTCAAACCCTGCTGATCGTGCCGGTGACGCTGCTGGTGCTGCGCTGGGGCTTGGGCCAACCGATCGAGAGGCTGGCGCGGTGGCTGGGAGACTTGCGCACCGGGCTGGCCGCCGCGGGCAGCGCTCCCGACCTGCCGGAGGAAGAAGTATTCCGCCCGCTGAAGCGCGAAGCCGCGCGGTTGGCCACCAGCATCTCCGTCGCGCGCGCGGCCGCGGAGGAGGAAGCACGGCTGCGCTATCACGCCGAGGCGTTGTGGACTCCGGAGCGCCTGCGCATCGCGGTGGAGAGCAAGCTGGGAGGCAGTCGCCTGTTTGCGATCTCCAATCGGGAGCCTTACGAGCACGTGTGGCGGGACGGTTCCGTGGAATGCCTGGTTCCGGCGAGCGGCCTGGTGACCGCGCTCGAGCCGGTGCTGCGCGCCTGCGACGGAATCTGGATCGCGCAGGGGACCGGGGACGCGGACAAGGAAGCGGTGGACGAGCACGACCGGCTGCGCGTGCCTCCTGAGCATCCCGCCTACACTTTGCGGCGCGTATGGTTGACGCCGGAAGACGAGCAGGGATTCTACTTCGGGTTCTCCAATGAAGGCCTGTGGCCGCTGTGCCACATCGCCCACACACGTCCCGTGTTTCGCGAGCAGGATTGGGAGGCGTACTACGCGGTCAATCGCCGCTTTGCCGACGCCTTCATCGAAGAAGCCGCGGGAGAGAAGAATCCGGCGGTGCTGGTGCAGGATTACCACTTCGCGCTGGTTCCTCGCATGATCAAGGAAGCGCGGCCGGACGCCCGCGTGGCGATCTTCTGGCACATCCCGTGGCCGAATCCGGAGGCGTTCGGAATCTGCCCCTGGCAGCGCGAGCTGCTGGACGGTCTGCTGGGCGCGGACCTGATCGGCTTCCATATCCAGTCGCACTGCAACAACTTTCTGGAATCGGTGGACCGCGCGCTGGAGTCGAGAATCGACCGCGAGCATTTCGCGGTGAACCGCGGAGGGCACCTCACCTATGTGCATCCGTTCCCCATCAGCGTGACTTTCGGAGGGAATCGCGAACGGGAGTTGGCGGCATCCAGAGATGCCGATTCGGGGGACTCTTATGAGGAGCGCGCCGGGCTGCTGCGCAAAGCCGGTTGCGGCGGAGCGTCTCTGCTGGGAATCGGCGTCGACCGCGTTGATTACACCAAAGGACTGCCCGAGCGTCTGCTGGGCCTGGAGCGCTTCTTCGAGAAGTATCCGGTATACCGTGGCCAATTCACCTTCGTGCAGGTGGGCGCGCCCAGCCGCACTCACATCCGCCGTTACCACGACCTGATGGACGAAATCAAAGCCGAGGTCGAGCGGATCAACAAACGCTTTCAGATGGCGGACTGGCGGCCCATCGTGTTCCTGGCGCGGCATCATAGTCATCGCGAAATTCTTCCGTATTACCGGACCGCCGATGTGTGCCTGGTAACGTCGCTTCACGACGGCATGAATCTGGTGGCCAAGGAATTCGTGGCCGCGCAGGACGGTGAGACGGGGGCGCTGATTCTTAGCCGCTTCGCCGGCGCATCGCATGAATTGGTGGACGCGCTGCAGGTGAATCCGTACGACACTGAGGCGCTGGCGGAGACAATTCACCGCGCGCTGGAGATGTCTCCCGAGGAGCGCCATGCGCGCATGAGCCGGATGCGCGCCTACGTCCGGGAACACAATATCTACCGCTGGGCCGGCAATCTGATCTCAGAGCTGGCGGCGGTGCGCGTCGAGGATTCGCTGCCAGACCCGCATGCGTATACGGCGCGGAACGAGGCCGCGGCTGGAGTTCTCTGCTAACTGCCTCTGCAAACAAGATGCATCCTCTACTGGAAGATTGGGCCGCTGTAGCAGGGCGGCTGCGCAAGGCGGGTTCCATCGCGCTGTTCCTGGACTTCGACGGGACGCTGGCGGAGCTGAAGGACGATCCCCGCGAGGTGGTCTTGAATCGCGCCGCGCGCGCCGCGCTGATGCGCCTGGCGGAAAATCCCGCGGTGCGGGCGTGCATCATCAGCGGACGGCGGCTGGCCGATCTTCGCACGATGGTGGGGGTACCGGGTGTTCAATATCTGGGCGTGCATGGCGGCGAAACGCCTGGCGCGGGATTTCCACCGGATGTTGCGCGGACCGTTACCGAAGCGCGGAGAGAATTGGCGTCGCGGCTGAACGGGAACGTCTCACTCAACGGCTCCGGAGCCGTCCGGATCGAGGACAAGGGCATGGCTTTCTCCGTGCATCACCGGCGTGCCCAAGCCGCGGAAACAGCACATACACGCGAGATCCTGGGCCAAATCGTGGAACAATTCGGGGGCGCGCTGTGGATTGTTCCCGGAGATCGCGTTTGGGAGGTGTTGCCGAGGGAGATTCGCGGCAAAGGTTACGCCGCGCGAAGGCAGTTGCGTCTCCAACCTGCCGGGGCGCTTCCTATTTACATTGGCAACGACGATACGGACGAAGGGGCGTTCAGCGCGCTCGCCGCCGGGCTGACCGCGCGCGTGGGACCCGTCCGGAAAACTCGCGCCCGCTACTTCCTGCGAAACCCGACGGAGGTCGCGCGGTTTCTGGAGAAACTGGAACAGGAGAGGATGCTGCGTTCGTGACAGGGGAGTATAATCACGAGCGAGGAGTATATATGCTCCGACGGAATTGGGCGGCGATGTTGGCTTGCGGTGCGATGGCGCTGGCCCAACAGCAACCGGCTCCTACGCAAACCGCCAAACCCCAGCGGGAACCGCGCGGATCGGGAAACGCGGAGGGAATGATCTCCGGCCGCGTGGTTGTGAGCGACGGCGGGGATCCCAGCGGCGCGGCCGTGCAGCAGGTGTGCAGGCGCACGGTGACCGCGGTCGTCTACACCGATTCCTCCGGCCGGTTCGTAATTCCACGCGGAGCCGACTCCAGTTTCGCTATGGATACAAGCTTGGGCGCGAACAACTCCTCTGTGGTCTCGGGCTGCGAGTTGCGCGCGTCTTTGGCCGGATACCGCTCCGACCCGGTGCCGGTCAGTGGCTTCGACGGCCTTATCGTGCTGCGCCGTTCGGACGAGAAGCATGGACTAACCGTCAGCGCCACCACGCTGCTGGCTCCCAAGGAGGCGCGCCGTCTATACGAGAAAGGTCTGGACGCGATCCGGAGCAGTCGGCCCGATGCGGCGCAGAAAGACTTCGCTGGCGCGGTCCAGATTTATCCCCGCTACGCGGCCGCATGGCTCGAGTTGGGGAAGGTTTATGAGCAGCGGAATCATCTGAGTCAGGCGCGGGACGCCTATAACAAGGCCATCGCTGCCGATGCGCAGTTCCTGTACCCGTATGGGCGGCTGTACTGCATGGATGTCCGGGAATCCAGATGGAAGGAAGCCGCGGAGGCTTCGGGAAAGGTGCTGCGCCTGGATCCATACGAATTCCCGGAAGCTTATTACTTCAACGCGGTCTCAAACCTGAACCTGGGCAACCTGGATGCGGCGGAACATAGCGCGCGCGAGGCAGTTAAACTTGAAGGCGAGCAAGCCGAGCCGCGCGGCAACTACATCCTGGGCGCGATTCTGTGGCGCAAGGGCGATCTGGACGGTGCAGCGGAGAAGGTGCAAGCTTTCTTGTCGAGCCCGCCCGATGGTCCGGAATGGGAAAGCGCGCGCAAGATGCTGGCCGATATCGAGAGACAGATCGCCAGAAGGCAAGCCCGCGCGGGGAACTGAGGGGGGGGGTTTAAGCGGCTGCTGCGCAGGCGCTTCGCTCACCCATGACATTGGCGAAGTGCGCGACTACCAGAGACATATCTTCCAGCGCCCGGCGGGCCGCTTCCGTGGAGAAGCGCCGGCTGACTTGATACCAGGCGTCCATCAGACGATAGTTCATGGCCAGCATCCGGGTCTCGATGGACGATTCCTCGGCCGTGGAATGGGCGGCGTTCTTCAAAAGATACGTGATCAGCGCATAGTCGCGTTCCAGAGCCGCATGGATCGGGTCGAAGTCCGCGATGTTGCGCTCATGCAAACGAGATTGCACATCCAGGAAGCTGAGTTGGTTAGCCGCAGCCACGGCACCCGCGTAATCGAGGGCGGTCTTGGCGCTGACGATCAACAAGCAGGTATAGCGAAACCAGTATCCGAACAGCAGAAGCGATCCCGCCGCGATAAATGTCGTAACTGCGAATTCGAACATTTGGTCCGCTTTTCCTGTGTGGCGCTGCGTGCCGCCTGACTCAGACTTCTTTTGAACTATTGGAAGGTTAACATCAGCTTTCTCGAATCGCAATAGATTCCGGGGTACTAAGAGTGTTTTCCGAGCTACCTATGGCTCTTCGCCAAAACGCATATCAGGTGGACCCGCATGGAACTCCCGAAATGCGCAATATAACGCAGAATAACTGGCGGTCACGTAATCCCGTGGCGCGAATCCCAGCCGCAGAGCGGTGCGGTCAATCCAGTACGCCGGGCCCTCTAGTTCCAGAAAAACACCGATAGGAGTTTCATCCAGGGCCACCAAACCGGGTTCTCCAGAAGCTTGAAAGGTAGTGCGGTATTTTTCGTAGCGGAAGGAGGGGACAAAACCCAGCCGTTCGAGAACCTTTTCGAGCGTGCCGCCATCCGCAACGGAAGTTTCCAGCTCCTCGCGGGACTTGTGAAGGCCCGCGGAAAGAACGGGCCCCTTGTAGGTGAGGATCGCGGAGCTGTCTTCCGGTGGGGCATTTTCCAATCGTCTTTTTTCCAATCGAAGCCGGAGAAGCCTTCCGCTCTCGCGCAGCGCGCCATCGGGAAAATCAAATACCTGGTCGACTTGAAGCGTGCGTGGAACAGTCACGCGATAACCATGCTGCTCCAGCAGGAGGCGTGCCGGCACGGCGCCGGATTGCATTGGAATTTTGATCTCGGTTTCAATCGGACCGGTCATGTCAAAAGGATACGATGGGGCGGTTGCCCGCGCGGGAGTCGGGCGATTCGGTCCGGAGAGGATGAAGTGCGGGATAATACTTGGCACGGGCGCGTAGCTCAATTGGATAGAGCATCAGCCTTCGAAGCTGAGGGTTGCAGGTTCGAGCCCCGCCGCGCCCACCATCTTTTCGCGCCTTCGTCGTTCCGCTACTGCGCCTGTCCGGCCGGGACCTCGATGTTAAAGCTGTAGCCGAAGCCGCGCACGCTGCGGATGAAGGAGACGCCTTCGGAGGCTTCGATTTTCTGGCGGAGCCGGAGGATGTAGACGTCGACGGTGCGGTCGGTGACGGCGCGGTCATGGCCCCACACGGAATCGAGCAACTGCTCGCGGCTGAAAACCACGCCAGGGCGGCTCATCAGGAATTCGAGCAAACGGAACTCGGTCGCGGTGAGCGCGATCTCCTGCCCGCCCAGACGCACCTGGCAGCGTGGACGGTCCAGCTCCAGTCCCCCGGCCTTGAGCAGCTTGGCCGGCGGCTGCTGGCCGCGAAAATGGATCTTGATGCGCGCGATCAGCTCGCGCACGAAGAAGGGCTTGACGATGTAATCGTTGGCGCCCAGCTCCAGGCCCACGATGCGGTCGGTTTCCGAGGCGCGGGCGGTCAGAAAGATCACCGGGATGTGCTGAAGCTCGGAATGCGCGCGGATTCCCTTGCAAATGTCCAGACCGTCGGAATCCGGCAGCATGATGTCCAGGATGACCAGATCCGGCCGCTCCCGCCGGCAGAGCTCGATCGCGCCTTTGCCGGTTTGCGAACCTACCATCGCGAACCCCTCTTTTTCGAGGTTGTACTGAATTAACGAGTATAGGTCCGCGTCGTCTTCAATGAGCACGATTTTCTTCATCTCCCTCACAGAGTAACCGAGTGAACATTACAAAGCCATTACGATCCTGTGAACTTACGCTAACCGAGGGTTTTGTAAGTGTTTCGCCATCCAGGGGTGTTAGGATGGTCTTCCAGATACACCAGTGCAGCCTAATCTTCGGAGCACGATCTTCCAGCGCTTGTTCTGGTGCGCTTTTCTTGCCACGGTTCTGGTAGTGACGGCAGCCGTCGCGATGCTGCACAAGTCGCTGGACTGGCCTCTGAGGTTGGAACTGTTGCTGGGCGCGGGGGGCGCGGCGATTTCCTTCGGGTTTGCCTTCCTCCTGTCACGTCCCGTGGACCGGCGGATCGCGCGGATGCGGGCGTTCGCGGAGGGCTTGCTCGAAGCCGGCGAAGAATCGGTGGGCGCGAGCATGCTGAGCCGCCTGGGTGTCGACGAACTGGAGGCGCTGGACCGGTCCCTATTGCGGATGGCGGGGCAGACGCGCGTGCTGGTGGAGCGGGCCAAGGTGGAAGCGGCGCGCCGCGAGGCGATCCTGGCCTCCATGGCCGAAGGCGTTTTGGCGGTGGACGAGCGTTTGCGGGTGACCTTCTGCAATCAGGCGCTGGCGCGGCTGGCGGGAACCCGCGCGCCCTCGAGCGGGATGCCGCTGATCGAGCTGGTGCGGGACACAACGCTCCAGGAGACCCTCAGCGAGGTGATCCGCACGGGCCAGCCGGCCAAGCGGCATCTACAGATTCCCGCAGCCAACGGGAGATCCTTCGAGTTGCAGGCCGCGCCGCTGATCTCCGGCAACAAGCCCGGCGATAAGCCCGGAGCGATCGCCATTCTGCACGACATCACGGACCTGGAGCGTCTGGAAAACGTGCGCAAGGATTTCGTGGCCAACGTCTCGCACGAATTCCGCACTCCGCTGGCGGCGATCGCCGGTTACTCGGAAACGCTGCTGGACGGGGCGCTGGAGGATCAGCAGAACAACCGGCGGTTCCTCGAGATCATCCGCTCCAACGCGATCCGGCTCAATAGCATCGCTTCGGATCTGCTGACACTGTCGGAGCTGCAAGGCGGCGCGGGTCCGCAGAACACGGAAGCGGTGCCGGTGCGGGAGGCGATCGACAGCGCGCTCTCCACCATCACGGCGGAGGCGAACCTCCGCGGCGTGACCATCGAAAAGGGCCCGATCGACAATCTGGTGGTGCTGGGTTCGCGCTACCGGTTGGAGCAGGCGCTGGTGAACCTGTTGGCCAATGCCGTGAAATTCAATCGTCCGTCCGGCCAAGTAAGGGTGGAGACGCAGCGGAACGGGACGAGCATCGGCATCCTGGTTTCGGACACAGGGATGGGGATTCCGTCGCGCGATCTGCCGCGGATTTTCGAGCGCTTCTACCGTGTGGACAAGGCGCGTTCCCGGCAAGTGGGCGGTACGGGATTGGGGTTGTCCATCGTAAAACACATTGTGGAGCGCATGGACGGGCAGGTTTCGGCCACCAGCCAGTTGGGCAAAGGCACTGTGTTTACAATCACTTTGCCGCTACCCTAGCGCTGTCACACAACCTTAACCCAATCGTCACGTTTAGCTCATTGCTGAACGCTATTCTTTGCTTCCGGCTTTACCACAACAAAACAGGAGCTACCCCTAGACATGAGCTTATATGTTGGCCGGCCTCTCCGGCGTCCTATGAATGTAATCCGTGTGACGAGTGCGATCGTGGTCCTCGGCTTGACCGCGTCGGTGTTTGCCGCGGACGAGACCAGCTCCACCACCAACACTCCGACCAGCGAAACCAAAGAAGTTCAGGAATTGAAGCAGCAGATGGCGGAGCAGCAGAAGCAGATCGAGGAACTGCGGCTGATCCTGCTGGGTCAGAAAAAGCAGATCGACAGCGTCACTGGCCCCACTGCAGCGCCCGCGGCGGCAACCCCGGCGGCGCCAGCTGAGCCAGTTCCGGCTCCGAAGAGTGTACCGGGTGATGTGGCCAGCTTAGCGCCAATTGTGCCGCCGCTTCCCGCCGCTCCCTCGCCGAAACCCGCCCTTCCCCCTGCGCCTCCCCAAAAGGAGCCCGATCAGGCGCCCGGGTTTAATGGAACCTCGCCCTTGACGATGAAGATCGGCGATACCCTGATCACACCGATCGGCTTCATGGATTTGACAAACACCTGGCGCAGCACCAACGCCGGAACCAGCCTGCAAACCAACTTCGGCAGCATCCCCTACAACAACGGCGTGACCGGCCGTTTGACCGAGGATAAACTGAGCGCCGCCAACTCGCGCATCGGATTCCGCACGGACACGAATGTCCACGGATGGGACACCATGGGCTACTTCGAAGCGGATTTCGTGGGAGGCGTGGGCGATACAGCCTACAACACCCAGGTTTCCAGCAACAGCTTGATTCTTCGCATCCGCCAATACTATGTGACGACGCGCCACGGCAAGTTCGAATTTCAAGCCGGCCAGTCCTGGAGCATGATGACTCCCAATCGCGTCGGGATCTCGCCCCTGCCCGGGGATCTGTTCTACTCGCAAGTCGTAGACGTGAATTACATGAACGGTCTGACGTGGGGCCGCATCCCCGGCGTCCGTTTCCTGATTCACCCCAGCGAGAAGGTAACGTGGGGCCTGTCGCTTGAGAACTCCGCTCAATATTTCGGCGGCTCGGGCGGCGGCGGCGTCCCTACGCTTCCCGCTGCACTTTCCTCGTCGATTGCCGGCGAACTGGACCAAAACGTAACCAACGGCGTGAAGATCCCCAACGTCGCCCCCGACTTTATTTCCAAGCTCGCCTTCGACCCGAGCTCCAAGGTTCATCTCGAAGTCGACGGCGTGGTGAGCGAGACGAAATTGTTCAACCCCAGCACCAACCTCTACTTCACCAAAGCGGGCGCAGGCGGCTCCTTCAACGGGAACATCCAGATTGCTCCCGGATTCCGGGCGATCTTTAACACTTTCTGGAGCGACGGCGAAGGCCGTTACCTGTTCGGTGTGATCCCGAATTTCATCGTCCGCGCCGATGGCAGCCCCTCCATGATCCACGCCGGGTCGACGGTCGACGGCTTTGAGTATGCTCACAAGAATACCCAGATCTACGCCTACTACGGCGGAATTACCGGCGAGCGTGATACCGCGCTCGACGCCAACGGAACGACGTTGATCGGGTACGGCTACCGAGGATCCGCGAACAGCCAGAACCGGACCACGCAGGAAGGCACTATCGGCCTTACCCAGACGTTGTGGAGAGACCCCAAGTACGGCGCAATTCAGACCATGTATCAGTACGCGTACTTCTTCCGCGATCCGTGGTATGTGAATTTGGCGGCGGGCGCTCCCAGGAACACGCATGAAAACGCGATCTGGTTCAACCTCCGGTACCTGCTGCCGGGCCAGGCGCCCTCAGTCCATTACTAGAAATTGTTTTGCGAGCATAAAAAAGGAGGACAGCGACGATGAAAAGATTTACGACCGCCCTGGTTGCCCTAACGATGGTGGCCCTGGGTGCCATCGGACAGACCCTCATCAATGGCGGCGGCGCCACATTCCCATACCCCATGTACTCGAAGTGGTTTAACGACTACAAAGCGAAGAAGGGGGTTCAGATCAACTACCAATCCAAAGGCTCCGGGTTTGGTGTCCAGCAGATCACCGCCGGGACCGTGGATTTCGGCGCCAGCGACTATGCGCTAACGGACGAGCAGTTGAAGGAGTTCCGGGACAAGCGAGGGATGGACGTGCTGGAATTCCCCACGGTCCTCGGGGCGGCTGTTCCCGCGTATAACATCCCTGGAGTTACCGCGACTTTAAACTTCACGCCGGAAGCACTGGCCGGAATCTACCTCGGCCGCATAACCAAGTGGAACGATCCGGAGCTGGTGAAGGCAAACGCGGGCGTAAACCTCCCCAACAAAGACATCGTGGTGGTGCATCGCGCCGAAGGCAGCGGGACGACCTTCATCTGGGTAGACTACCTCTGCAAGGTGAACAAGGAGTGGGAGACGAAGGTCGGGCGAGGCGGGTCGGTCAACTGGCCGGTGGGTCTGAGCAGCCAGGGCAATGAAGGTGTGGCGGGGCAAATCCTGCAAACGCCGAACTCTCTCGGCTACGTTGAGTTGACTTACGCCATCCAGAACAAGATGCGCTACGGGAATGTGAAAAACGCCGCCGGTGAATTCGTTCAGGCCAGCTTGGCCAGCGTGACTGCCGCCGCCGCCGTCGCGGCCAAGAACATGCCGGAGGATTTCCGTGTGTCCATCACGAACGCTCCCGGCAAGGGCGTCTATCCGATTTCGAGCTTCACTTGGCTGTTGGTTCCAGAGAAGATCTCCGATCCAGCCAAAAAGAAAGTCATCACGGATTTCCTCACTTGGATGTTGAAGGACGGGCAGACGATGACGGAGGCGCTGAGTTTCGCCCAGCTTCCCAAGGAGGTCGTCGCCAAGGAAGTCAAAGCTATCGCTAAAATCAAGTAGATGGCAAGTTCCGCGACCACTGTGCAGGAGATCCGCCCCCCGGGGCGGATTTCTTTTGTCGGACGTGTGCTGAGCGGGGACAACCTAGCGCAGACGGTCGCTTTCATCTGCGCCACCCTGATTCTGGTGGTTACCGCCGCACTGGTGTTCGAGTTATGGATTCACTCGGCGATTTCCCGGGAGAAATTCGGATTCCACTTTCTGTTTACCTCCACATGGGACCCGGTCGCGGGCAACTTCGGAGCGCTTCCGTTCGTCTACGGCACGGTGATGACCTCGGCGTTGGCTCTGCTTATCGCGGTGCCCTTCGGGGTGGGCGCGGCGATCTTCCTGGCCGAGCTGGCTCCGCCCAAGCTTTCCGACGGCATGACATTTCTCATCGAGTTGCTGGCGGCGGTTCCCAGCGTAATCATCGGCCTGATTGGATTCCTGGTGCTGGTGCCGATGCTGAGTGTCGTCGTTCCCGCCATCAAGGACCTGTTCGGAGATCATCCACCCTTTTTCTTCTCGGGACCCTTTTACGGAGTTAGCATCTTCTCCGCCGGGGTGGTGCTGTCAGTGATGGTCGCACCGTTCATTATTTCGGTATCGCGGGAAGTGCTGTTGGCCGTTCCAAAGGATTTGCGGGAGGCGGCCCTAGCGTTGGGCGCCACTCGCTGGGAGACCACCTGGCAGGTGGTGGTTCCGGATGCCCGCCGGGGGATTATGGGATCGATCTTTCTGGCGCTGGCGCGAGCGCTGGGCGAGACCATGGCGGTGACGATGGTGATCGGCAACACGCCCAAGATCTCCGCATCGCTGCTGGCTCCTGGGAATTCCATGGCGTCGGTGATCGCAAGCCAATTCACGGAAGCCGTCGGCAACCTGTACCTTAGTTCGCTGATCGAAGTCGGGTTGGTACTTTTTGCCCTAACAATTGTGCTGAATGGGGCCGCACGGCTCCTAATTCTGGCGACGGGCGACAAGGGAGCCAGCCGATGAAACTCTCCCTCCGCCGCAAAGCCATAAACGCAGTGATGCTGGCGCTGACCGGTGTTTGCACGGCGCTGGCGGTCGGTCTGCTGTTCTTTATCCTCGGGTACCTCTTTGTCCAGGGAGGGTTTTCCCTCAATTGGAACTTCTTCACCAAACTTCCTGTTCCAGTGGGCGAAACGGGCGGCGGTATGGCGAACGCTCTTGTGGGCAGCGCCAAGGTGCTGCTGCTGGCGACCTGCCTGGGCGTGCCCATCGGATTTCTCGCCGGGGTGTATCTGGCGGAGTACGCCGGGGGAGCTTACGCTTCTGTGATCCGGTTCATCACGGACTTGTTGAATGGCGTTCCTTCCATCGTCATCGGTATTTTTGTCTACACCTTGTTGGTTGTCAGGACGGGTTTCACGACCTACGCCGGCGGTATCGCACTGGCAATCATGATGATTCCGATCTCGCTCCGTTCCACGGAGGAGTTTCTGCGCTCGGTCCCAACCGCTTTGCGCGAGGGCGCCATGGCCCTGGGCGCGACCAAATCGCGAACCATCGCCACAGTGGTGGTTCCAGCAGCCATCCGCGGTCTGATTTCCGGAATGATGTTAAACCTGGCGCGGGTCGCGGGCGAGACCGCTCCGCTGTTGTTTACCGCGTTCGGCAACCAGTTCTGGAGCCCCGGCTGGGCCCAGCCGACGGCCACGCTTCCCGCGATGATCTACGCGTACGCCGTTTCACCCTATCCGGATTGGCACCGGCAGGCCTGGGCAGCCGGATTCGTGCTGCTAACCCTAGTGCTCCTGGTCAACATCACCGCCCGATCCATTGTCGCCAGCGGAAGTTCGCATAAATCGAGATAATAAACCGTGACGCCTAAAATGAGCCCCGATGCCATCAACGACGTTTCCAAGGAAGCCGCCGTGGCGCCCCCGAATCCAGCAGCCGCCGGAGACGCACCTAAACTCCGTTCGACCGGCCTGAATTTTTACTACGGCACGTTTCAGGCGCTGCACGGAATCAGCCTGGATGTGCACGCCAACAAGGTGACTGCGTTCATTGGGCCGTCGGGATGTGGCAAGTCGACGTTCCTGCGCACGCTGAACCGGATGAACGAGACGATCAAGGGAGCCCGCGCCGAAGGCCAGATTCTGCTGGATAACGAAAACATTCTGGAGATGGAAGTGTCGCACCTGCGGCGGCGCGTGGGCATGGTGTTTCAGCGCCCGAATCCGTTTCCCAAGTCGATCTACGACAACATCGCCTACGGACCGCGCATCAACGGAATGGGCAAGCGCGGCGAAATGACGGAGCGGGTGGAGCGCAGCCTGCGCCGGGCTGCGCTGTGGGAGGAGGTCAAGGACAAGCTGCACAAGAGCGCCTTCGAGCTTTCCGGAGGCCAGCAGCAGCGGCTCTGCATTGCGCGGGCGCTGGCGGTGGATCCGGAAGTGCTGCTGCTGGACGAACCCTGCTCAGCCCTGGACCCCATCGCCACGGCCAAGATCGAGGAACTGCTGTTTCACATCAAGACCAACTGCACCGTGGTAATCGTGACGCATAACATGCAGCAGGCGGCGCGCATCGCCGATAACACCGGCTTCTTCCTGATGGGTAAGCTGATGGAGTTCGACACGGCCGAGGTCATCTTTAAGAATCCCAAAGTCAAGGCGACCGAGGATTACATCACGGGGCGGTTCGGTTGATACGCTGCCCCGGGAGGATCATTTTATGGGGACACAAACCGTGCCAACTCAATTGCGCCACTTCGATCAAGAGCTAGAACAGCTTAAGAGCAAGCTGCTGGCCATGAGCGCGCTGGTGGAATCGGCCGTGTACCGCAGCATCACTGCCGTCGTGCAGAAAGACCGCAGACTCGCCGAAGAGGTGCTGCAAAACGAGGTGCGCGTCAATCAGATGGAGCTGGAGATCGACGACCAGGCCATCAGCCTGCTGGCGCTGCAACAGCCCATGGCGGGAGATCTGCGCCTGATCACTTCGGCGCTCAAGATCAACAACGACCTGGAGCGAATGGGCGATCTGGCGGTGAACATCGCGCAGCGCGCGCTCGCGCTGATGGACGAACCCATGGTGCAGCCGATGATCGATATTCCGTACATCGGCGGGCTGGTGCAGTCCATGGTGCGCAAGTCTCTGGATGCGTTCGTGGCGCGGGACGCCGAGCTGGCGCATAGCGTGCTGGCCTCCGACGACGCCGTCGACAACCTGCGCACAGCGTTTTTCCATGAGTTGATTAGCTTCATGCAACGGGAGCCCACGCATATTCCGCAGGCTCTGAATCTGCTGTCGATCGTCCGCAACCTGGAGCGGATTGCGGACCATTCCACCAATATTGCCGAGGATGTCCTGTATTACGTGAAGGGCATCGATGTGCGGCATCACTCCGAGACGCTGAGCCGGGACCGCGAGCCGCGGGGGTAGGAACGTTCTTCGTCAGGCGCCAGCGGCGGAGGCGAGCGTCTTCTCAGCCTCGGAGAGGCTTGCATACATCTGAAACAACTGGTCGACACCGCTAACGGCCATTACCAATTTCACGCGTTCGTTTACGCCCACCAGCGCCAGCTGGCGAGCCTCGCGTTCGCGAGAGACGTAAGCGCCAATCAGGCAGCCCAGACCAGCCGAGTCGATGTAGGGCACACCGCTCATATCGACAATCAGAGCTTCCGACGTATCGGCGTGGGTAAAATCCTGGAAGGCGAACAGAGTGGAAATCGTTAGCACGCCAGTCAGCGCGATCACACGCTGGCCGGGCGTAGCGCCATCTCTGGCATCGAGTTGCAACTGATCTGTAGGCATGGCGAAACGGGAAGTGTAACACGCCAGCGTTAAAACCGCGTTACGGGGTTGGGAATATGTGCTCCCGGCCGTGAGAATATCTCCGGGCTAGCAAGACTAGTCTCCTGTGAACAGGCTTCTTTCCGCAGCGTTGGCTGCCTTGGGAGCGATTGCCGGCGTAGCTATGGCCCAAGTCGCCCTCCCCGGCAACGCCCCGCAATTGCCGCCCCCCCCAAAACCGAAATCGGTTCCGGCGGCGCCCAAGGCACCCGTCGCTAAGGGCGCGCCCGGGCCCGCAAAAGAGGGCGTGACGGCCCAGCAGGATAAACAAATCGAGGCTGCCATTCGAGCCAAGCTGGCGAAATCCAAGATTGGGAAGGACGGCTTCAGCGTGCGCGTCCAAGGCGGAGTGGCTTACTGGGACGGCAACACCGGCGTGGTCCAGCACAAGGGCTCCGCCACGCGGATGGCGAAGTCGGCCGGGGCGCACGCGGTGGTGAACAACATCAAAGTTACCGACGCTGCGAAGCAGAAGGCGGCGGACAATCTCGACCAGGGGCGGCGCAGAGCTCAGGTAAAGCGGAGCGATCCCCGCACGCAGCAGTAACGATCCAGCTCGACTTACCCCAGCTCGACTTACCATGGAGGGAAGCAGACCGCGGAGCGGACTGCGGAGGCCCCCAACATGATGCTGAACTGGAACGAATACATGCAGGAGCTGATGACCACCACGGCCGAGATCGGGCGGACATCCCCCGACATCGTGCGTGGTTATCGCATGCTGAGCGACGCCGGACAGAAGACCAACAAGCTGGATGCCAAGACGCGGGAGCTGATTGCGCTCGCTGTCGCGGTCACCTTGCGGTGCGACGGCTGCATCACCATGCACACCACTGCCGCCATCAAGAACGGCGCGACCGAGGAGGAGATTGTGGAAGCTCTGGGAGTGGCGATTTCCGTCAACGCCGGCGCGGCGCTGGTGTACTCTTCGCGGGTCATCGACGCTTTCCACGCCAAGACGCAAGGGGCGGGTGAAAAATGATTTCTCAGGCCAACATCACCCCGAATACTCCCATGGGCGCGACACTCATCCCCGGGGGAGCCACGTTCCGCACTTGGGCTCCGCGAGCCACCGCTGTGTACGTGAACGGCGTATTTGGCGGCGTTGCGCAGCCCGCACTAGAAAGCGCCCAAACCGACGATCTCCTGATGCTCCGCGATGCCAACGGCTATTGGACCGGTTTCCTCGCGGGAGCCGCGGATGGCGATTTGTATCGTTTCTACGTTGTTGGAGCAGCCTCGTCGGGGTACAAGCGCGATCCTTACGCGCGGGAGATGGCTCTCGACGCGAGTTTCCCGGATTGCAGTTGCGTCATCCGTTCCGGATCGGCCTACCCTTGGCATGACGCAAGCTTTGTCACGCCGGATTTTTCGAACATGATCGTGTACCAGGCGCACGTGGGCACCTACGCCCCCGCCTCGCCCGGCGCGGCATCGACGTTCCTCGATCTCATTGGCAAGATCGACTATCTGGTTGCGCTGGGCGCCAATGTACTGCAACCGTTGCCTGTAGATGAATTGGAAACGGACCCTTCGATGGGCTACAACGGCGCGGACTACTTCTCGCCCGACACACCGTATATCGTCACCGATCCCACGGCCCTCAACGGCTACTTGGGAAACATCAACCGGATGCTGGCGGCGAAAGGCCAGACTGCGCTTCAAATTCAGGACATCAGCTCCGCGCCGGGACAGCTTAAGGCCATGGTCGATCTGTGCCATGTCTATGGAATCGCCGTAGTCTTCGACGTCGTCTACAATCACGCCGGCGGATTCCAGGGTGACGACCAGAGCCTGTACTTCTTCGACCGCGCCTCCAACGGCGACAACAACCAGAGTCTCTACTTCACCAATCAAGGGCTCGCCGGAGGCCTTTCCTTCGCGCTGTGGAACCAGGATGTCCGCCAGTTCATCATCAACAACGCGCTGTTTTATCTGAATGAGCTTCACGCCGACGGCTTCCGCTACGACGAAATCAGCGCCTTGCTCGCCATGAACGGCTCCTCCGGCTGGAGCTTTTGTTGCGACCTCACCGGAACGGTCCGCTACGCCAAAGACCGCGCTATCCAGAACGCCGAGCATTGGCCCGTCGATCCCATCATCGTCACGCCGGTCAGCGGCGGCGGCGCGGGATTCGACGTATTGCAGCACGACGGATTGCGTCTGGCGATTCGCGGCGCTATCAGCCAGGCTTCCTACGGCGCCGACGCCTCGATCGACCTGGATTCCATCGCTGCTAATCTGTATCCTCCGGGCTTCGCGCAGGGCTGGCAAGCCGTCCCCTGCGTGGAAAATCACGATATCGTCAAGGTCGGCCAGGATGTGCGCATCCCTACGCTGGCGGATGGCTCCAATCACCGCTCCTGGTACGCACGGAGCCGTTCGCGCGTCGCTACCACGCTGCTGCTGGCCGCGCCCGGCATCCCCCAAATCTTCATGGGGCAGGAGTTCCTGGAGGATAAGCAGTGGAGCGACGATCCAACCTCGCCCAATCTCATCTGGTGGGACGGAGTGGACGGGGCGGATTCCGCCATGGTCAACCATCTGCGCTTCACGCAGGACCTGATCCGGCTGCGATGGCGGCAACCCGCGATGCGAGGCGATAACGTGCGCGCATTCCATGTGCACGACGCCAACCGGGTGATCGCGTTTCACCGTTGGCTCGAAGTCTCCGGCCGCGACGCGATCGTCGTCGCGACGCTGGCGGAAAGCACTTGGTACGGATACCAGATCGGGTTTCCGTCGGCGGGACAGTGGCTGGAGGTTTTCAACAGCGACGTCTACGACAACTGGGTCAATCCCATCGTCGCCGGCAACGGCGGCTCCGTCCAGGTATCCGGCGGGCCGATGCACGGCTTCGCCGCCTCCGCCGCTATCGTCATCCCGGCCAACGGCGTCGTAATCTTCGCTCGCGACTCCGGCGACTGAAGGCCAGCCTAGGACTTCTTGCGGGCACGTTTGGGGCTCGCAGGAGAGGCGAGATCGGGCGGCGGCGGCATCGCTACGTCTTCTGGCGCGACATCTTCGGACATGACGGGCTCGGCCACCGACGGAAGCGGCGCCGCGGCAGCAAGCACCTGGCTGAACAGCGCGGCTTTTTTCAAATCCTTCTTCGAAGGAGGAATCTGTTCGTTGCGATAATCGTGATCGCTGTAGCAGGTGCGGCAGCGCACCTTGGCGGCCTTCGCCGCGATCAGCGATACGATGGAATGATTCGTGAGCCGGCGGCACTTCACGCAGTAATCGTCGAGGACGTCGCCCAGCCGCAAATCACTCATACAAAACGGGTGAGATAGGACATCGTGAGTATACAACATGGCCCATGGTAAAAGTGTAAACTCGTTCGACCGCCGCGAGCGCAGGATCTTTTCAAGCCTGACCACCCCGGTGCGCATCCAGCGATTCATCGACGACGAGCTTGCGTACAATCTGGAGCCGCGCGGCGCTACCTGCTATTCGCCGCGCCTGGCGATCGAAAAGGGAACGGCTCACTGCATGGAAGGCGCGCTGGTGGCGGCCGCGGCTTTGCGGATGCTGGGCCATCCGCCGCTGATCCTCGATCTGGAAGCCGTTCGCGATACCGACCACGTGCTGGCGATCTACCGCTACAGGGGACTTTGGGGCGCCGTCGCCAAATCCAACTACTCCGGCCTGCGGTCCCGCGAGCCCGTCTACCGCACCCTGCGCGAACTGGCCATGAGCTACTTCGAGCACTACTTCAATCCCGCGCGCGAGAAAACCTTGCGGGCTTATTCCCGCCCAGTGAATCTGGCGCGATTCGACTTCATGAATTGGATGACCGCGGAGCGCGACGTCTGGGAAATTCCCAATCACTTGTGCGAGATTCCGCATACGCGCCTAATGCCGCGCCAAACCGAGCGCGATGTGGCCAGAATGGACCGCCGCTTGTTCGAAGCCGGCTGCTTGGGGGTGGCGCGTTAACTGAACGATGTGGTTTGATAGCGGAGTGACCCAACCATGCTCGGTGCCGGTGGCGCTGCTGTCAGCGGCTCTCGCTACCGCGCTGTACGCGCAGCAGCCCCCGCCGGTTGCCCCTGCGAAACCACTGGGGGTCCAGTCCGCCTCGACGTATACCCAGACCGAAAAAAACGGCCAGACCACGGTGGAGATCCGCAATGTCACCTACCACGTCAGCGGCCAGGGAGTGCCGGGGCGTCCTCCTGAGGAACGGCTGCTGCTCCGCAAATCCACCCGCGGCAGGCAGGTGCTGGACGAAATTGGCAGGTTGGCCACGGTAACGCTAGAGGCTTGGCCGCTGGGCGTCGACCCGAGGCAAAAGCCGCTTTACTCGGCGACCATCACAGGGGACGACGCTCAAGTCGTCGAGAACGCCGTGTGGGTGATCGACCGCGGTATCGAGGACCTCGAGTGGTGGTCGGTACTGAAGCTCGGAACCGCGCAGCGCTTGTTCGATACCTACGTTCCACTGCTCCACTTCAGCATCTCGCGTGAGACCGTGACGGAGCGCTATATCGGCCTGGAGGTCCCGCCCGACGACACGCGCGACGGGCGCTTGAAGGAGCCGCACGTGGTCGGGGTGCTGGAATACGCCTCTGAGGATCAGGTGATTCGCGAAGCTCTCATCACCTGCGACGATCCCATGCGCGCGCGCCTCCTGCGCTCTTATGAGGATGAATCGCGCACGCTTGCCGGGAATCCGCAAGGTGTGACCATTTCGTTCAGCCAGAACTATCCCTCGCCGCCGGATGTCACCACGGTGACCGTCCCGATTCTCAATGACGATATGGATCTGGCGCGAGCGAAACTCCCTGCCGGTCTCCACATCGCGGCCTGGAAGCGCTGAGACGGATCCCATGCACTCTACTCCATCTCAGAAAGGGCGTGCCGAACAGGAACAGGCCGAAAAAGAGCGGGCGGAACGCGAGCGCGTCCGCACCGTAACCGGCGAAGCCTCCTCCTTGCGCCGGGGCGTGCACGTCTTCGCCGTGACCGATGGCGAGGGCCAGAAGCGCCAGCTCACCTTCGGGATGTCGATCCCGCTGATCGCCGAGGCCTATCGCACCACCGCTGCGGTTCTGTTTTGCGCGATCGCCTTAATCCCCTCGTTTCTGTGGGCAGTGCGAGACCACAGAGTTTGGCCATGGGACCAAGCGTGGTACGGCGAGGTTTCCGTCGATCTCTGGTACTTCTTCACGCATGCACCGGTGCAGTGGCTACAGTTGATGACGGTCGCATTTGGCATGAAACCGCCTGGGTCCGCGTGGCTGGGGCAGTTTTTCGTGCCGTTTCGGGGAGCCTTTGGATCGGTGGAAGTGGCTCTGCTGTTCAGCGTCCTGCTCACGCAACTGGCGGTGCTGGTGTTGGTCTATCGAATCAGCGTGGAGTTGGCTCCGCATACGCGCGGCATCGGCTTCCTTGGCGTTGCGATAGCCGCGGGCGCGCAGCAGTTCGTGGGCTTGTCGCACCAATATTTAGTGGAACCGCTGCAATGCTTCGCCGTCGCGTGGACCATCCTCATCGCCTTGCGGTGTCATGAATGGCCTCGCGCGCGGACCCTGATTCACCTTGCTGCTGCCACACTGATCGGCATGCTGGCCAAGGCGAGCACTCCGGTCTACGCGCTGGTTCCGATTGCTTTCATCCTGCTCAGTCTGGTTCGAAGCAAGCAGCCCTGGGATTTCAAGGAAGAATGGGGGCGCCGGGCTTCGAGAGCGCTGGTGTGCGGATGCCTGGTCGTGGGCGCTTTCGGGGCTTTGTGGTACGCGAGGAACTATGCCGCCGTGCTGCAGCACGTCCGGGACGCGTCCTCCGGTGAGATCGCGCTGGCGTATGGGTTCCGCGCGCCGGTCGCGGAGAAGTATATCGTCTGGTTGCGATTCCTGAAGCAGGCGTTTTTCGAACCCTATCTCGTGTGGATGCTCGCATTTCTTGTGCTTGCGGCCGGCGGCTCGATCCTGATCGCCCGCGTTCCGTTTTCCCAATGGCGGCGCTGGTTCTTCATGGGCACTCTCAGCGTGGCGCAAATCCTTCTGGTCCTGTTCGCGTTCGCGCTCAACGACGCTGTAGAAACACGCTACCTGTATGCGCTGCTGCCTTACGTCGCGATCATCCTGGTGGTGTTATGCGCGGCAGCCCGATATCGGGCCTTGCAGGCCGTTGCGGTGGTGGCTTGTTTTGCTCAATGGGCGACTGTGAATGGAGCTTCGTTTGAACCTATGCCCGTCCTTGCGAACCAATCCCCTTGGCTCAACCCCATCGTTACGGACGCTGCCGCTCACAAGGAACTTTCGGACGCGGTTCGCCGCACCTCGATCTTCCCGGGCTACAACATCGTTGCCGTCGAGGAACCCTGGTTAAACGCGAATTCAGCGGCGTTCTTTGCCGCGAAGAATCGTCTCGATACCGGCATCAGAAGCTACTACACGTCGCTCGGCTACGCCGAAAAGGACCCTTCGGTGGCGATGAAACGGATCGAAGATTTCGCCACCCGATTCGTGATCACTCTCGATGAACCCGCTCAATCGACGCCAAACTTTCTCAATCTGGTTACGCTCCCCGTGCTGCACGAACTCGAGAACGGGGGTCGGTTCACACGGGTGCCGTTTCCGAGCGAAAAAGGGATGGTGATTTTCGAACGGCAAAATCGTGCTTCCGCGGCCGCGCATCCTTGAAGCGCATGCCCACGCCGCTGGAACAGCACAACATCGAAATCCACCAAAATCGCAAGAGCTGGGACAGAAAGCCTGGGTTGCGAGCCATCTACGCGAACTTCTATCGCGAGATCGCCGCCAGGGTTCGGAGAGACGTCGACGGGAGGATTGTCGAGCTCGGCTCAGGGATCGGCAACATCAAAGCGTTCCTCCCGGAGTGCATCACCACCGACCTGTTTCCGAATCCGTGGATCGACCAGGTCGAGGACGCCTATCGGCTCAGCTTCGAAAGCGGCAGCGTCAGCAATCTGATCCTGTTCGATGTGTGGCATCATCTTCAGTTCCCGGGCACCGCGCTAAAGGAGTTCCGGCGAGTGTTGGCGCCCGGCGGGAGAATCCTTGTCTTTGACCCGGCGATGGGTCTGATCGGCCGCTTCGTGTTCGGATGCTTTCATCATGAGCCGCTCGGCTTGAACCAACCCATCGCGTGGGATGCTCCGACGGGCAGTTCATCCAAAGAGTTCAGCTACTATGCCGCACAAGGAAACGCTAGCCGGATTTTTGCGAAGTCCGACTGCAAAGCTCGGCTTGCAGGCTGGCGCATCGCCGAGCTTACGTACTTCTCAGGGTTGGCCTATGTCGCCACGGGCGGGTTTCGCGGTCCCCAGGTCGTCCCCGGATTTTTTCTGGAATGGTTGACCTCCCTGGATTCGGTTCTTTCCAAATTTCCCTGGATCGCTTCGCGAATGCTGGTTGTTCTCGAGCCGGTCTTGTAAATACGGCCAGGCGTACCGGCTATAATGACGAAATAACCCCTATCTGAAAGCGAGGAAAAGCGAGTGCAGGTCCGGATAGGCCTTATTGGAGCCGGCGGCTTCATCGGTTCATATCTGCTCGAAAGGCTTCGACCGCTTGCCTCCGGGGATTTGCGCCTGTTTTGGCGAAACCCGAACATCGCGCCTCCAGAACCCGCCGAAGTGATTTATGGCGATCTGGCGTCGTATTCCGATTGCCAGCGCTTCGCCCGCGGCCTCGATGCGATCTACTATCTCGCGCACCACAACACGCCAGTAAACTCAGACCTGGATCAAGTCAATGACACGGCTCTGAACTTGATTCCTCTACTTACGCTGCTGAAGGCGATCGAGAATCTGAAAACGCGGCCTACCCTGGTGTACTTCAGCAGCGGCGGAGCCGTTTACGGAACCGGCGCCAATCGCATTCCGTTTCGCGAGGACCAGGCGTGCTATCCCACGTGCTCCTACGGCGTGCAGAAATTGGCCGCGGAACATTATTTAAGGATCGCGGCGGAGCAGGGGCATCTGTCGGCTGTGATTCTTCGCGTCGCCAACGCATTTGGCACGTTACTCCCGCAGCATCGAATGCAGGGCCTGATTGGCGTAGCCCTGAATCACGTCCTGCACCGCAGGCCCGTGCGGATCTTCGGCAATCCGGAGAATGTTCGCGATTACGTTCATCTTTCGGATGTTTGCGATCTGGCCCTGCGGGTGATCGAAGGCGATCGGCCGTTCTCGATTCTAAACGTCGGATCCGGTGAAGGCTTCAGCGTGCGTGAAGTTCTGCGTCTGGTGGAGGCATGCTCTCCGGAACCCATTGAAGTTCAGTTCGATACCGAATCGGGGCGAAAGCTCACCGACTGGGCCGTTCTGGATATCGGACAGGCGAAGCGTGAGTTTCAGTGGGAACCCAAAGTGACGCTGGGCGCCGGTATCGCCGATATGATGCAGCGTTGGCGAATTCCGGCGGTTCGGGAGGCCAAAACGACTGCATCCGGGCAGACATGAACTGCACCGTCCTTCTGCCGGTCTATAACGCAGGCCGTCCGCTGGCCGCGGCGATTAAATCCATTCTGGCGCAGGACGACCAGGAATTCGAGTTTCTGATCATTGACGATTGCTCCACCGATAAATCCGCTCGCGTCATCCGGGAATTCGCGGCGCGAGACCGCCGTATCCGGGCGATTTATCACTCCGAAAACCGAGGCCTCGCCTCCACTCTGAACGAGGGACTGGAACTCGCCGGCTCGAAATTGGTTGTACGGATGGATCAGGACGACGAAGCGCTGTCTCACCGGATCGCAACCCAGGTGCGTTTCATGCACGACAATCCGGGCGTAGCCGCCGCCGGCAGCTTCGTGTATCACATGGGCTCGAAGCCGGCATTCGACCGTCTTGTGGAACTCCCGGTAAATCACGACGACATCGTGAATGCGTTACATTTCGAGAACTGCATCTACCATCCCTCGGTCATTCTCCGCCGGGAAGCCGTGCTCCGAAGCGGCGGTTACCGCTCCGCCTTCAAGAATGCCGAGGATTATGATCTTTGGCTGAGGCTCGCGCGAGAGCATCGCATCGCGAACATTCCGCAACCGCTGCTTCGCTACAGGTTCTCTCCGACTGGAATGACGCTGGGGAAAAAATGGCAGCAGATGTATTATGCGAAGCTGGCCATGCTGTGCGACGAAGCTCCGGATCGCACGCCTGAGGAGGCGGCCAAAGCCGCCACCAGCGCACTGGAAGAGCTGGGTAAAGAATACTTTCTAGAGCAGGTCGCCGTGGGAACCGTTCGGGAGCTGGTCCAGCTACATCTCTGGCGCGATGCGATCGTCGTTTTCTGGATGTTTTCGCGGCAGCTTCCAAAGAAGGCGCGTCGCCGGGTGCTGGAGGCTCTTCTGCATCAGACTCGCGAAGTTTGGCAGCAGCGCGGGCGTCCTGCTGAGGCGTAGTACGCTCTCGGCGGGGCGGCATTGGCGTTGCGGGCCGCGACAAGGTATGTTAAGAAAGCCAGAATAACATTTCCAAAGAAAGCGAGCGCGGTAACCCCGCCATGGAAGACCAAGGAGGATGAGGTTGGGCCCACAGATGAGCACGTCGCGGCTCCCTCCGAAAACCGCAAAACCCGCGGTTCTGCTCGCGATGCCGTATCTCACGATGGGAGGCGGAGAGGCGGCCGTCAGCCAAGTCTGCCGCCAATTGAAACGCGAGGGCTTCCGGATTTTCCTCATTACCACGGTACCAGTCGCGGAATGGCAGGGTGATACGACGGAATGGTTCGCGGATAGTTGTTCAATTCACCACTTACCGCAGTCTCTTCCATCGCGTACGTGGGAGCGGTTTGTCGCGCAGCTGATCGCGCAGAATCGCATTGACCTGATTTGGCTGGCTGGTTCTTCGTTTGTGTACGACCTATTGCCGAAGCTGAAACAAAAGTTCACGCGCCTGGCTGTCGTCGACCTGTTATTCAATCCCGTCGGACACACTGCCAACCATCTCAAGTTTTCGAGGTATATCGATCACGTCGCGGTGGAACACAGCGGGATGCGGGATTGGGTCGTCGAACATGGGCGCGATACCGCAAGCGTCAGCGTAATCCCCAACGGCGTAGACCTCCGCCAATTCGTGAGAAGTCCTCGGCGCGATTGGCGAACTGGAACGACGCGGCCTGAAGGACAGCCACCGTTTACGGTCGGGTTTTTGGGCCGCTTTTCCGAAGAAAAGGGTCCCGATATTTTTCTTGATCTTGCGGTCCGGCTCCGATCTTACCCGCAAGTTGAATTCCTGATGTGCGGCGCCGGCGTCATGGAGAGCTCGCTGCAGCAAAGGATTGATGCGGAGAAGCTCGGCGACAGGGTTCATATGCTCGGCTTTCGTAAGACCATCGATTATTTGCCTTGCTGCGATGTCGTAGTCATCTGTTCGAGGCTGGATGGTCGTCCGAACATCCTGATGGAAAGCCTGTCCATGGGTGTTCCAGTGGTGGCTTGGGGCGTCGGCGGGATTCCGGAAATGGCGCCCGATGGCAGTGGAGCGACGCTAGTCGATTCAGGAGACGTTCCGGGCTTGGAGGCGGCAATTGTCCGACTCATGGTTCAGCCCGAAATCAGACGCAACCTGGCGGAGTCGGGAGTTCGGTTCGCGGAAGGCCATTTTTCGTCCGAGGCCGCGGGGGCGGGCTACGCCAGGTTGTTTCGGGGCCTGATCAATGCCAAGTCGATCGACAGCGGGCAGAGGGACCGCACGATGGACCCGATGGTTGCCGATGCATCGTCCGATGGCTTTCTCGCCGGCATTCGAAACACACTTCGCCGGAAGCTCTTAGGCGGCCGTTAGTTTATACGCCGGGTGCCCACGCCGCAGCTTAGCGTCAAAAATAACATCAGTACCTACGTAGTTAAGTTCTTGCTGAAATTGGCAGAAATCGAATCAGCGAGAGGGCGTAGCGGCAAGCTCCGGAA
>Ga0209415_10000821_pt1 | contig 58496 bp, 53 predicted proteins | sample PeaSoiSIISIP2007_FD_187696 | JGI IMG/M metagenome (GOLD analysis project Ga0209415, IMG submission 187696) | Peat soil microbial communities from Weissenstadt, Germany - SII-SIP-2007 (SPAdes) (version 2) | ecosystem: Environmental > Terrestrial > Soil > Wetlands > Peat | place: Germany... | reverse complement strand
CACGGCGCGGCTCGAACATCGCCGAGCCCGAGCCAAGCCGTTCCTTCACGGCCGCCGTCATCGAAGAGAGTACGAACTTTGCGTCTCCGAAGACCGCATGATGCGCGGCGTGGTCCTTGTTGAGGTCACGTTCGTCGAGTGTGGCATGGATCAGCACGGCGTCTCGCGGGACCCCGGGAGACATCCACCAGTCTCGAAGGCTCGTGCCGACAGCGAAGACGAGGTCGGCATCGTTCAAGTGGTCCGCCACCATTCCGGTCCTCGACAGGCCGGCGGTTCCGAGCGCGAGCTCGTGATCCTCGGGAAACGCGCTCTTCCCGTTGACGGTGGTAACCACCGGGACGTCAAGCAGCTCGGCGAGCGCGAGCAGCTCGTCCCAGGCCTGTGACCAATGGATCCCCTGGCCGGCGAGGATCACGGGCCGTCGTGAGCTCAGCAGCATGTGCGCTGCCTCCTCGACATCCGCGGGATCGGGAGCGCTCCGGTGCTTCCTGGGTGACACGTACCTGAACCGGGACGCATCGACCTCCTCGTTGCCGATGTCCGCCGGGACTTCGACAAGGACGGGTCCGCCTCTCCCGTTTCGCAAGGCCGTGACCGCCCTTCTCATCACGAGCGGTACCTGCTCGGCGAGGACGATCTCTGCCGCCCACTTCGTGATGCCGCGCAAGTTCGAGACCGCGTCGAAGTCGGTCGAAGCTGAGGCGTGAACCCGGCTCCGCCTCCCCGGCAGCACGAGGACCGGTACGGAATCGGCATAGGCCTGAGCCACGCCGGCGTACGCGTTCTCGATTCCGGGCCCGTACTGCATGACGGCCACCCCGAACCGGCCAGGGCCGGCCACGCGCGCATAACCGTCCGCCACGTTGAGCACAACTCGCTCGGATCGGCACACGACCGGACGGATGCCTGCCGCCACGAAGGCGTCGATGAGCAGATTCTCGGGAAAACAGCTCACAAACGAGACGCCCTCGTCGCGAAGTATCTGAGCGATGGTGGACTTGACATCCATCTGGCCCCCTTCAACCCGCCGCGTTCTCGGCCAAGGCGCGTAACGCGCCAACCCAGTCCTGCGGTGACGGCATGCTTGTGATCTCGGCCTGCACGCGAGCGGCCGCTCGCGTGTAGGGCTCGTCATCGAGCAAGGCGTCGACGGAGTGGCGCACCGCCTCCGGGCTCACCTCGTCGGGCAGGAGTCGTATTCCCACTCCGGACTGCACGCAGCGATCGGCATTCACGAATTGGTCCGCGCCCTGTGGAATCAGGAGCTGAGGCAGACCGTGCGCGAGCGCGGCGAGGGTCGTGCCCGAACCACCGTGGCTGATGACCGCGGTGCATGTGGGAAGGAGTAGGGATTGGGGGATATAGCGTTCGACGTGCGCATTGGTGGCGTGGACGCCAAGCGCAGCGGGATCGTTGGCATTCCCGACGGTGACGATGAGGTTGAGCGGCGCGTCGGCCAGCCCGTCGAGAACGGCCCGAAAGATCGCCGTGTCGGTGTTCAGGATCGTACCGAGGGTCATATAGACGGTGGGGCGATCGGGAAGCAGCGCCACCCAAGCTGGGAGGCCCTCGCCGGATGCCGTGTCGTGGGCACCAGGCCGCAGGCGTTCGATGGCGAAGGCCTCCGTGCCCGGGGCGGTGTCCAGTGAGGACGGCCAGGAGGCCAGGGTTAGACCACTGAAGAGCCCTGCATGCGGTGCCGGCGTCGCGCCGAAGGACCGCCAGAGCGGGGAAACCGCGTCGGCGCACAAGGCCCATACCTCAGCGGGCGGCAGCAGGGACACGGTGTGATGGACGGCAGGTACTCTGGCCAGGGCAGCAGCCAGCGGGGCGGCGAAGGTCGTGCTCTCGTAGACGACGAGGTCGGCACGCCAGTCGGTCACGAGCGCGATGAGGTCATCGGCCATGGCCGGAGCGCCACATTCGCCGAAGAGCCGCGGGTAGAAGTAGCCGAGGATCCGCTCAGGCGGCAGGCCGTCACCTGGGATGCCGCGCACACGCGACCGTAGGGTCTCGAGCCACTGCTCGACCTCCGTGCCGACCGGCACCGCCGCCAAGCCCATCGAGCGGGCCCGGTCGCACACCGACGGGGCGCTGGCCACGACGACTTCGTCTCCCGCATCGCGCAGCGCCAGCGCCAAGGGCACGAGCGGGTGGAAGTGGCCTGCCGCCGGAACGCTCGCCACCAGGACCCGCATCGACGTCCCCTTCGCTCGTGCGTACGCGGAGATCTTGCCATGACGCGATCCCGGAGGGTCATCGAAGAGGCATCCTCCTCGTTCGCAATTCAGACTTCGATAGCCGAGATGCCGGGGACCGTTCGTTTGAGAGGGCGATAGGGTGCCGAGCTCTCGTGTCCGCTCACGGCCGAAGGGTCCGCCTAGGCTTGACCCGACGAGGTCGAGGGCAACCTAGGTGTTGACGGAGGCCAATCTTGCACGTTGATCCCTACATTGTCATCGGCAGCGCGATCGTCGGATTCCTCGTGGGAATGACAGGTGCCGGCGGCGGCGCCCTGATGACCCCGATGCTGATCCTGCTGTTCGGGATCAAGCCTTCCACCGCAATCTCGAGTGACCTGGTGGCGGCCGTCGTGATGCGACCGATCGGGGCAGCGGTGCATCTGCGAAAAGGGACGGTGAACCTTCGTCTCGTCGGCTGGATGGTCCTGGGGTCGGTGCCGACGGCCTTCCTCGGCGCCTACCTGCTTCACCTGATGGGCCACGGCCAGGCCGCGCAGAAGAACATTGAGGTCGCTTTGGGCGCAGCCCTGCTCGTCGGGGCGGCCGCCATGATCCTGCGCTATGCCCTGGACCGCCGCGGCGGGCAGACGCGCCAGGGAGTCGTCCAGGAAGTCACGCCGAGGCCGGTGCCCACGGTGCTCATCGGGATGATCGGCGGCCTCGTCGTGGGCATGACGTCGGTGGGCTCGGGGTCGCTCATGATCGTGCTGCTCCTGTTTCTCTATCCGTTGCTGGGTGCCAACCAGCTGGTCGGCACCGACCTGACACAGGCCGTGCCCCTGACTCTCGCTGCAGCTCTCGGCGCGCTCGCATTCGGCCACGTGGCAGTGCCGGTGACGACCTCCATCATCATCGGGAGCGTCCCTGCGGTCCTGGTCGGATCCTTCCTCTCCTCACGAGCCCCGGACCGCTATGTCCGGCCGGCGATCACCTTCGTGATCTTCGCCTCAGGGATGAAGTACGTGGGTGTCGGCACTACGGCCCTGGGTTGGGTCCTTTGCGCCACGTTGCTCGGTGCGGCCATGTTCTGGCTTGCCTATGCCCGGCCGTGGCGAGGCGACGTGTTCGACGAGGCAGGCTCGCAAGGCTCAATTCTCGAGGCACCGGCCGAAGCGCCAGACTCCGACGATCGATCGTAGGGCCGAGGTCGAAGATGAGCGGGAGGCAAGCCCCTGCCGCAGCGAAGTACCCGCTGAAGGAGTCAGGAACCACGGGAGCCTCCTTGAGGAGCCCGACCGAAACTCGTCGGCCCCACCGATCCCGAGCGTGCATATCGGCGCAGTGAGGAAGCCGGCTTTCCGCCCGGTTGCTTCGCTTCTCAGCCGTGGCGAGAGCTACGAGTAGCTGTTGACATGCCTGATGACCCCACGCTTCGCGGGACGAGTCGGGCTCGACTGCGCCGCGCCGAATGCGCCTGACGGTGCTAGAACACGCCTTGCCGCTCGTGTCGACGGGCGGGCATACGGCCGAGGGGGGCCATCATGGGACAGGCTCGATCCGAGGCCGTTCATCTTCGTTCAGCGCGATCTGGTTGCCATCGCAATAAGCCACGTCGACGTACTCCTTGGGTCGGTCACTTGAGCCGCAAGGTCGCCGCGACGGTTACCTTGCTCGTCTTCACGGCGCTCGCGCCGACGGCGGTTGCAGACGCTTCGACGAACCGCGCGCCGGTCGGCGCGTCCTCGCTCGGCGCAATCGGACCCACGCTCCGACTCCCGGCCGGGGCCCGAGAGCTTGGAGCTCTCCAGTCGTCGGCGCCGGTCCGGCTCAGTGTGGTCCTCGCTCCGTCGCATGCGGGGGATCTCGCGGCCTACGCGGCTGCGGTCGCACGGCCCTCGTCGGCTCTCTACCGCCACTACCTTGCTCACCGCGAGGTGTCGCGGCTCTTCGACCCCTCGCCATCGGTGCTCGCTCGAGTGCTCTCCGAGCTGGAGAGCGCGGGATTGGGTGCCGGCTCCCCGATGGCAGGCGGGCTTGTCATCCCACTGACGACCACCGCCGGAAGAATCGATCGCGCCTTTCACACTTCCCTCGAGCGGGTCCGCCTCGCCACCGGCAAGGTCGCCTGGTTCGCTCTCTCGGCGCCGAGGCTCCCCATTGCCGTCGCACGTTCGGTGCTCGCGATCGTCGGGCTCGACACAGCTGTCGTACCGGAGTCCTTGGCCGGTGAGAGCGTCGCTTCAGAGTTTGCGACCGCTCGCGGACCAGAGCGGCAGCCGGCGGCCGCACCTGCTGGGGGAGCCGAGCGGAACTCGGCGGCCGCAAGCCAAGGAGGGCCCGAGGCCTGCCCCGCAGCGTCCACGATCGCAGCCCTGTTCAACAGCTTCACTGACGACCAGGTTGCCCACGCCTACGGATTCGACGGCCTTTACGCCAAGCACGATCTCGGTGCCGGCCAGACCGTCGGCCTCTTCGAGCTCGAGGGCTTCGAGATGAGTGACATCGCTGCGTTCGACCGCTGCTACTTCGCGGGCGCGGATCACACCAAGCAGATCTCGGTCATCAACGTCGACGGTGGTGCCGGATCCGGTCTCGGGGCAGTTGAGGCTCCGCTGGATATCGAGGACGTGGCGGCCTACGCGCCAGCGGCTCACATCGACGTCTATGAGGCACCTTCGACCTTGACGGGGTGGCTGGACGAGTTCGCGGTCATCGTCGGGCAGGACCGCGCAAGCGTCGTCAGCGCGAGCTACGGCCTGTGCGAGGCACAGATCGAGGAGGCAGCCCCCGGATTGCAGCAGACCGAGAACATCCTCTTCGAGGAGGCGGCGCTCCAGGGCCAGAGCATTCTCGCCTCTTCGGGCGACTCGGGTTCCGAGACCTGTTTTCGTAACGATGCGACCGATACCTCGCTCTCGGTCTCGGACCCTGCAGCGCAGCCATTCGTGACGGCCGTGGGCGGCACGACCCTCGAGTCGGTCACGAATCCGCCTGCGGAGCGCACCTGGAACGACGGCGGAAGCGCACAGGGGTACACAGCGGGTGCATCAGGCGGCGGAATTTCCAAGACTTGGGAGATGCCGGCGTGGCAGTCGGGCCTCTCTGTCCCCGGCCTGCGGAGCTCGTACTCTTCGGGTGCACCTTGCGGCGCGCCATCCGGGCAACTGTGCCGGGAAGTGCCGGACGTTTCCGCCTCGGCGGACGAGTTGCACGGCGACACGGTCTACGTCGGCGGAGGGTGGACGACCGTGGGAGGCACCTCGGCCGCCTCGCCGAAATGGGCGGCCGCCCTCACGGTCACGGACAGCTACTGCGCCGGCGTGGGTCGTGGCCCGGTTGGCTTCGCGAACCCCGTCCTCTACACGATCGCGGCCAACCCGCTGGGGGCCGCCGAGGCGTTCAACGACATCACCGAAGGGAACAACGACGACCTCGGCATCCACCACGGCGCCTACCCGGCGACGGTGGGCTATGACATGGCTACAGGCCTCGGCTCACCCCGCCTCACGGGCCTAGGCGGCTCGCCCGGTCTTGCGGCGCTGCTCTGTGCCCACGGCACCTCCGACCCCTCTCGGCCAATCGTGAGCGGGATCGCGCCCAGCTTCGGGAGCGTCGCCGGCGGTACTTCGGTGTCGATCCACGGCTCCGGGCTTGCGGGCATCACATCCGTCCAGTTCGGCCCCGCCTCGGTGGCGGTCAGGAGCAGCGAGATCAATGGGGCCGGGACCGAGATCACGATCGACACCCCCCGGTCACCCGTGCAAGCCTGGTCGAGCGACACGCCCGTGGGTGGCGTGCTCGTCGTCGTGGCCGGCCCTCGTGGCGCGAGCCAACCGCGCACGAGCGTCGTGTTCCACTACATCGCCGGGTCGTCCGCGAGCCCAGTCCCATCGGTCTTCTACGTCACTCCCACCTCAGGGGCTGTGTCGGGCGGGAGCACCGTCACGATTTACGGAAGTGGGTTCGGCGTGGGGTTGTCACACGGTGCCCATCCCGTCGTGGACGTCGGCTCGGTGGCAGCCTCGCAGGTCAAGGTGATCTCCGATACCGAACTGAGGGTCGTCGTCCCGACGTTCGCAACCTCCACGGTGTGTGCGACGGAGTCAGACGGCGTTCCCAGGGCGAGCCTTTGCCAGGCCCAAGTGACCGTCAGCAACGTTCATGGCACGAGCGCGACTGCCCCGATCCTTCCCCCGCCTACCGGGTCCGTCGATCTGGAGGCCATCTTCCCCCCGCCAGGCAACGAGCTCGTGCCTTCAGCGACCGAGTACGACTACACGCCGGTTCCCACCTTGTCGTCCATCAGCCCGCCGGTCTTCAGCCTGACTGGCTTGAACTCGTTCGGTGACCCCTTCGCAACCTACGCGATCACGGTGACGGGGACCGGGTTCAACGCGCTCACCGCCGAGGACGTCCTTGTCAGCGTCCCCGGCGACGCGAAGGCCGACGTCCTGCTCCCGGTGATCGCCATCACACCGACCACGATGGAGGTCCTCAACTTCGGCCTCCCGCTAGAGGTCGCGCCAAGGGACGTTCAGGTATCCGTGGTGACGTCGGCCGGAACGAGCGCGCCGTTGACCGAGCCGGTGGCGCCGACCTCGGTCACCGTGACGGGCATCTCGGTCCACGACGGCTCAACTGCCGGCGGCACGGTTGTGCTGGTCACCGGCTCCGGCTTCAAGGACATGGTCGGGGCTGCCTTCATCGGTGAGGGAGGTTCGAGCTCGAATCCCACCACTCAGGACCTCGTGGTTCTCACTTCGGCAAGACTCCGTTTTGTCGCGCCGGCCTCGACCGTCGGTCGCGGGTTCTTCGAGGTCTGCAACGTCTCGGTTTGCGCGGGCGATCCGACCACCGCCCCGTTCACCTATTACGATCCCGTGCCCCCGCTCGTCACGGGCATCAGCCCGACCGTGGGGCCGGCCGGCGGCGGACCGACGATTCTGATCACCGGTTCGGGATTGGGAAGCGTCCAGCGGGTGCTCTTCGGCACCGTTGCGTCGCCGAGAGCGAGCGACCTCTCGACCTTCCTCGGACCGAGTGACACGGCGGTCAAAGCGACAATTCCGCCCGGAATTCCCGGTTCTGTCGTCGGGATCACGGTGGAGACCCTTGCAGGGACCAGTCCGGTGGCGCCGGCCCGATTCCGGTATGTCCGAAGCGCGCCTGCAGCCCCTTCCGCGGTGACTGCAAGGGTGCTGGACGGGATTGTTCACGTGTCATGGAGCGCCCCTTCGGTCGACGGCGGCTCACCGGTGACGGGCTACCTCGTCAGCGCAACCTCGGTCCACTTCGCCCTGTTGCACGTGGAGCCGAAGATCCAAGTTGGTCCGAGTGCGCGATCTGCGTCCTTGTACGTGCCACCCGGCATCACCTTCAAGATCTCCGTCGCGTCGGAGAACGCGCTCGGCTCGAGCTCGGCGAACGCGGCGTCCACCGTGGAATTGCAGGTCTCCGATGACGGTTACCTCGTGGCAGCGCAGGACGGGACCGTGCTCCGCTACGGAGACCTCCAGTACGCGCCCCCAGGTATCGGAGGGTTGCGGAACGGTCCCGTGATCGTCGGGATTGCGGCGGCCTACGATTCCGACGGGTACTGGCTCGCCGCCTCCGACGGCCAGGTCTTCTCCGTCGGTGACGCGTTGGCGCTCGGTTCGCTCCCCGCCGGGGTCACGAAGGCACCGGTCGTCGCGATTGCCGCGATCCCCGACAGCAGGGGCTACTGGCTCGTGACCTCGACGGGACGGGTGTTCACGTTCGGGGGTGCCAAGTTCTACGGCTCGCTCGCGGGTCAACACCTCTCGTCGCCGATCGTCGGTATCGCGAGGACCCTCGACGGATCGGGCTACTGGCTCGCGTCAGCGAACGGCAAGGTGTACCCCTTCGGGGATGCCCGCAAATTCGGGTCACTTGCGGGCCGTACGGGCAGGATCGTGGCGATCGCCAGCGACCCGGCAGGGACCGGCTACTGGCTCGTCTCCTCGACGGGTGGCGTGTTCTCTTTCGGCGCGAAGTTCGAGGGGTCGTTCGGCAAGCATCCGCCGACCTCCCCCGTGGTTGGCGCCGTCGCGACACCGGACGGCCTTGGCTACTGGGTGCTGGAGAGTGACGGTGCCATCCGTTCCTTCGGGGACGCGCGCTACGTCGGCGACGCCGTCGGCGCCACGGTCGTCGGGCGGCTGATCGCGATCGCCGTCTAGAGCTGCGCGCCGCGCCGCGCCGCGACGCTGGCTCTCCCACGAGGGTGCCCGCTGCCCGACGGCACAGCCGCAGAAGGGCGCAAGGCCCGACCGGCCGACCAGCACTCAACAGGGAGGACCAGGTGACCCATCACCGTTCTGGGCCGCCCACAAGGCGGGGCTCGGTTCTGCTCGGGGTGCAGGAACAGTAGAGTTCGCCGCCGTGGAGTCCGGTCCAGTTACCCGCTCCGAACGGCCCCCCAGCTGGATCCAGGCCCAGCCTGACGGGGCGGAGCCCAGCGAGCTGAGGTACCAGGCCCGGCGGCGGGCCTTTGACCTCCGCTGGCAGTTGGAAGACGGTGAGGAATCTGCGAGCCGCTCCCTCGACGACCTGATCGAGGAAGCCCAGCGTCAGGAGTGGCCCGAGGTTGTTCGCGCAGGCCTGTACTCGTGCGTTCACCGGGCTCGAATGGCCGACGACGGGAGCCTGCCTTCCGCGATTCAGCGCCTGCGGGAAGCAGCAGAGTCCGACGACGATCCCACGACTCTCGCGCTAGCCCTCACCTACGAGGTGGGCGAATGGCTCGATCGCCAGGATCCCGCGCTCTCAGCTGACGTCGACCGGGAGCTCGCCCGCGCCACAGTCCTGCTCGAAACGGCCGACGGTTGGGCCCTGGAACGGGTTGCGGGCCACAACCGCTGCGCGATCATGTACGGGCAACGGCACTTGTGGGAGCTCGCGGACGAGCAATATGCCGCCGCCGAAGCACTGCTGCCGGAATGTGAGACCACACGCCACACCGCGGCACTGCTGTTCAATCGAGCCGAAGCCGAACTCGACTGGGCGTGTGTGCTCCGAGAGATCGGGGACCTCGAGGGCGTGCAGGCGCGATGCCGAACGGGAACCGCCGCCTTGGCGGCGACGCGCGACGTCACGATGCCTGCGAGCTGGCAGTCGGAGCTGGTGGTGATCGGGGTGCTCCTTGGCGCCGTGGGCGGGGAGGACAACGTTGAGCGTGCCTGCGCCCTGCTCGCAGAGGGCGCAGGCGGATCTGACTACGCGGGGCATCTCCATCTCGCCATGGCCCTGGCAGCCGGCGGCGTCTGGAACCGTGGCGCTGTTGAAGAGGCCGAGCGCGCCGCAGCGCTGGTCGACCCGGTGACGGCTCCATCGGTGCACGATCTGGCTCTCTGCGTCGCATCCGAGCTCGAAGCCGCGAGGAGTGGAGGCGTGACTTCGGGCCTCCGCTACGCAAAACGGCAGCGCGAGCTCCGCTGGGGAACCAGGCTTTCGACTCTTGCGACCATGCGGAACCTGATCCAAGCCGAGCGGCTTCGTGCCGAGCATGCCCTCTTACGCCGGGACGCGTTCCTCGACGAGCTCACGGGTTTGGCAAACCGGCGTGGCTTTCACCATTACGTCAATGGGCTCGCGGCGCGCGAGGTCGAGAAGGTCGCGATGCTGCTCGTCGACGTGGACAATTTCAAGTCGGTGAACGACCACTATGGGCACGCCACTGGTGACGCCACGCTGGCCCGGCTGGCGCGCATCCTCGCCAGCAGTGTTCGCCCGGGAGATCTTGCGGTTCGTATCGGTGGCGACGAATTCGTGATCCTGCTTGCCGACACCGAAGTCGACGTGGCTCGCGAGCGTGCACATGCCGTCCTCGTAGCAATGGTGAGCGAGCCGTGGTGGGAGATCCATCCCGATTTGCAGGTCACGATTTGTATCGGCATCGCGGCGGAGCACCCTTCGCGGATCGACGAGCTCGCCGCACGGGCAGATGCCGCGCTCTACAGGGCAAAGGCAGCCGGCGGAGCTCGTTACGCGACCGGCTGAGGCACCAGGACGATCTCGCCGGCCGAAGGCAGCGGTCGCGAACCGGCTTGGTCACCGCTGACCGGCACGGCGCCGGATCGCCGGGGCATCGAGAAGGGTGAGGGCTCGACCGTCGACGGTCAACCACCCGAGACTCCGCAGCTGGCGCAGGCCCTTCACGACGGCCTCTCGCGACATTCCCGCCCACTCCGCGAGCTCTTGTTGATTGATCGGGGCGTCCACTTCCGTATGGTCGCCGTTCGGTCGACCGTAGCGCTCGGCGAGGCGGGTGAGGCTCATGCAGAGGCGGCCGAGTGTGTCAACCGTCCCGAATTCGACCTGGCGCAACGAGGCGTCCCGAAGCCGGGCGACGACGAGCTGCAAGAGCTCGCCGGCTGCTCGGGGGTGCTCCTCCAGGAACTCGTGAAAGTCGGCGAAGCTCGTGACGTCGACCTCGACGGGCTCGAGGGCGACGACCGTCGCCGAGCGAGAGCCCCCATCGATGGCACTGACCTCGCCCAGCAGGCTGCCGGGGTCGAGCACCGCCAGGATGACCTCGCGGCTCCTTCGGCGCACGCTGACCTTGACGCGGCCCTTCCGAAGCACGAAGGCGTCGTCGCCGGGATCGCCGGCGCGGAAGATGATCGCTCCCCGCGCATACGACTTCCGCCGGCTGCGGGCTTCGAGGCTCTTGGCCTCGGAGTCCGTCAGCCGGCGGAGGAAGTCGCCGTCAGCCGAATCGGCTGAGGGCACGTAGGTTCAAGCCTTGCGGATGTTGTGCCTGACGTTGTCGCGGACGTTATGGCGAACGCTAACCGTGTGCCCGCCGATGACTTGCTCGGCGCTCTCGTCTTCGACTGTCAGGTCCTCGTCCAGGCGAGGCTCGTCGTGTGTCTCTTTGTCCATGGCTTCCGCCTCCTGCTATCGGGGTTCCCGTGCTTCGGGATGACTCAAGCGTACGGCGGGTTGTCCAGGAATACGAGTCCCCAACCCTGAGCATTCGTACCCACCTCGATCTGCGCCGAAATCCGGCTGCACCGCAGCCAAAAGTTCTGGCAGTAAAACTGTCACGTGTCCGACAGCTGTTGGGTGTAGAGGTAGAAGTACACGCCCTTCCGGGCGAGCAGCTCGTCGTGGCTGCCTTGCTCCACGAGACGGCCGCGTTCGAGCACCGCGATCACGTCGGCGTTGCGGATCGTGCTCAAGCGGTGAGCCACGACGAAGGCGGTGCGCCCCTCGAGGAGCCGGTCGATGTTGCGCTTCACGATCGCCTCGGACTCGGTGTCGAGCGCGCTCGTCGCTTCGTCGAACAAGAGCACCGGGGGCTTGCGGTAGAGGGCACGTGCGATCGCGAGGCGCTGTGCCTGCCCCCCTGACAGAGGCAGGCCACGGTCGCCGACTGGTGTGTCATAGCCGAGCGGGAGCCGTTCGACGAGCTCGGCCAGGTCGGCGACCTCAGAAGCCCAGCGCACCGCGTCGGGATCCGGCGTGTCGTCGCCGAGCGCGATGTTGTCTCCGATCGTGGCGGCGAACACGTACGAGGCCTGGAGGACGAACCCGACTTGGCGGCGGAGATCGCCGTAGAGAAGGTGCCGGGAGTCGGTCCGGTCGAAGAGGATGGTGCCCGACGTCGGCTCGATCAGGCCGGCCAGGAGGCGAAGCAGCGTCGACTTGCCCGAGCCCGAGCGCCCCACGATCGCCACAGTCGTCCCGGGCTGCACGTCGAGGCTGATCCCGGCCAGGATAGGTTCGGTGGCTTCCGGCGGGTGGTAGCCGACGTCGTGCAACTGGACCCGCCCTTCGAGGGTGGGCACGGCCAGCAGGTCGGACCGGTCGGATCCTTGTTCGGGCTCGTGGTCGAGCACGTCCGCGATGCGGTTCAGCAGCACGGTCGAGACTTGCACGTCGTCCCATATGTTGAGAAGGGTCACGAGCGGGCCGGTCACCATGAGGACAAGGACGGTGAACGCGACGAACCCTCCGACGCTCAGCCCGGACGGCTTGACCTCGAGAGCGGCAAGCGTGACGAACAGCGCGTACATGACGAGTGAGATCAGCTGAACAACCGAGCCGAATGCAGCGATCGTCCGATACGAGTCGACGGTGCGGCCCGTGAGATCGGTAAAGGCACGCTGGAGCCGATGGCGGAGGCCGTCCTCGGTGCCTGTCGACTTCACCGTCTCGATGCCCTTCAGGAGATCGATCTGGTCCGATTCGTATTTGCCGAAGCTGTGCTCGATGCTCGCGTACAGCGGGCGCAAGCGGTTCGATGCGAAACGCATGGCCAGCGCGTACACGGGCGCCGCGAGGAGAAACAACAGCGCGAGCAAGGGCGACAGGACGAACATGATCACGATCCCGACGATGACCTGCGTAGCCGCCGACAGTGACTCGATTCCCTGCTCGATGACGATCCGGCGGATCTCCCGCACGCCGCTCAGGCGGCGCTCGATGTCACCGATGCGCCGCGTGGCGAAGTACGACATGGGTAAGCCGAGCAGCCTCGTTGTGACGAAGTCCAGCGTGTCGATGTCGAAGGCAGCCGACGCCCGCACGAGCACGAGACGCTGGAAGAGCACCGCGACGGTGCCCCCGACCGCGAGCCCGAGCATCGCGAGACCGAGGATTTCGACGCTCGACGTCGAGCTTCGGGCGATGACGGAGTTGACGACATGCTCGACGACGAGAGGGAGCGCGACCTCACAGGCGGCCGCCACGAGCGCGAGGACGAGCGCAGCGACGAGGGCTCGACGGTGCTTGACGAGGAAGGGCAGCAGCCACGCAAGGTGCGGCGCTCCTGTCGGCACTTCGGGGGTCGTCCCGGTTGGCGTGATGCGTGCCGCATAGCCGTCCCAGTGCCGATCGAGCTCGGCGCGGTCCATGCGTTGCAGTCCGAGGGCTGGGTCCGCGATCTCGACCCGCCGCTCGTCGGCTTGCACGAGCACGACCCAGTGCTCGGAGTCCCAGTGAAGGATCGCCGGGAGACTGAGTTCGTCGAGCCGGTCCCGGGAGACCTTTACCGGCTCGACGTCGAGGCCGATCCGCCGCCCGGTGACAGCGAGCGCCCGAAGCGTCGTGCCCGATTGATCGGTCCCGGCGACCTCTCGCAGCCACGAGATCGAGACGTCCAGCCCGTGCCATCCGGCGATCATCGCCAGGCAGGCGACTCCGCAGTCCGTCTCGTCGACCTGCTGGATGATGGGGAACCGCCTCGGGCGGCGGCCGCGCTTTCGGCCCTGAGCGGACGGGTCGGGCTCGAGTGTTTCCAGCGAGATCGCCGGGGCGGCCTCGCTGATGCCTCCGGGCAGGATCTCTTTCGCGAAGTCGAGGGGGACACGGGCATCTTCCAGGTAGTTCCGGCCCGCAGCCTGCTCGTTGACACGCCTCGCGAAGGCGGGGAAGCGATCGGCCAGGCCTCGGAACGCGTCGCGGTCGAGAGCGAGCAGGCGCGCGTCACTGACCGCACGGACGGTCGCGACGCAAGGTTCGCCGGTAACGAGCGATCGTTCGCCGAAGATGTCCCCGATCCGCATGAAACCGATCGACCTCTGGCCGGCCTCCGCCTTCGTGATCGCCTCGAGGCGCCCCTGCTCGACCAGGTACATCGTCCCGCCAGGCTCGCCTTCGCGGACGAGGACAGTTCCTGCGGCTACTTCGAGGGGCCGGAGCTCGGAGTACATGGCGGACGCCGCTTCGAGCGACAGGTCCTCGAACGCAGCGTGAGTTCGAAGGAAACGGTGCAGCATCTCCACGCGTGTCTGGTCCCCGAAGGCGAGGCGGATGTCGGGATGGAGTTCGAGGAGGGCGTCGAACACGACCCGGTCGAGCCAGAGCGCCGACACCGGCTCGGATGCTCGCACGGTCGCCGTTCGCGTGGTCCGGTCGAGCAGCGCCGTCTCGCCGAACCAGTCGCCCGGCTGCAGGCGCGAGAGCGTGATCTCCTTGTCGTCGTGGACCACGAGAACCCGGGCGCTGCCGCTTTCGAGCACGTACATGCCGTCGGGAGCCTCTCCCTCGGCCACGATCGTGTCGCCGAAGGCGAAGGTGCGGGTCTGAAAGAGCCTGCCGACGAGCTCCCTGAGTGGCGGCTCGAGTCGGGAGAGGAACGGCAGCCGGTCCAGGACAGGGTTGTGGTCGGGGGCAACGGTCGTCACAGCACATCCGCCTCTCGCACGAGTCCCTGCGCAGCCCGTTCGAGTGCCTCCTCGAGCAGCTCGGTCGACGCCGCCTCTCGCGTCGCCTCGTCCTCGAGGGACGGCCGTCGCCGTTCGCGCAACCACAGCACCGCCCATTGCCCCTCGAGTGCTACGGGGCCGAACGGCTCGTCGGGAAGTGCGCCGTCGAGCAGTGAGGCCGTCCCGACTGGGAGCCAGTCGTGTCGCGCTGCGCGCTCGTAGAGCGGCAGGCCCGTACGAAGAGCAAGCGCTGCGGCGTCGATGCCGTCGTCGCGGGCGCAGAGAGCGGCCTCGTTCGCGGCCTCTCGAGTTGGCAGCAGCAGCTCGTCGAAACGCAACTCTGTCCAATCGGCGCCGTGCTCGAGCACCCGGGCGGCGACGGCGTCGGGCAGAGAGCAGCGTCGGGTGGCCTCCTCGAGTGCGCGTTGGCGCGCCCTTATCTTCTTGAGGCCTTCGGTGCACCAGGACTCGCCGAAGGGGGCCAAGGCCTCGAATCTCGCCAGGACCCGGGTCGCCTCGTCACCCACGTCGCTGTCGGCTACGCCGAGGTCCTCCCCGATGAGCCGTGCCGCAGCCCAGAGGCGGGCCGCGAGGTCGGCAAACTGTCCCCACCAACTGCCGCAGGCAAGGTCGACACTGAAGGCGGACCAATCATTGTCACCCTCGAACGTGGCGGGCGTTGCCTCATGGTTGCCGGGGAGCTCTCGAGCAGCGACCGTCCGTCGTAAGTGGGCCTCCCAATCGTCCATGGTGAGCTCGCGTGCCTCCAGCCAGGCTCGGAGGTCCTGCCCACTCTCGAGTCTTCTCGCCCGGCGGAAGGCCACGGCCCCTTCGAGCAGGTGCTCGCGCGAGAGCTCCAAGCCCTCCTCTCGGAGGGCTGCCAGGCCGCGCCGCGTCAAGGCCAGCGCCTCCTCGATCTGGCCGGTCGCGACCCCGAGCAGCAACAGGTCCGCGAACGTCACGACCTCGTCGTCCAGCACCATCGCCTCATCGGAGAGCGCAGGCCACATGGCGCAGAGTATTGCCGGGCAGGGCCGCGCCGTCACGCCCGATTGGTAAGGCGCTCCGAAGGACCGCCGGGCTCAGGCGGCGAGCAGTCCCATCACCGCGGCCATGACGATGCTCACGCCCCGGACATCGCCGACCAGGCCGGCCTCCATGCGGTTCATCACGTACGACACCGTCAGGCGGGTCTCTTGGTCCATCACGATGACCGATCCCCCGTAACCTCCCCAGTAGCACGCCCGCGGCCCGATCGGCAGCAGGTCGTTGCCCAAGCCGTAGCCCATGCCGAAGCGCAATGGGACGCCGAGCACGAGATCGGTCCCATTCGCCTGCTCCTCGAAGATCGGTTCGCAGCCCTTCGACGAGAGCAGCCGAACGCCACGCGCCTCGCCGCTGCCTGCGATCACCGACTGGATGGCTGCCACCGATCGGGCATTGCCGTGGCCGTTCGCCGCGGGGATCTCGGCGCGCCGCCACCAGGCGTGGTGAGGCGCGGTCGCGTCCACGAACGGATTCGTGAGCGTTCGGACCATGAGGCTCTCGGGATCGATCCCGGTGATGTCGATCGGCGGCGGAGGGATCACGAGGGAGACGCGGCCGTCGTCCTCGGGTGGGAGCCCGATGTGGAAGTCGGCTCCGAGCGGAGTTGCGACCTCGCTCTGGAAGAAGCTTCCGATCGAGCGTCCCGTGATGCGCCGCACGAGCTCACCGATGAGGAAGCCCTGGGTGACGGCATGGTAGCCGGATGCAGTGCCGGGCTCCCACCACGGGGATTGTGCGGCGAGCAGCGAAGTCACCTTCTCCCAGTCGGCAAGGTCCTCCGGCGCCAGCGGTTCGGTCCAACCCGAGAGGCCGGCGGTGTGGCCCATCACGTGGCGGACTTCGACTCGCTCCTTCCCGCCGGCGGCGAACTCGGGCCAATACGCCGCGACGGGCGCGTGGAAGTCGAGCTCGCCCCGGTCGGCGAGCATGAGCATGCAGAGAAACGTCATCGTCTTGGTGGTGGACCACACGTTCGTGATCGTGTCGCGCTCCCAGGGCCGATTACGCGCCTCGTCGGCGTAGCCTCCCCAGATGTCGACCACGGGTTCACCCTCGACGAAGACCGCGACGGAGGCGCCAACATCGGTCCCGGCATCGAGACTCGCCTCGAGCGTTGTCCTCACGATCTCGAACCGTTCGTCGCACACTCCCTGTACCTCGGCCATCTTCTCCACCTTTCGTCTTTCGGTCGCAGCCGATCGTGCCTTGGGCCCCTTGAGCGTCCGGTCGGCGGCCGCCTCCCGAGTGGGCGCGGCAGCTCAGCTGGTGGGTTTGGTCCCCCGCACCACGGCCGCCTCGTTGACGACCGGCAGGCCCTGGACGTCGGTGAGGCCGGCCTTGGCGAACATCGCGGCCCAGGCGGCCATGGAGACCGGCCGCTCCTGGAAGCGGAGCACGTAGCGGCCGGCGTTCTTGACGATTCGCCACCAACCACCGGGGCCCTTGCGCACGAGCAGGGCGAGCTTGGAGCCGATGATCTCACGGTCCCGTGCGTCGCCGCCTCGCCCGAACATCATGTCGCCGATCACGAGCTTGCCTCCGGGTCGCAGCCACTTGACCGCCTCGTCGACGGCGACCTGCTTGTCGCGGTCGCGCAGGTGGTGCAGGGCGTAGTTCGAGACGACGAGATCAACCGAGTTCTCGGGCAACCCCAGGCGCTCGATCGGCACGGCCCGTCCCTCGACATTCGAGACGCCCTCTCGCTCGGCGTTCTGGAGCAGCAAGGCGATCATCCTCTCGCTGACGTCGACCCCGAGCACGGTCTTGCACCGTTTGGCGAGAGCGAGGGTCACCTGTCCCGATCCGCAGCCGAGGTCGACGGCGAACGCGTCGGGTGCGGGATCGGCTTCGGTCAGCACGCGTTCGACGACCTTGACGAGCCCCGGGTTGTTGCCCGCGCCATGGTCCCAGGTCGCGGCGCGGCGGGTCCAGAATCGCTGTTGGCGCGCGATGTTCCGGTCGGCGCTCGAGGTCGCCTGAGGGCCGACGCTCACGAGTTCGTCGGGTTGAACGTGTAGGTGTGCGCGTACGTGAGCGTGGGAACAGTGCCGACTTGCTTGCCGTGGAAGCTGACCGAGAGCGACGATCCCCCGGCATAGGCCTCGAGCGTGACCGAACCGCTCGGAATGAGCAGCGTCTGCGTGACGCCGGCAGCGATCACCGAGGCCAACAGGGGGGCGGTCCCGCTCGTGAGGGACTTCACCACGACGTAGCACCGTTGCGTCGTCTTGATCGCCAGCAGGTACGGGGCGCCCGGAACCGAGTACGTGACCGATGTCGCGGTCGACGATGTTTGCACCATCTTGTCCGAAGCGGGGTGTTTCGGCGTGGGGTGCGTAGTAGGAGTCGTCGCGACCGGGCTCCCAGCTTGGCCCGGCGTGCCGACCACGTGGCGGACGGAGTCCAGCCACGAGGGGTGAAAGTGTTCGACGACGAGCCCCGTGCCGGTGATGGCAACGAGGAACGCGAGCGTCCAGACGATCACGCGGAGGAAGGTCGGTGCCGGGAGCTTCCGTTTCGAGCCCGGGTACCAGATCGATCCGTCCGGCAACAGCACGCCATAGGCAGGCGCGACCGGGACGGCAGGGATCTCGGCCGTGACGGCCGTGCCACCGCGCGTGTCGATCGCGCTGTCGCCGGACCAACCGGCGTTCGGCGCGAGAGGGGTGACCGCCGTCCGACTCGTCGCCGGCACGGCGTCTGGGCGCCCTGCCACCACGTGCCTCGTCCTCCAGTAGCTACTTTCCGAAACGCTACCGCGTCACTACCTCGTCCATCGGCCAGGCACGTGTTTCCGCCTGTGAGCGAAAGGCCTTCGATGACGGTCGTCGCAGCCTGACGGGCTGTCGAGTCCGTCGTGATCGCCAGCCGCCGGCCGGGATCGCCAGCCGCCGGCCGGGATCGCCAGATGACCCTGGGATAGCCAGCCGACGGCCAGGGATCGCTAGCCGACCCTGGGATAGCCAGCCGACGGCCAGGGATCGCTAGCCGGTAGACATGCTTGTCAGCTACTCTCCGCGCGCGGGCTCGGATACGACTCCGGGGCGAGGGGAAGGATCACCAGGCCAGGCGTGAGGGGAAGTGAGGATGCTCGACTACCTGATCAGCGGCGGCACCCTGGTCGACGGCACCGGAGCTGCGCCCGTCAGGGGCGACGTGGGGGTCCTCGGCGATCGCATCGTGGCGACGGGCAAGTTGGACGAGAAGGCATCGGTGACCTTCGACGCCTCGGGGCTGGTCGTCTCGCCGGGCTTCGTGGACCCGCACACCCACTACGACGCGCAACTGTGCTGGGACTCGTTCGCGTCACCCTCCAGCTCCCATGGCGTCACGTCGGTGATCGGCGGCAACTGCGGCTTCACGCTCGCGCCGCTGCGGCCCGAGGACGGTGGGTACATCCGCCGCATGATGGCCCGCGTCGAAGGGATGCCGATCCCGGCACTCGAGCTCGGCGCGGACTGGTCCTGGGAGTCCTTCGCCGACTACCTCGACCGGCTCGAGGGACACATCGCAGTGAACGCCGGTTTCCTCGTGGGCCATTGCGCGCTGCGCCGGTACGTGATGGGCACGGCCGCCGTCGAGCGCGAGGCCGGCCCCGAGGAGATCGCCTCCATGGTTTCACTCCTTCACGCCTCGATCCAAGGTGGCGGGCTCGGCCTGTCAACCACGCGGTCCTCGACCCACTCCGATGGCGACGGAAAGCCGGTCGCGAGCCGCCTCGCTTCCGTCGATGAGCTTCTCCAGCTGTGTGCCGTGGTCGGAGAGCATGAGGGGACGGTGCTCGAAGCGATCGTCGAAGGTTGCCTGAACGGCTTCAGCGAGGAGGAGAACGACCTGCTGGCTCGGATGAGCGCGACAGCGAACCGGTCACTCAACTGGAACGTGTTGAGCGTGGCCGCTGGGCACCCGCGACGGATCGAGCGCCAGCTCGGGCCTTCGAGGCGGGCGAGGGAAGTCGGGGGCCGGGTCGTGGCACTGACCATGCCCGTCCACGTCGAGATGAACATGAGCTTCGGGACTTTCTGCGCCCTGTGGCTCATCCCAGGTTGGTCCGCGATGTTGGACGTCGCACCCTCCCAGCGGGCGGCGAACCTGAAAGACCCGGTGATTCGCGCCGACCTGCTCTCCAAGGCCGAGAGGACGCCCTTCAGGCGCCTGGCAGAGTTCGGCAACTACCGGGTGGGGGACACGACCTCGCCGGCGAACAAGGCCTACGAGGGCCGGGTCGTGGCCGAGATCGCCGCAGAGCGGGGGATGGACCCATTCGAGTGCATTGCCGATATCGTCGTCGCGGACGATTTCAAGACGGTCTTGTGGCCTTTGCCTGCCGATGACAGCGACGAGGACTGGGCGTTGCGCCGGAGGCTCTGGGACCACCCGGATGTCATGCTCGGCGGGTCGGATGCCGGCGCGCACCTCGACCGGATGCTCGGCTCGTCGTATCCGACCGGGTTCCTGGCCGATACCCTTCGCGGTCGACGCCTCGTCTCGCTCGAGCGGGCCGTGCAGTTGATCACCGACGTGCCGGCCCGGCTGTTCGGGCTTCGTGATCGGGGGCGGCTTGCCGAGGGCTGCTACGGCGATCTCGTCGTCTTCGATCCGGAGACGATCGACAGCGAGCCGGCAAGGCGCGCCTGGGACCTGCCCGGTGACAGCATGCGAATGACGGCGGGGGCGCTCGGAATCAAACGGGTGCTTGTGAACGGCAGGGAGGCGATCGTGGACGGCGAACCGACGGGCATCCTCGCCGGGACGGTGCTCAGATCCGGGCGGGACACCGAGACCGTAACGACACACTGACCGGGAGGTGACGACGATGCAGGAGATCCCGCGGATCATCTCGGTCGACGATCACGTCGTCGAGCCACCGGACCTCTGGCAATCCCGGGTTCCCGCGCAGCTCCGCGACCGGGCCCCAAGGATGGTCCGCCAGAAGATCAAGTTGGCGAAAGGTGGCACCGGCGGGCGCTCGATGGGTTGGGAGGAATCGGACGAGGGTGAATGGTGTGACGTCTGGCACTACGACGGGCTCGTCTCGCCGTTCCTCATGCTGTCTGCAGCCGTCGGTTTCGAGGACGTCGGATTCCGTGTCGCGACCCTCGACCAGGTGCGCCCGGGAACCTGGAAGCAGAAGGAGCGTCTCGAGGACATGGACGCGAACCATGTCGACGCAGCGATCTGTTTCCCGAACACGCTGCCGCGGTTCTGTGGCCAGACCTTCTTCGAGCAACCCGACAAGCAGCTCGGGCTTCTCTGCGTCGAGGCCTACAACGACTGGATGATCGACGAGTGGTGCGCGGGCGATGGCGAAGGCCGCCTCGTCCCGCTCACGATGGTCCCGCTGTGGGACCCTCAGCTCGCTGCACGTGAGATCCGGCGCTGCGCGGGCAAGGGGAGCCACGCCATCACGTTCCCGGAGAACCCGCACCCGCTCGGCCTTCCGTCGGTTCACGACCGCAACCGGCACTGGGACCCGGTGTTTCAGGCGTGCGAAGAGACCGAAACGGTGCTTTGCATGCACATCGGCTCGTCGTCGCGCATGCCATCCACCTCGCCCGACGCCCCATTCATCATCAGCTCGACGCTCACGTTCCAGAACGCGATGGGCTCGATGCTCGACTACATCTTCTCGGGGGTCCTGGACCGTTTCGGGCGGCTCACGATCGCGTACGCCGAGGGCCAGGTCGGGTGGATGCCCTATATCCTCGAACGCGCCGACAAGCTCTGGTCCGAACGGAGCGACAACAGCTTCGGCACCTCGCTCGCGCATCCGCCCTCGAGCTATCTGCCCGGACGCATCTACGGGTGCGTCTTCGACGACGACACGGGCTTGCGGAACAGGGACGTTATCGGGATGGACCAGATCTGCTTCGAGACGGACTATCCGCATGCAGACTCGACCTTCCCGCGTTCGAAGGAGGTGCTCGGGAAGATCGCTGAGGAAGCGCGGCTCTCCGACGCTGAGCTGTACAAGCTGGCCAGAGGCAATGCCATCCGGGCGTTCGGCCTGGCGCGCTTCGGCATCTACGAGTAGGCCGGACGCCCTCGTGGAGGAGGATCTGCTCGGCGAGTTCGAGGCCTGTCTCGTCCTGCAGCAGAACAGTGACGGCACCCTTCAGGGCCCGAACGCCGCTTTGGCAGGCTCCTCTCGCATCTTCGGAGGGCAACTGCTCGCTCAGGCGCTCGTCGGCGCTGCAACGACGGTCGACGGGAAGGTCCCCCGCTCGGTGCACATGGTCTTCGTCGCCGAAGGCCGGCCCGACGTGCCCGTCGTGTGGACCGTCGATGCCGTGCACTCGGGCCGGTCGTTCGCCACACGACTCGTGACCGGGCGGCAGGGAGATCGGGTGCTCGTGTCGGCCCTGGTGTCGATGCATGCCGAGGAGCAAGGCCTGGAGCACCAGATCTTGGCGCCCGAGGTCGCGCGACCCGAGGACCTGCGCCGTCGGGCACCCAGCGGTGCCCTGCCGTGCGAGCTGCGCGTGAACGGTGAGGTGGATCTCCGAGGCGCGAGCGTCGGCCCGCCGGAGCTCGCGGTCTGGATGCGTGCGACACGCCCGCTCGTGCGGGCCTCCGCGCTCGCTGAGGATGCCTTGCTCGCTTACTGCTCCGACGCCACGATGATGGCCGTCGCGATGCGTCCTCATGCCGGGGTCGGTTTCGGAGCTCGGATTCTCGCCGCTTCCGCGGTCACTTCACAGACCGTCTCGTTCCACCGGCCCTTCCGGCTCAGCGAGTGGATGCTGTTCGCCCAGCAATCACCGGTCGCGTTCGGAGCCAGGGCCTACATCCGAGGCGACTGGTTCGACTCGGGAGGGACGCTCGTCGCTTCCTGCGCCCAGGAGACGATGATCCGGACGGTCAACGGGCGATCCTTGACGCCTCCGGTGCGCCCATGACCGCGACGGCGCGGCCGGCAGAGCGCTGGGCTCGAACGGTCGCCGCCCGCTCCTCGCGCGCCAACGGGCGCCGGACCCTTGTCAAGCTCCTCGACGCGGCACTCGGCGAATTCGCAGAGCACGGATATCGAGACGCCCGCCTGGCACGTGTCGCGCGAGCAGCCGGCACCGCCTACGGCACCGTCTACGTGTACTTCACGAGCAAGGACGACCTGCTCGCCGCTGTTCACGCCGAGGCCGATGCCGATCTGTCGCCCGTGCTCCTGGCGATGCCGCGGCTCGAGCCGGGTGCGGGCGGTTACCAGGCGATACGGGCGTGGGTGGCGGCGGTGTGCGACGTCTTCCAGCGCCACGGCGCGGTCATGCAAGCAGTTACCGAGGCGCTGAACGACGACATGGGCACCGTGGCAGGTCGCGCCGCGCTGCGTAGCCTCGGGAGAGCGTCCGGGCACATCGCCGAGCGTGTTCGCTCAACCGGCGTGATCGGGCTTGACCCGACGATCGCGGCCTTGAGCATGTACGCCTTGCTCGAAAGTGCCAATCGGTCGGTGTTCCGCGGCGAGCTCGAGATCGAGAGGGAGGATCTCGTAACCGGGCTCGCCGAGTTCGTCCATCGCTCGGTCTTCGGCGATGCGAGTTGAAATGCGGGGCGCAGCCAGGCCAGCCGGGCCGGGTCTGCGGAGCCGGGCCGACCGAGCCGGGCCGACCGAGTCGGACCGACCGAGTCGGACGGAGCGCGGCCGCCTCGCGGAGCCGGGCCGATGTTCATGCACCGAGGATGTGGAACACGTGGTCGAGCGACCATGACTGGTTCGCCTGGGCGAAGATACACACGACCGAGATCAACGCCATCATGGCGTTCTGCCCCTGCTCGGCCCAGTCGTGGATCATGAGTAGGAAGTAAAGGACGTTCAAGATCAGGCCACCGGCGAGAGCGATCGGCGTCAGGAGCCCGGTCACCGTTCCCAGCCCGATCGCGAGCTCGGCGTAGACGACGACGTGGGCCATCAGCTTCGGTCTCGGCGCGACGACCCGGTTGAAACCGGCCTTCACAAATGCCCAACGATGCTTCTCCGCAACCCCTTTGGCCCAGGCGATTCCCGTGCCGCGCTGCAACCAGCCCTTCTTGTCCTTGTGCCGCCAACTCTCCAGCCACCACAGGCCGAGACCGATTCGGAGGATCGCGAACCAGTCGCCGCCGCTCAGACCGACGGATTCGACGGCGCGAACGGCGCTCAGCATGGCCCGAAGTGGGCGCTCAGCATGGCCCGAAGTGTACGGGCGCGATCAGGTGAGAACCGTCGACTGCAGCTCGGCCGGCGAGCCGAGCATCGTGTTCCACAGCAGCGTGCGGCGCAGGTAACGGTGAGCGCTGCAGTCCTCGGTGAAGCCCATCCCGCCGTGGTTCTGGATGTTGTCGGCGGCGCTCGCCTGCGCGTAGTCACCCGCGAGCGCCTTCGCGAGCTTGACAAGGCGCCCGGCGTCCCCGAAGCCGTCTCGAAGGGCCAAGGCTGCGTAGAACGTCAGCGCGCCCGCGGCCTCGGCGCGGACTGACATGTCCGCGCAGCGATGCTTGACCGCCTGAAACGAGCCGATCGGCTTGTCGAACTGGACGCGCTGGGAGGCGTAGGCAACGGACTGGTCGCGGGTGGCTTCGCAAATCCCTACGAGCGCGGCAGCGAGGAGCACCGAGCCTTGGGCGGCGAGGGGGATCTGATCGGGTAGCACGACCGAGAGCGAGCGCGCCGAGTCGATGGTCGCAACCTCGACGGTGGACGACGCATCGATGGGCTCGAAGACCTCGCGGTCGGCGACCTCGGTCGCCTCGATGAGCGCGACGCTTGACCGATCCGTGACCAGGAGCACGCCCGCGCCGGTCGCGTCGACGAGTCGGAAACGGCCGCGCACGACGCGGCCTACTTCGGCGCCAGGATCTCGGTAGGGCTCGGCGAGTCCGGCCGTCCGTTCTCCTGAGGCGAGCTGCTCGAACCAGTCCGAGGCTCCCCCGGCCACGGCGGCCTTGGCCGCGAGCACGGTCGCGAGCACAGGCCCTGGCAGGAGCGCCCTGCCCAGCTCTCTGAAGAGCAGGGCCTCCTCGACGAGCGAGTAACCCGCGCCGCCCTCCGCGGACGGCACCGCGAGGGCGAACCACCCGAGGCCACCCAACCGGCGCCACGAGGCGTCGACCGATCCTGAAGCATTTTCGCCCGTCCCGCGGCCGAGCGGGAATTCCTTGGCCAACAGGGAAGCGGCGGTGGCGATGATCTCGCGTTGGTCGGCGTCAGGAAGCAGGTTCACGTGCCGTGCGTCGCTTTCCGTCGACCGACCGTCAGCGGGGAAGCCCGAGGAGGCGCTCACCGATGATGTTGCGTTGGATGTCCTTCGTGCCGGCGGCAATGGTGGCCTGGAAGGCCCAGAGGTAGTGGTCCATCCAGGCGGCCGCCGGTTCTCCGAACAGGCTACGGCTGGCTGCCGCGGGACCGCAGATCTCGACGGCGAGCCTGGCCACTCGCTGCTCGAGCTCACCGTACAGCAGCCGGATCACCGAGGCCTCCGGGCCCGGATTGCCAGCCTCGGTCGCGCGCGAGACCCCGACGTAGGTCATCGCCCGCAACGCGGCAACCTCGGCGCTTGCGCGCGCCAGGTCTCTGCGGATCTCGTCGTCGGCGATTGCGGGACGCAAGCCATCGGGGCCGGTGGTCGCTCGCGCGAGATCGACCAGTTCGTCGACCATTCGTGCCAGGCCCACCTGCTCTGCCATGAAGGCGGTGCCACGCTCGAAGGAGAGAGTCGACATCGCGACCGCCCAACCGTCGTTGAGGTCGCCGACCACGTTGGCGATCGGGATCCGCACCTCGTCATAGAAGACCTCGCAGAAGTCCGCCCCGCCGGAGATGGTGCGGATCGGGCGGACCTCGATCCCGGGGCTGTGCATGTCGCAGATCACCCACGTGATGCCGCGGTGTTTCGGCCGGTCCTGCCCCGTACGCACCAGCAGCTCCTGGTAGTCGGCGACGTCGCCGTAGCTCGTCCAGATCTTCTGGCCCGTGACGACGAGATCGTCCCCGTCGACGACCGCTCGGGTGCGCAAGCTCGCGAGATCCGAGCCCGCAGAAGGCTCGGAGAAGCCCTGGCACCACACGACGTCGCCCCGGAGGATCTTCCGGAGGTGGAACGTCTTCTGCTCCTCAGTCCCCTTGGCGATGAGCGTGGGTCCGGCGTGTCGGAGCCCGACGAAGGTGCAACGGGGCTGCGGCGCCCCGGAGAGGGCGTACTCCTCGTACCAGATCAGCTGCTCCATCAGGGAGAGGCCGAGGCCGCCGTGCTCCTCCGGCCAGGAGACGCCGGCCCAGCCGCCTTCGTGCTGCAGCCGTTGCCACTCGAGCTCGTAGGCCCGGGCAGCTCCGGGCTCGGCAGGAGGACGCTCAGTAGGGACGTTCTCGGAGAGCCACTGGCGGGCCCGTTCCCGGAAGGACCGCTCTTCGGCAGTCACTTCGAGATCCACCGTGCTCAGGTCCCGACGCCGATGCCGACCAGACGGGCGATGTTGCCGCCCATGATCTTCGCCTTGTCCTCGCCGGGCAGGCCGTCAAGCTCGTCCACGTACGACAGCGGGTCGGACATGCCTTCGGGATGGGGGTAGTCCGACCCGAACATCACGTGGTCGGAGCCGAGCTCGCCGATCAGCTTCAGCGGGTTCTCCTCGTGGAACGGGTGGAGATAGCAATTGCGCTTGAAGGCCTCGACGGGATGCTCAGCGAACTCCTGTGGCATCTTCGAGTAGACGTCGTCGAGGGACTGGAACAGCGTCGGGACCCAACTGCTGCCGTTCTCCACAATGGCGAACTTGAGATCGGCAAAGCGCGAAAGGAGGCCGTGGCAGCACATCGAGGCGACCGTGTCCTCGATCGGGCGGTGGCCCATCGATACCAGGCTGAAGGGACTGGGCTGGAACGCGAGGTACTCGCCTTTGTTGCCTTCCCATTCGTTGACATAGCGGGTGTAACCGCTGTCGGACGCATGCAGGACCACGAAGATGCCCGACTCTTGAACTCGCGCCCAGAAGGGGTCGAACTCGGTCAGCGCGAACGAACGTGGCCCACGCAACCCGGGCACGGGAGCTGGGCGGACGAGCACGGCCCGAGCCCCCCGTTCGAGGACCCACTCGAGCTCTTCGAGAGCGCGCTCGACGATCGGGAGCGAGACAACCGGGGTTGCGAAAAGCCTGCCCTCGTAGTTGAACGACCACTGTTCGTGGAGCCAGCGGTTGAACGCGTGGATGACGACGTGAATGAGGTCCGGGTCGTCGCGCATTCGCTCCTCGACCAAGCTCGCGAGCGTCGGGTACACCATTGCCCGTGCGATACCGAGCTCATCGAGAAGCTCGAGTCGCGGCGCGGGCTCACGGTAGGCCGGAATGGCCTGAATGCCCCTGCCCATGATCTGACGGGGAGACTTGCCCTCAGGATTGCCGTGCTTGAAGTACTCCTCCTGGGCGCCCGGTGCCGCAACGACCTCGAACGTCGGATTCGGGATGTAGTTGCTGATCTGCCCGCGCACGACGATTTTCGTACGGCCCTGCATCTCGACGTAGTCGATGACTCCTTTGTGCTCGTCGGGGAGATACCTGGTCAGCGCGTCCCGCGTCTCGTACAGGTGGTTGTCGGCGTCGAAGACGGGAAAGCCGAGCGATCGCGGCGGCAAGATGTCCTCCTCTTCGCGGCAGGGAGCGCCTGCGCCGGCCGCAGGGCGGTGCCACACACCGGCATCGAAACATGATATCCGTGTCTCGTAACCAGAGCCGCGCCTCCTGACCCGGTCCTCACAGCTGCTTCGAGTAGCACTTCTCCTCGGTCCGTTCGCTGATCCGCCACCCCGCCGCCGTGCGCACGAGGGTGTCGTGATACCAGAGCCCGCAGAGGTAGACCTGCACGCGGCCCTCCGCCTCCTCGTACACCATGGGGTTGTGACACGGGGGTGCTGGCCGTCGCGCGATCACCGCCGAGATCACCCCGGGGTGCGCCGAAGTCCGTGTAGTCGATGACCGGCGTCCGGTGTGAACACGTCGTCCAGGCCGTCCCAGTCCCGGGTGTCGATCGCGTGCGCGTAGCGAGCGAGAAGGGCCTGGATCTCGAGGCGATCGGACATCTCCTGGAGCGGCATCATGCGCTGGTCTTCCGCCCGAGGCCCGGATGCCGGGCTTCGAGGGTCCTGCGTATCCCGTCACGCCATCCGACGGCGCAAGGCCCGGTGATGGCACGTCGCGCCGTCGTGTCGGCGACAGCGCCGCGCTGGGTGCCCGGCTGTTCCTCGAGACGCACCTCGGCGCTCAACCCGACGAGATACGCCGCGTGCGAGCACCATTCCTGGACGGTGGCCGGCTCGTCGCCGGCCCAGTTCACGATCCTTGCGGGCACACTCGCCGACTCGAGCAGAGGTGCGACCTGGGCGTTGATGTCGTCCTGATGGATCAGGCTGTAGGGGCAAGGCTCCCATCGCGCGCGGACCGGAGCTCCGGCCACGACGGAGTCAACCTGATACGCGGGTAGGCCGCCGTTCGGGCCGTAGGCGGCATTCATCCGGGCGATCAAGACGGGCAGCCCGAGCGTGCGCGCGCTTGAGCGCGCGACGGCCTCCTCGGCGATCTTCGACATCGAGTACGTCGGGGAGTGCTCGGAGTGGACCTCGCCCAGCGGGTCCGACTCGATGAAGACGTGCCAGGGATCCTCGTGCGGCAGGTAGACCGAATGGGTCGACATCACGAGCGCGGCCTTCGCCTTCCTGCAGTGGTGAAGCAGCAGTCCGGTGCCCTCCGCGGTGATGCGGGTGGCCTTGTCGAAGTCAGGCGTAGGTCCTATGAACGCAGCCAGGTGCAGGACGTAGGTGAAGTCGTCGGGGAGGGCGCTGTAGTCGCCCATCGAGAGCTCGAGGGCTAAGGGGGTGATGCCGAGCGAGGCCACGGACGCGGCTGCACCCTCGCGGCGGAACCGCGCCACACCCCACACCTCGTTGTCCTTCGCGAGGAAGGTCGCGAGTGGGAGGCCGATCTGCCCGGTCACCCCGGTGACGAGGATCTTCTCTCCCGACAGGGTCATGAACGGGTCTGCCCGAGCTCGACGGGCCCGCTGGTTGCTCGCCCCGTTCCGGCCTGGCCAGCGGTCACGCCGCCATCGACGTAGACGATCTGGCCGGTGAGGTAGCGGGCGGCGTCTGAGGCGAGGAAGACGATCACGTCGGCGATCTCGGCGGGTTCACCGAGCCGCCGCAGCGGTATTCGCCGCGCCCGTCGCTCACCGAGATCCCCCTCGTAGCCGGCAGCCGTCCCCTCAGTCACGACCATCCCCGGTGCCACCGCGTTCACACGGATCCCCAGTGGTCCGAGCTCGAGGGCCAGCTGCTGGGTCAGTGCCTCGACGGCGGCCTTCGAGGCGGGGTACAGCCCGAGCCCGGGAGAGTGTGTTGTCGCCGCGGCCGATGAGATATTGACGATGGCGCCGCCGCCGGAGGAGGCCATCGCGGGTGCGAACGCCTGCGTGCACCAAAGGGTCCCGAGCAGGTTGGTCGCAACGACATCGACGGCGTCAGCCTCGGTGACGTCGGCCAAATAGGCCGAGCGCCAGATTCCGGCATTGTTCACGACGAGGGCCATGGACCCGACGGACCGATGGAGGGATGCGGCGAGCGAGAGCATCGCCGATCGATCCGCGACGTCGCATGCGTGGCCCTCCCCGTCGACGGCGGCAGCAGTCGCGCCGGCTGCGTCACCGTCGAGATCGACGCAGACGACGCGGTAACCCGCGTCAGCGAGCCTCTCTGACGTCGCGCGACCGATCCCGCGCCCTGCCCCGGTCACCAATGCGTTACGCATCGCCGCCCCTTCCTCCGGTCGCGGCGATGGTAGCAATGCGGCTCTTGGCGTCACTCGCCCTACTATCTCGGCGATGTCGCACAGGAGGGGGTGATCGACGTCGTGACGACGACCGAGGTCGGCAACTGGAACAGGTGGGGAAAGGACGACCAGCGCGGCACCCTCAACCTGCTCACTCCCGAACGGGTCCTGGTGGCATCCCAAACGTGCCGCACCGGGAAGGTGTACAGCCTCGCGCTCCCGATCGGGACTCGGACGACGCCCCGTGTGGCGGATCGCCCGGTCCCCGGACGCTTCACGCTTTCTGCCCCCGGGGACGAGGACTATTACGCGCGGCGGGGCGCCGTGCCGGGCGTCGGCGTCAACGAGGACCTCTTGATGCTGGCGAGCCACACCGGAACGCACATGGACGCGCTCTCGCACGTGTACTCGGGCGGGACGTTCTACAACGGCAACCCGGCTGCGGGCTTCACGCCCAGGCGGGGTGCCTCGAAGTGCGGCATCGAGCACACCGCGACCATTGCCGGGCGCGGCGTGCTCTTGGATCTCGCCGGTGCTCTTCGCGTGCCATTTCTCGAACCAGGGCACGTGATTACTTCAGAAGAGCTCGAGGCATGCCGGAAGGCCCAGGGAATCGAGCTCGTCGGTGGTGACGTGCTGCTGCTTCGCACCGGCTGGCTTGAGGCCCTGCTCGGGGCCGATGCCCCTGCACCCGATCGCCAGCCCGGCCTCGGGCTCGACTCCGTCAGCTTCCTACATGAGCACGACGTGGCGGTCGTGGGGGCCGACAACGCGGCAGTAGAGGCCATCCCCTTCGACCGAGGCGTATATCTCGGCGTGCACATCGAGCTTCTCGTGCGTCTGGGTATGACACTGGTCGAACACCTGTGGCTGAGCCAGCTCGCGGCGGACCGCTGTTATGTGAGCTTGGTCGTGATCGGTGGCCTTCCCGTCGTGGGTGCAACCGGGAGCCCGGTCAATCCCGTCGCCATAGGGTGAAGTTGGCTCAGGGAGCGTCGGCGACATCGATCCGGCGTGCGGCCGAAAGGAACTGCCATGCAGGCCATCGTCTGGACGGGCGCGCTAGAGGTGCGCAACGACGTGGAGCTGCGGCCAATCGAGGCGCACGAGGTCCGCGTGCGGATCGAGCGAGCAGGTCTCTGCCACAGTGATGTTGCGGTCATCGATGGCACCATCGCATTCCCGACGCCCGTCGTGCTCGGGCACGAGGGCGCCGGCGTCGTCGAGGAGGTCGGCAGCGCGACACGTAAGGTGAAGGTCGGCGATCACGTCGTTCTCAGCACGCTCGACAGCTGCGGGCAGTGCGACGCCTGCGACCGAGGCTTGCCGACGCATTGTCGCGACACGATGGGTCGGCTCCGGCGCCCGTTCCTCATCGGGGGCTCCAAGGCGTTCCAGTTCGCGAACGCGGGCGTCTTCTCCGAGCACACGTTGGTCGCCGAGAGCCAGGCGGTCGTGATCGACCGGTCCGTCCCTTTCGAGTCCGCCTGCCTGATCGGCTGCGCCGTGGTGACCGGGGCGGGAGCCGTGCTGAATAGGGCGAAAGTGCAGCCGGGCGAGACCGTGGTGGTCATCGGTGCCGGCGGAATCGGCCTGTCGGCCATCCAGGCGGCGCGCCTCGCCGGAGCGAGCCGCATCGTCGCGGTCGATGCCAACCCTGCAAAACGTGCCGTCGCGCTCGAATTCGGCGCCACGGACTTCGTCGACGCGACCGCGACGAACGACGTGGTCACTGCGGTCAAGGATCTCGGGCTTGAGCACGGCGCCGACCACACATTCGAGTGCGTCGGGCGCCCGGAGCTGATCCGGCACGCCATCGACCTCCTGGACTGGGGCGGCACCTGCACGCTCGTCGGCGTGCCGAAGCTGGGCACCGAGGCGAGCTTCGTCGTGAGCTCCCTCTACAACAACAAGTCGATCCTCGGCTGTCGCTACGGCGCGGCCCGGCCTCACCACGACATCCCTCTCATCGTCGGGCTCTACAAGAGCGGGCGCTTCAAGCTTGACGAGATGGTGTCGCGGGTCTACCCGCTCGCCGAGATTCGCACTGCCATCGCCGACCTCGAGGCGGGAAAGCTGAATCGAGCGGTTCTTGCCGTCACGGGGGCCGGTTGACACCAAGGGTAATTACTGGTCACACTGACCAGTAATGATCGGTACGGTCGTCGGCCCGGAGGCGTCCCTGGCCGGCCCACCAACGGCCGGCCTACGAACGGCTGGCCCACCAACGGACCTGCTACCCACGGGCCTGCCGCCAACGGCCGTCCCGCCGGCCGGGCCGTCGCGGCCCGCGCCCGGCCGCCCGAGGGACCCGAGCCTTGACGAGGCCATCCTGGCGGCTGCCCACGAGCTTCTGGGCCGCGTCGGGTACCGGCGCCTCTCGGTGGACAGTGTCGCCCGCCGGGCAGGCGTGAGCCGCACGACTCTGCGCCTGCGGTGGCGGACCAAGGCCGAGCTCGTGTTCGACGCCGTGTTTCCCGACGCCGACAAGCTGAAGGTGCCCAACACCGGAAGTCTCGAAGGAGACCTGCGTGCCTGCGTCCGCAACTCGATCGCGGTGTACGAGTCGTCCGCGGTCGGCGCCGCGTTCCAGGGCCTCATCGATGACTGCCGGCACGAGCCGGCGGTCGCGCGGGCGATCCTCTCCCGTATCTATGCGCCGTCGCTCAAGGGATTCCAGCAACTCGTCGTCCGCAGTGTGGCACGCGGGGAGATCGTGACGCCGGTCGAACCCGACGTGCTCTTTGACGTGATCGCCGGGGCCGTGCTGTACCGGCTCTCGGTGAGCACCCTCGATCTCACCCACCTCGAGGACCAACTGGTCGAGTTGCTGTGCCGGGCGCTCGGGCCGTGTCCGGGCCTTCACGCTTTGCAGCCGAGCCGCCGAGCAAGCGCCCGGCGCACGACGACACCGAGCAAGGAGCAGTGACGATGGAGTTCGGCGTGTTCATCCAGAACTATGTCCCGGCGTTCCGCCGGGACGTGGAACCCGACGCGGAGCACCACGCGATCATCGAGGATCTCGAGGTCGTCGTCGCGGCAGACGCCGCCGGGTTCAAGTACGCATGGGCGACCGAGCACCACTTCCTCGACGAGTACTCGCACCTGTCGGCGAACGACGTCGTGCTCGGCTACCTCGCTCATGCCACCGAGCGGATTCATCTCGGTGCCGGCATCTTCAACCCCCTGCCGAGCCTGAATCACCCGGCAAAGGTGGCCGAACGCGTCGCGATGCTCGATCACGTTTCGAACGGTCGCTTCGAGTTCGGCACGGGCCGGGGCGCGGGGAGCCACGAGATCCTCGGCTTCCTGCCCGAGATGGCAGACCTGAGCGGCACCCGTGAGATCTGGGAGGAGACGATCGGCGAGTTTCCCAAGATGTGGATGCAGGAGACCTATGAGGGCTTCGAGGGCAAGTTCTGGTCGCTTCCGCCGCGCAAGATCCTGCCGAAGCCCTACTGCAAGCCGCATCCCCCGATGTGGTACGCCGCCGGCAACCCGTCGAGCTTCGCGATGGCGGCGTCGAAGGGCCTCGGCGTCCTGGGATTCTCGGTCGGAAGCCTCGCCTCGCTCGAGCCGGTGGTGAAGGCGTACAAGGACGAGATACCCGACGCGGTGCCAGTTGGCGCGTACGTCAACGACAACGTCATGTGCGTCACGGCCGGGTGGGTAGCCGAGGACGCAGCAATCGCACGTCAGCTGGCGGTGGACGCGCGGCAGAACTACCTCCAGAGCAACGTCTACCGCTACCACGACACTTTCCCGCATCCGAACTGGGTGCCGAAGTGGCCAGAGCTCATTCCCGACGCAACCCTCGCCGACATCGAGCGCGCCATCGAGGCCGGGGCGATGATCTGCGGCGACCCCGATGAGGCGCTCGAGCAGTGCCAACGGTGGGAGGCGGCGGGCTGCGATCAGCTCGTGCTCGGCGTTGGCCCGGGTTCCCACGAGGCCACGCTGGAGACGGTCAGGCTCCTTGGCGCCCACGTCATCTCGAAACTGGACCTCGACCCCATTCATCGGACCTCCCGCTTCCGAGACGCGGCAGCAATCTGAATGGCCAAGCTCGCCTTCGGGATGGTGCTGCCGGTCCAGGCACAGTCGGTGCTCATGGCCGAGCCGTGGGAGGCGTCCGGCACCACCGATGACCTCGCGGAGGTGGCAGCTGCTTGTGACAGGCACGGCTTCGACAACGTGAGCGTGTGCGATCACGTCGCAGTGCCGCGTGAGCTGGCTCCGACGATGGGCACGATGTGGTATGACCCCGTGGCCACACTTGGGTGGCTGGCAGCTCGAACGAGCCGGGTCAAGCTCCTGTCGCAGATCTACGTCTTGCCGTTTCGCCATCCGCTCCAGACAGCAAAGGCCTTTTCGACGCTCGATGCGCTGTCGGGCGGGAGGGTGATCCTCGGCGTCGGCCTCGGCCATGTAGCTGCCGAGTTCGAGCTCCTCGGGGTCTCGTTCTCCGAGCGCGGCACCCGGACCTCTGAGGCCATCAGTCAGGTCCGAGTCGCGTTCGCCGAGGAATGGGGCTGCCCGGGCTTCGGCCAGGCCCCGCGACCGGTGCAGCCGGGCGGGCCTCCGATCTGGGTGGGTGGCTCCAGCGCTCCGGCGCGACGGCGAGCTGCGGAGCTCGGGGACGGCTGGCTCCCTCAGGGACGCCCCGTTGGCGGGATGACTGCCGCGGTCCGTGAGATCAACGACTGGCGGGATCTCGCGGGTCGAGGACATCTGCGGTTCGCGATGAATGCGTCGACGGCCCTCTACGTCGGCAAGCCCGATTGGGAACTCGGACGTTGCGTCGCCGGCGAGCCAGCCAGGCTCGCCGAACATCTCGATCGGCTCGCCGCGATCGGCGCTACGCACGTACAGGTCCGCCTGCGGTCACGAGGACGCCACGAGCTGCTCGATCAGATCGCAGCGTTCGCGGGCGACGTCGTACCGCTGCTGGGCTAGATCAGAGACGAGGAGGGAGATCGCCGACATGGATGACTACCCCGTCAAGCTCGGGCGCATGCTCTTCACGATGGTGGATCCCGCCAGGGGTTTCGAGGTTGCCTACAACCGCTGGTACGAGCGCGATCACTTCTACGCGGGCTGCCTTGCCGGCCCGGGTCTGTTCGCCGGCAAGCGGTTCGTGGCGACGCGCCAGCTGAAGGATCTCCGCTTCCCGTCCGAGAGCCTGTTCGCCGAACCTGTGGATGCCGGGTCCTACCTGTCGATCTACTGGACGCTGGCAGGCCATGCGACGGAGCACTTCTCGTGGGCGGCCAAGCAGGTCGTCTGGCTCTACAAGAACGGCCGGGGGTTCCACGAGCGCACACATGCCCATACCGCGCTGTACGACATCGCCTCAACCGCCTACCGCGACGACGACGGCGTGCCCGTCGAGCTCGCGCTCGACCATCCCTACAAAGGCCTCGCCGTCGTCGTCGTGGAGCCCGCTACCGGGGCGAGCTCGGCCTCGATGCTGGGGTGGCTCGAGGCGGGTCCCGTGCGTTCGCTGCTTCAGTCAGGTGGTGTCGACTCCGTGGCCTCGTTCACCTTGTTCGAGGATCCGGTTGTGGCCAGCGGCGGCTTCAAACCTCCCATGGCGATGGGAAGCGAGGGTGGCTCCGAGCGCCGGCTAGTGCAGCTTTGCTTCCTGACCGAGGAGCCTGCAGCGATCTGGGACGGTTTCAGGGCCTATGGGAGCGACGTCGAGGCCGCCGGGCCCGGCCGAGTGAGCTTCGCAGCGCCGTTCGTGCCGACGATCGTCGGAACCGACCGGTATACCGACGAGCTCTGGTGATCAGATGAGCGCCTCTAGCCTCCCGAACGACGGTGCATCGGCCCGAGTCCTGTCATGACCGAGAACCAGCGAAACACGCCGTTCCGAGAACCCCCCCGCGACCACATCCCGGCAATCAGCCGAGCACATGTCGGTGCCATGGAGGCCAGCGATGACGACGCAGTCTGGCGCGCGGCTGGGATGCATCACGTGGTGTTGCGCACCGTGGGGAGAACGACCGGCAACGAGCACAAGGTTGCGCTCCCGTACTGGCGCGATCCCGAAGGGCACCGCATCGTGGTGGCGTCGTACGCGGGAGCGCCACAACACCCTTCCTGGTACCTGAACCTCCTTGATCGGGCGGCGAACCCGGAGGTCCTCGTCCGCGTCCAGCATGGGTCGTTCTGGGCGTCGGCGGAGGTGCTCGAGGGCGAGGGCTACCTTCGCATCTGGGACCTGTTGACCGCGGATCGTGAGTACTACAAGGACTACGTGCGCCGCACGGACCGCAAGATCCCGCTCGTGCGCCTGCGAGAGGTGCGCCCGGCCTAGCCGTAGCGCCCCGCAGCCGACGCGCGGGATGTCGCGGAGCCCCGGATGTCGCGGAGCCCCGGATGTCGCGGAGCCCCGGATGTCGCGGAGCCCCGGATGTCGCGGAGCCCAAAAAAAGAGTGGCCGCTACATATTCTCGAGGCAAGATCGCGAACGAAACCGAATAGTCTCGAGCGCCGCTCTCGCCCGTAGAGCCGAGCAAGGCCCTCGCGAGGCGCAGGGCCAAGGCAGGTCACGAGTCTCCTGGCCGTGCGAGGCGGCGACGCAGCTCGCCCTTGACGATCTTGCCGCTCGCGTTCAAAGGCAGCGCCTCGACGAAGTGGACGCGGCGCGGGATCTTGAAGTTCGCCATCTCGCCGCGGGCCCAAAGAAGCAGTGAATCCTCGTCGAGGTCCGCGCCGGGCTGCAACACGATGAATGCCTCGCCGACCTCCCCCAACCGGTCGTCGGGAACACCGACGACTGCGGCCTGGGCAATGGCCGGATTGGCGAGCAGGAGGTTCTCGATCTCGGCTGGGTAGGCGTTGAAGCCACCGACGATGAACAGGTCCTTCTTGCGGTCCACGATCCGCAGGTTTCCGCGCTCGTCCATCGTGCCGATGTCGCCGGTGTGCAGCCACCCTCTGGCATCGATCGCCTCGCTGGTCTGGTCCGGATCCTCGAAGTACCCCTGCATGACGTTGTAGCCACGGCAGACGATCTCCCCGGTCGAGCCGCGCGGCACCTCGCCGCCGGCCTCGTCGACGACGCGGACCTCCACATCGGGGATCGCCCGGCCAGACGTCGACGCGATGGTTTCGGCGTCGTCGCCCTGGCGGCACGCCGTCACGAATCCGCATGCCTCGGTCAGGCCATACGCCGTGATGACCGTCTCGAAACCAAGCTCGGCCTTCATCTGGCCGACCAGGGCCGACGGGATGACCGCTGCTCCCGTCGCCGCGAGCCGGAGGCTGGACAAGTCGGTGGCCGCCCGGCGGGAATTACGCAGCAGGGACTGGTAGATCGTCGGTGGGCCAGGGAGGACCGTGACACGTTCGCGGGCGATCAGGTCGAGGACGGCATCGACGTCGAAGGTCCGGGCCGGGAGCATGGTCGCCCCGGCGATGAGGCAGGCGACGATTCCGGCTTTGTAGCCGAAGGTGTGGAACATCGGGTTGACGATGAGGTACCGGTCGCCTGCGGCGAGGCCGACGATCTCTGCCCAGTCGCCGAACGCCCGAAGCGCTTGGCCGTGGGTCGCGACGACACCCTTCGGCACGCCGGTCGTCCCGGAGGTGAAGATCAGGTCGGCGACGGCGTCGGGGCCGAGGCTGGCGATGCGCGCGTCCACGTCGCCGGCCTCGGCGCTCGCAGCCCGGGAGCAGAACTCCGCCCAGCCGGGGACCACCGGAGACTCACCTCGGAGGAGAACGACGGTAGCGAGATCCGGCAGCTCTCGGCCGTCCAGCAGGTCGACGTACGAGGTGCCGAGGAACTCGCCGACCGTGCAGAGCGCACGGGCGCGGCTGCGTCTCAGTATGTAGCCGGCCTCGGTGCCCTTGAAACGCGTGTTGAGCGGCACCAGCACCGCGCCGGCAGACTGCAGCCCGAGGAGCGCGACGACCCACTCCCAACTGTTCGGAGCCCAAATCGCCACACGGTCACCGGGTTGAATCCCAGAAGCTACAAAGGCTCTGGCCGCGGTCGTTGCAGTGGCGGCGAGCTCCTCGAACGACAGGCGAGTGTCCCCGTCGACGATCGCTTCCACGTCGCCGAAGCGGGCGCCCGCTGCACGGGCGAGCGCCGGGATGCTCCGAAACTGGAGGTCGGCGCGCACGGACGGCAACCAGTCGCAAACCGCTCGGGAGCTACTGCGTCCCGTAGACCCGAAGCCCGGCGGGTGCCCTGGCGAGGAGCTCCGCCACGATCGGGCCAAGTTCCGAAGCTTCCCAACGGCCGGCCTTGGTCGCGGTGCAGGCGCGGTTCCATCCGCTCATCAGGGTGATCCTGCCTCCTTCGACCTCGAGAACCTGGCCTGTGACCCCGTGTGAGCCCGCTGAGCAGAGCCAGGCCACCAGCGGTGAGACGTTCTCGGGCGCCATCGCGTCGAAAGCGCCCGGCTCGGTCGGCGCGGCCATCGTCTCCGCGAACACGGCCTCGGTCATCCTGGTGCGAGCTGAAGGAGCGAGGGCGTTCGCCGTAACCCCGTAGCGGCCGAGCTCGGCTGCCTGGACAAGCGTGAGAGCGGCGATAGCCGCTTTTGCTGCTGAGTAAGCCGCCTGGCCGACCGAGCCCACGAGCCCGGCGCCCGACGACGTGTTCACGATCCGGGCGTCGACTGTCCCGCCCGACTTGTGCTGGTCCCGCCAGTGCACGGCGGCCCAGTGCGCGACGGAGAAGTGACCCTTCAGGTGGACACGGATCACCGAATCCCACTCGTCCTCCGTCGTGTTCACGAACATCCGGTCTCGCACATGCCCGGCGTTGTTCACCACCGCGTCGAGATGCCCGAACGCCGCCACGGCGTTTGCCACAAGGTGCTCGGCGGCGTCGAAATCCGCGACGTCGTCAGCGTTGCTGATCGCCTCGCCCCCAGCCGCCCGGATCTCGGCCGCCACGTCGTCTGCCGGGGAGGGTGATCCGCCGGATCCGTCGAGGTCGACGCCCAGGTCGTTCACGACGACGGAGGCCCCTTGGCGGGCGAGCTCGAGCGCGTGCGCGCGTCCGAGTCCCCGGCCAGCTCCGGTGACGATCACGCTGCGTCTCTCGCACGTCCCCTCACCCATCGACTGCATCGTGGCACGACTAGCCTCGCCCAGGATGGACCGTTCTCCCCAACTGTCGGGTGGTGGGTCATCAAGAGGAGCGGTCCCCTCCTACCCGCAAGGCCATGAACTGCTCGCCGGCCGAACCGTGCTCGTCACGGCGGCGGCCGGGACCGGGATCGGCTTCGCCACAGCGAAGCGGTGCATCGAGGAGGGCGCGACGGTTGTCGTGAGCGACGCCCACGAGCGGCGTCTCGCGGAGGCCGCGGCCCAGCTCGGCGTTCGGGGCGTCGTGTGCGACGTGACCAATGAGACACATGTCGAGGCGATGATCAGCGATGCCGTGGATGTGCTTGGCCACCTCGACGTGCTCGTGAACAACGCCGGGCTCGGCGGCACGGCCAACATCGTCGACATGAGCGACGACCAATGGGGCCAGGTGATGGAGGTCACACTGAACGGAACGTTTCGCTGTACACGTGCAGGTCTGCGCTACATGCTTCCGCGTCGCTCCGGGGTGATTGTGAACAACGCCTCGGTGCTCGGATGGCGTGCACAAGCCGGGCAGGCGCACTACGCCGCGGCGAAGGCCGGCGTGATGGCCCTCACGCGTTGCGCAGCGATCGAGGCTGCCCCCTACGGCGTCCGGGTGAATGCGGTGGCGCCCTCGCTCGCGAGGCACCCGTTTCTCACGAAGGTGATGACCGAGGACCTGCTCGACGATCTGGAAGGCCGCGAAGCCTTCGGGCGGGCCGCGGAGCCATGGGAGGTCGCAAACGTGATCGTGTTCCTTGCCAGCGAGTACTCGTCGTACATGACCGGCGAGTGCGTGAGCGTAAGCAGCCAGCACCCCTAGAACGAGCCCGGCGCCGGGCGGTGCCCAGGCCCCGCCCCGCGGCCCCGCCCAGTCAGGTCCCTAACGGGGCTCAGCCGCTTCGAGAAACGGCGGCACCTCGCCGCCTCCGTGGACGACCAGGTTCGCGCCCGACACATAGCCGGCAAGCTCGGACGCGAGGAACACGCACGCGTCTGCGACGTCGCGCGGCAGGCCCATCCTGCCGATCGGGACCGTTGCCGCGACCCGGGCGATCGCGTCCTCGTCGCCGTACCAGAGCCCCGAGCGCTCGGTCCGCATGAGTCCCGGGCAGACAGCGTTCACGCGGACCTTCGGGGCCCACTCGACGGCCAGGGTTTGGGTGAGGTTGATCAGCCCTGCTTTCGCGGCGCCGTAGGCAGCACTCCGAGGTGACGGTCGGAGCCCACTGACACTCGTGATGTTGACGATCGACCCCCCGTCGGTCTGGGCCTGCATGACCTTATTGGCGGCCTGCGCGACGAACAGGGGAGCGAGCAAGTTCAACCGGACGACCGCCTCCGCAAAACGAGCCGAGGCGTCCGCCGCGTCCGCGACCGGCGACCCCCCGGCGTTGTTCACGACGACGTCGAGGCGCGCGTGGCGCTCGACGACGGCTGCAACGAGCGCCTCGACCTGGTCAGGCTCCCGAACATCGCAGACGAGGAAGTCCGCGCCCGCTGTGGCGGGCTCGGACGGCTCCGTCGGTGTGCGCCCGCACGTTACGACCGAGGCGCCCAGGTCGCAGAAGCGATCCACGATGCCGCGCCCTATGCCGGCGCCACCGCCTGTGACGAGCACCACCTTGCCCGTGAAGTCGAGGGGATCGTCCACGTCACTCCGCGTCGCGTAGGGTTCGGACAGCTCGACCGGAATCCCTCCCGGTCGGAACGCTCACACTAGGAACGCTCACACTAGAACGAGAGCCGATGGCGATCACGCACACGATCGACGACGCCGGCATCGCCGAGGTCGTCATGGACAATCCGCCGGTCAACGCACTCGACGTCTCGGGCTGGTTCGAGCTCGCCGAGACGATCTCGACACTCGGCCGCAACCGGAGGGTTCGCGTGGTCGTGCTCCGTGCCGAGGGCCGAGGTTTCAGCGCAGGGGTCGACCTGAAGGAGCTGCAGGGCGCATCCGGCTACGAGGCCCTCCTCGGGGTAAATCGGGGGTGCGCCGCCGCGTTCGCTGCCGTCTACGACTGCGAGGTCCCTGTCGTTGCTGCGGTCCACGGCTACTGCCTCGGCGGCGGTATCGGGCTCGTCGGCAACGCGGATGTGATCATCGCGTCCGAGGACGCGACATTCGGGCTGCCGGAAGTGGATCGTGGGGCGCTCGGCGCCGCGACGCACCTGTCGCGCCTGGTCCCGCAACACAAGATGCGGGCCATGGTCTACACGGGGGCGACCGCCACTGCAGCGGAGCTCGACCGTTTCGGCTCCGTGCTCGCCGTTGTCGAGCGCGAGCAGCTCGTCTCGACCGCGAGAGATGTTGCGGGTCAGATCGCCGCCAAGTCGCCAGCGGTCATCCGCGCCGCCAAGCAGTCCCTCAACGGCATCGATCTGTGGGACGTGCGCCGCAGCTACCGCTTCGAGCAAGGCTTCACGTTCGAGCTCAATCTGAGTGGCGTGGCGGACGAGCACCGGGACGCTTTTGTGGAGAAGCGGCCAACCGATACCTCGCGATGAGCGACAAGCGCTGCACGGAGGACGAAGCCGTCGCCGAGCTGCGCTCCGGCATGACCATCGGGATCGGCGGCTGGGGCTCGCGCCGCAAGCCGATGTCGATCATCCGCGCGATCCTTCGCTCCGAGCTCGCTGACCTCACGGTCGTGAGCTACGGCGGGCCCGATGTCGGGCTGCTCTGCGCCGCGGGAAGGGTCCGCCGCCTGGCGTACGCCTTTGTTTCGCTCGACTCGATCCCGCTCGACCCTCATTTCCGGGCGGCGCGCGAAGCCGGCTCGATCCAAGACGAGCCCTACGACGAAGGACTGCTCCTTCTCGGGCTGCAGGCGGCCGCGTGGCGGGTCCCGTTTCTGCCGACCCGGGCAGGGCTCGGGTCGGACCTTCTGGCCCTCAACGACCGGCTGAGGACCGTCAGATCGCCCTACGACGACGGCGAGGAGTTTGTCGCGGCCCCGGCGCTCGAGCTCGACGCGGCGATCTGCCACCTGAATCGTGCCGATGCGCGGGGCAATGCGGTGTTTCTCGGGCCTGACCTCTATTTCGATGATCTCATGCTGCGTGCCGCGCGATGTCGGATCCTTTCGGTCGAGAGGGTCGTCGAGACCGAGGCGCTCCTCAGCGAGGCCGGGACCGAGCAGCGGCTGCGCGTCAACCGGACGATGGTCGACCTCGTCGTCGAGCGACGAGGCGGTGCGCACTTCACCTCGTGCGTGCCCGACTACGAGCGGGATGAGGGCTTCCAACAAGATTACGCTGCCGCCGCGACCGATCCCGAGGAGTGGAAGCTCTTTCATTCGACGTGGCTGGACTGCTCCGAGGACGATTATCAAGCACGATTGGCCGCGCGGTGAGCGAGGCACCGCCGGCCGCACCGCCAGCCGCACGGCCGACGGCGCAGGCGGTGGCCCCTACTCGTGCCGAGGTCTGCTGCGTGGCCATCGCGGAGTGCTTCAGGGGCGACGGCGAGATCCTCGCCAACCCGATCGGGCGCATCCCGATGATCGGTGGGCGGCTCGCGCGGGCAACGTTCGAGCCGGAGCTTGTGATGACCGACGGCGAGGCGATGCTGATCGCGAACGACGAGGGATTCGCCTGGCCGGGCGGCAAGATCGTCGAGGGCTACAACCCCTACCGCGCCATGTTCGACTTCGTCTGGTCGGGCAGGCGCCATGTCGTCATGGGAGCAAGCCAGATCGACTCGTTCGGCAATCAGAACTTCGCTGCGATCGGCGATGCCTACGCAAGACCGAAGGTCCAGCTGCTCGGTTTTCGCGGAGCCCCGGGCAACACCGTCAATAACTCGACCTCGTACTGGATCCCCAATCACTCGCCGAAGGTGTTCGTCGAGCGCGTGGACGTCGTGACCGGCGTTGGATGGGACCGGGCCGAGAGGGCGGGTGGCGCTACGTTGCACCACTTCGACCTGCGGCGTGTGGTGACGAACCTCGCGGTTCTGGATTTCGGTGGTCCAGGTCACCGCCTACGGTTGCGGTCCGTCCACCCGGGGATCTCCGTGGACGTGGTGCTTGCGGCGACCGGCTTCGACCTTGTGATCGACGACGACGTTGCCGAGAGTCGCCTGCCGTCTGGTGACGAGCTGCGCCTCATCCGGGAGGTCATCGACCCACATGGGCTGCGCGAGCGCGATCTTCCGAACCCGACCCCCTAGTCTGGACGTCCAGCGCTCGAGACAGAGAAGAGTGGGATCGAGATGAGCTTGGTCGAGCAAACCAGATCTCCGGCGCCGCGCGTGGGTGGCGAGATCATCCGGACCTCGCAACTCACCAAGGTCTATCCGGGCACGGACTTCGCGGCTGTCGACCGGCTGGATCTCACCGTGCACCCTCGCGAGATCTTCGGGCTGCTCGGGCCGAACGGGGCCGGTAAGACGACCACAGCCGGCATGTTGACGACCCGAGTAATCCCGACCTCCGGCGAAGCGCACGTCGGCGGCATCGACGTCATCGCCCACCCGGCGCGCGCGAAGCAGCTGATCGGTGTCGTCTCCCAGCAGAACACCTTGGATCGTTCGCTCACGGTCTGGGAGAACCTCTATTTCCACGGCCTGCTCTTCGGCGTCCCAGCGCGCGCCTCTCGGCGCGTGACCGACGAGCTGCTCGAGCAGTTCGTGCTGACGAAGTGGGCCCGGGCGAGCGTCTATGCCCTGTCGGGTGGGATGGCGCAGCGGCTGATGGTCGCGAGGGCGATCTTCCACCGTCCCGCGGTGCTGTTCATGGACGAGCCAACTGCCGGGCTCGACCCCCAGAGCCGGCTCGCGCTGTGGAAGATCCTCGGCAAGCTGAACGACCAGGGCCAGACCATCATGTTGACGACGCACAACATGGAAGAGGCGGATCAGCTCTGTGACCGCGTGGCGATCATGGACCACGGCAGGATCCTCGCCCTCGACACGCCGTCCAAGCTCAAGCAGAGCATCGACGTGGACACGGTCGTGACCGTGCGGGCCTCGGGCCTTTCGCAATTGCTCGCGGACCTGCTTGAGTCGAAGATCGAGGGAGCCGTCCGCACCCGTCTCATCGACGGCGGCGTCGAGCTGCTCGTCCGCAACCCCGGCCACGGCTTGCTGCCACGGGTCGTGGCGGTGGCCGAGGACGCCGGGGTCGTGGTGAACGACCTTTCGGTCTCCGAGACGACGCTCGAAACGGTCTTCATCTCCATGACAGGAAAGGAGCTGCGCGACTGATGGCGACGACCGCAACCTCCCCCGATGGTGGCAGGGCACCGGCGGCCCCTGTGCCTACGGCCGACGAGATCGCAGCGGCCGACGCGGCGACGACCGCCGGGCTCGTCGCGTACCGCGAGGAGATCGGTCTAGGTGGGATCCGCTCGACGTTCACCGCCAGCCGGACCGCGCTCGGGGCGCTCATCCGGCGTGACATCGTCGTGCTGCGCAAGGACGTCGTCATCTTCTGTCTCCGCACGGTCATCCAGCCCTTCCTTCTCGTGTTCGTGTTTCTCTACGTCTTCCCCACCATCGGCCAGGGCATCGGCAGCTCCGGCCACGGGCCGGCCGCCGCCGCTGCAGAGTCCGCGTTCGCGACCGTGCTCGTGCCGGGCGTGGTGGCGATCTCGATCATGTTCCAGGGCGTCCAGGCCGTGGCGCTGACGATGTCGCAGGAGTTCGGATACACGAGGGAGATCGAAGACCGCGTACAGGCACCGTGTCCCGTCTGGCTGGTGGCGATCGCAAAGATCCTTTCGGCAGCAACGCAGGGCTTGATCTCGGCGATCCTCGTCTTCCCGATCGCTTCCTTCGTGCACGCGAAGGGCGTGGATGCGCACTTGTCGTTCCATTGGCCGGTCGTGCTGACGCTGATCCCGCTCGCGTGCCTGGCGATGTCGTCTCTCGGGCTACTGCTTGGCACCGCGTTCGAGCCGCGCAACATCGGGCTCATGTTCGGGTTCATCATTCTTCCGATCACGTTCCTCGGCGGCACCTACTACCAGTGGACCCGACTTGCTCCGGTGCACATCGGCGGCTTCCACTGGTTGCAGACCCTTGTGCTGGTGAACCCGCTGATTTACGTGACCGAGGGGATGCGCGGCGCGCTGACGGACTCCTCGCACATGCACCTGTACATCATCTACCCGGTGCTTTGCGGCTTCTTCGCCCTTTTCTTGACACTGGGGCTGCGCAACTTCCGCAAACGAGTCCTGTCGTGACGGGCAAAAGCCCTCAGCCTGCGTGCCCTCGCGGTACCCGGGCCAAAGGTCCTTTCGATCAGGGGCCTTCGCCTCTGACGCAAACTTGTGAAAGTTTGCACAATGTTGCACAGGCCCGAAACCGGGCGATGTGTGAGGAGGGACCGAGATGCCCACAATCTCTGAAGTGCAGGCAATGCCAGTTGCGGCTAAAGACGCCGTGGTGCCGAAGAACGAGCACCTCAAGGTGGCCGACTGGCTGTTCCGGTCGAACTACGCGAGCGTGATCTGGTTGGCCGTTCGCTTGTACTTCGGCTACTGGTGGTTGAACGCTGGTTACCAGAAGATCTGGGGCAGCGAGAAGATGGCGTTCTGGCACGGCGGCGGTGCAGGCGTGTACGGCTTTGCCAAAGCCGGTGTCGCGGCGAACAGCGGACCCTACGGGGCTGTCGGCTATGGCTGGTGGGCAGCGTTCCTGCACAACTTCGTCATGCCGAACGCGAACTGGATCGCGAAGCTGATCGCCCTCGGTGAGTGCGCGATCGGCATCGGCCTCATCCTCGGTCTGTTCACGGGCGTCGCCGCGTTCTGCGCCGTCCTGCTGAACTTCACCTACATGATGACCGGCACCGCCGGCGTCAACCCGCTGTACGCGCTGGCTGGCGTGTTCCTGGTGTTGGCATGGCGGAACGCCGGTCTGATCGGCCTGGACCGCTACGTGCTGAAGGCGGTGGGAACCCCGTTCCACGCCGGGCCACTAGTGCGCAAGATCACCCACCACCAGCCCTCCCTTGCCGGTGTGACTCACTAACAAAGGGCAGCTGGTCCCCTGCTCCGGTCACCGCAGATGTGACTGGTGGGGAGTGCTGAGGGAGGCCCGAAAGGGCCTCCCTCTCTTTGTCCCAGTTGTTCAGGGCTCTGGCTCCGATTCTTCCTCGTCGGAGACAGAGCTCTTGTCGCGCTCAGCGCTCCGATTCTTCCTCGTCGGAGACAGAGCCCTTGTCGCGCTCAGCGCTCCGGTCGGGCTGTTCGCCCCCATTTCCAACCTGGGCCGGTTCGCCAAGGGCAAGGTACCGGCTGATCAGCTCGGCGACGCAGCTGGGCTTCTCGGCCCCTTCCCGCTCGATCGTGACCAGGGTCGTGACTTGAACGCCCCCTGGGACGTCCTCCGCCGCAAGGATCTGAGCGCCCGCGCGGATGAGTGACCCTACCGGCACAGGCGAAGGGAAACGCACCTTGTTGGTGCCGTAGTTGATCGCCATCGAGATGTTTCGCACGTGGATGAGCTGCGGCAAGAGCATGCTGGCCAGTGAGAGGGTGAGGAAGCCGTGGGCGATCGTGCGCCCGAAGGGGCCCCTGGCCGCACGCTCGGGATCGACGTGGATCCACTGGTGGTCGCCGGTGGCGTCGGCAAACTGGCTCACTCGGTCTTGTGTGATCTCGAACCAGTCCGAGTAGCCGAGATGCCGTCCCGCGGCCGCCTTCAGCTCCTCGAGGTTTTCGAATACCGTCACTTCTGCCATCAATCTCCTGTTCCTTTGTGGCGACCGCCGGCCGAAGGGCCTCTTGCGCAGAGATCGTAGGAGCCGGCGCGCCCGGTGGTGAGGCTAGGGCGCGCTCGGCCGGAAATCGGTCCACCCCGCCTGAGAGCCCCTGGCAGGCGCCGTGCCGCCGCGGTTGTCGGAGGCGGCCTGCCTGGCGGCGTCGGCATCCAATCGGGCGTCCTCGCGGGCCGTCTTCCGGTCCTCCGAGGCGATCCACTGGAAGTAGATAGGGATCACGGCAGCGACGGTGAGCAGCTCGGAAAGCACCCAGAGGACACCGGCGCCGGTGTGGGTGCTCGACAGGCTGTACATCGGAGCGATGGTCTGGCGAGAGCTCAACAGGGCGATCGCGAGGAAAGACTCGAGCGGCACGCCGATCAGGAGGTTGACCATCCGGAGTGGATAGCCGATGTTCCACCTGGGGATCGGGTCGAGTCCGATCATCGGCCACCAGAACAGCGTCGCCCCGAACAGGAAGCCCAGGTTGATGAGGTCCATGAGCCACATGTGGTTCATGGCGTAACCGATCGCGGGCGTCAGGAAGAACGCGAGCATGGTGCCGTAGTAGAGGAACCAGACCGTGAGCGGGTGCGAGAGCACCGCGAACCCGCTGCTGTGGAAGATGCGCAGCCACGTCGTCTTGGCGCGGCGGCTCGAGGTCTGGAGGATCAGCGTCATAGGTGCGCCCATCGCGAGGAGCGCCGGGGCGATGATCATGAGGAGGAGATGCTGGAGGACGTGGGCTTCGAAGTAGGAGGCAGTCAGCGTCGCCACCGGTGACTGGAGAGCGACATCCACAGTGAACAGGCCGGCGAAGAAGGAGGCGGTCCGCAACGGCTTCCATTTGCGCCCTCGTGCGGCGAGCGCCCAGTCTGCGCGTAGGTACCAGATGCCCGCGGCGATGCAAGCCGCGAGGATGAGCAGGGGGAACGGTCCGAACTGCCAGGCGAGCAGGGAGTTGTGGAGATTGAAGTGGACCCTCTGCATCGCCATGGCCGGCACACCTCAAGGCTGCCGCGAACTCCTGGCAGTCGCAAGCTCGGGCACGACGCCGATCGCGATCCTCGAAGGGAAGCAAGGAGGCTCCTAGACGCCCGCGCGTAGGCTCCCCCACATGTCTGGCTCGACCGGATCGGCGTCCGAGCGCCGGGTGCCCCCGGCGTTGCAGACGCCGGTCTGCGAGCTGTTCGGCGTTGAGCTACCGCTCGTCCAGACCGGGATGGGCTGGGTGGCCGGCGCCCGGCTTACCGCAGCAACATCCTCGGCAGGCGCGCTGGGCATTCTCGCCTCGGCGACGATGACCTACGACCAGCTGAAAGGTGCCGTCTCCGAGGTTCGCAACCGCACCGACCGACCGTTCGGCGTGAACCTCCGGCCCAACCACGCGGAGATCGATCGTTTCGTCGACCTGCTGATTCGCGAGCGCGTCAAGGTCGCAAGCTTCGCCCAGGCACCGAGCGAGACACTCGTCAAGCGCCTGAAAGATACCGGCGTCGTGACCATGCCCACGATCGCCGCCCGCCGCCACGCCGAGAAGGTGGCCGCATGGGGTGTCGACGCGGTGATCGCCCAAGGCCACGAAGGCGGCGGCCACACCGGTTCCGTGCCGACGAGCCTCCTGTTGCCCCAGGTGGTCGACACAGTCGACATACCGGTCATAGGTGCCGGAGGGTTCCACGACGGTCGTGGGCTGGTCGCGGCGCTGGCGTGGGGCGCGGCGGGCGTGGCGATGGGGACACGGTTTTTGTTGACGAGGGAGAGCACGGTGCCCGACCTTGTCAAGCAGCGCTATCTCGAGGCCACCGTCTTCGACACAGTTGTCACGAAGGCGATCGACGGCGTGCCCCAGCGAGTCGTGCTGACGACAATGGTCGAGCAGCTCGACCGGGGGCCTCAGGTGGCGAGGCTCGCTCGGGCGCTTGGCAACGCCCTGCGGCTTCGCAAGCTGACTGGTACTCCGCTCGTGTCGCTCGCGAGAGAGGGTCTGGCGATGCACCGGGGCGGAGAGATGACGTGGGCGCAGGTCGCGATGGCAGCAAACGCGCCCATGCTCACCCGGGCGACGATGGTCGAGGGGCGCCTCGAGACCGGCATCCTCCCGACGGGTCAGGTCGTCGGGGTGATCGCCGAAGTCCCCACGGTGTCGGAGCTCGTCGCCCGCATCGTCGAAGAGGCGACCGCGACGCTGAATCGGCTCACCGAACCTGGCTGAGCCGGCGCAACCTGGCTGAGCCGGGGCTCAACGGGGCGGCCGGGCCGCGCTCGGTTGGCGCCGCCTTTCGGCTAGCGCTCATGCCGGCGGTGTCTCGCCAGCGAACTGGTCGCGAAGCTTGTACTTGAGGACCTTTCGCAGCGCCTCGTTGCGTGGGAGCTGCTCGACGAGCTCGAGCTGCTCAGGGATCTTCTGGATCATGAGGCCGCTGGACCTGAGATACGACGCCATCTCCTCGAACTCGAGGGGCGGTCCACCAGGTACTCGTTCCACGACCGCACACACACGCTCTCCGCGCTCGACGTCCGGCAGCCCGATGACAGCGACATCTGCCACCTTCGGGTGCGCATAGAGGAGCTGCTCGATCTCCTTCGCCGATATGTTCTCGCCCTTGCGGATGATCACGTCCTTCAAGCGGCCCGTGAGGGTGAGGTGACCATCGGGCCGGAGGTGACCGAGGTCGCCGGTGCGGAACCACCCTCCGGCGTCGAAGGCTTCCGCCGTGGCGGCCGCGTCGGTGTAGCCCTTGCAGACCATGGGCCCCTTGACGCGCACTTCGCCCACCGAGCCTGCGGCCGCGACGGTACCGTCGTCGAGCACGATGCGGACCTCGGCTCCCGAGACCGGTGCGCCCTCGGAGAAGATGAGCTGGTCGTCCGTATCGGTGGGCGAACCTTGCGTGATCATCGGAACTTCGGTCATTCCGTAGCCGTGGGCGATTGTCACGCCGAGCTCGCGGCGAACCTCGTGAAAGATCTCGGGCGGTTTTGGTGCTCCCCCGCCCGCGAGGAGCCGAAGGGTCGGGATGATCGGGAGATTCGGCGCCTTGCGCTGTTCGGTGAGGAAAGCCTGGTAGAAGGCGGTGCTGCCCCCTGCGACGGTCACGCCGGCGCGCCGAAGGATCGGGACGGCCTCCACGGGGACGAACGCGTCGAGGATGACCGCTTGAAAGCCTGAGAGGAGCATCGCCACCAGGTAGTCGGGCCCGGCGATGTGAGCGAAGGGGAACGCGATCGACCCGACATCGGACGACGTCAGCTTGAGCGCCTCAGCGAGTCCCTTCCCACCCGCCAGAAGCGTCGCGTCGGTGTGGCGTACGCCCTTCGGCTCCGAAGTCGTTCCGGAGGTGAAGTAGATCCAGCGGACCGGGTCGTCACATTCAGCCCTGGCTCCTCCTCCGGCCCCTTCCCAGCGAGCAGCGGAGATGGGCGGAAGGGTGCGCGGGTCGCCTTCGGGCAGATCGTCGGCAACCAGAACTTGCGGTTGGCGGGCAAGCCCATGGCAAGCCGACGCCGCGAGCGCGTTGTAGTCCACGCTGCGCCAGACCCCGGGAACGACGAAGAACTCCGGCTGCATCTCACGGAGAACGGTGCTCACCTCACGTTCTCGGTAGATGTGCAGGATCGGGTTCTGCAGCGCACCCAACCTGGCGAGCGCCGCCGTGAGCACCACCGTCTCGATTCGAGAGGGGAGCTGCCACGTCACGGGTGTCCCTTCGGCGACCCCGAGGGCGCGCAGGCCTGCGGCGATGGCCTCCGCCCGCTCCCGGAATGCTCGGAAGCTGAGCTGTCTCCCAGCCTGGTCGACGAGCATCGGTGCCTCGGGCGACAGCGACGCTCTGCGGACCACGAGCTCCCAGATCGTCCGGGAGTCGAAGAGCGAGCCGGCCATACACCCTCCATCTGACTGCGAGGTGCTCACCCTAGAGCCTCGACTAGCCGACGGCAGGCGAGAGCTGCCAGTTCCCGGTGTTTGTCCAGCACGCGCTTCAGCGGTCACGAAGAGTTCGATGTGGGAGGATCGCCGCGTGCGGGAGCGCATCCTCGACGCTGGTGAGCGAACCTTCGCCGAGAAGGGTTACGCGGGCACGACCGTCGACGACGTGATCGGCGCTGCGCTGACCTCGCGAGCGACCTTCTACAGGTACTTCCGCGGCAAGGACGACCTGTTTCTGGAGCTGAGCAGGCGTTGCTTCTTCGAGATGCGGACCCTCATCAGGCAGTTTGGCGCCCTCGATCCGGCCGCCGTGCGCCGAGAGCAGTTGGAGGACATCGTCGGTGCGTACACCGACCTCCATGCGCGGCATGGCGGTGTCATCCGGGCGTGGGCCGAGCGTGCCGCGCCGCCCGACTCCCCCCTCAAGGATGATGCGGCAAGAACCTTCGGGGCATTGCTTCACGAAATGGCCGGCGCCCTGGCGAGCCTGAGCGCGGCCGAACCCGACCGCTCGGAGGTTCGCGCGGCCTTGTTGTTTCTTCTCATCGAGAACTCGGCGCAGTACCTCTCCAATCGCCATTCGCGGATCGATCCCGCAAGGCTCGCCCCCACGCTCTCGACCATGATGCACCGGGCCTGGTTCGGCGGCCCGGCGCCGGTGCGTTAGAGGTCATCGGTACCCGACCAACGGCTCTTGGCGTCGGTCGTCCCGACCTGCGCGATCATGGGTTGAGTGCCAACGGGACGCGTCGAGGTAACCGATGTCGAGGCCGCGGCCAATTGGTATCGCCCATCTCCGAGACTGCTAGCCATGCGCCGTCTCGAGGTTGCCTTGCTCGCGCTCGCGCTGGCCTTGGTTGGCGGCCTCGTGCTCGGTCTCGCGCTCGGGCCGATGACAGCGGTCGCCGCCTCGGGTGGCATTCTCGTGTTTGGCATCCTCGCCGAGGGTGTGGTGACCCGGCGGTATCGCTCGTGGGGCTACCTCGAGCGCGACGACGACCTCTTGATCCGGCGCGGCGTGCTGATCAAGAAACTGTCGATCGTCCCTTACGGGCGAATGCAATTCGTCGACGTCACGGCCGGGCTCATCGAGCGGCTGTTCGGGGTCGCCACCGTGCGTCTCCACACCGCGGCCGCAGCGACGGATGCTCGGTTGCCGGGTCTTGCCGTTGAGGAGGCATCCCGGCTGCGGGAGCAGTTGACTTCGCTCGGGGAGGCCCGCGCTGCCGGAATCTGACCCGGGCCCGCCGCCGGTGGGGGCACCCGGGCAAGCGGAACCGTCCTTTCCGCCTTCGCCGTACAGCCTGCCGGAGGGCGCGCCTCGCTGGGGGGAAGGGGGAGCCGCTGCGACGCTCCCGCGGACCTGGCAGCGGCTACATCCGCTTTCTCCCGTTGTCCGAGTCGGCCCGGCTCTCTTCGGTCTCCTCGTGCTCCTCGGCACTTCGGCCAGGTTGCCAGGTCGCGGGAACAGCTCGATCTACGACCTCCTCATCTTCGGAGTCGCCGTTCTCGGCGGCGTGGTCTACTGGGCGGTCACGCGGTGGCGGTTCGACGGCGACACCTTGCGCGTCGAGACCGGACTCATTCGCCGCCAGTCGTTGCAGGTGCCGCTCTCGCGCGCGCAGGCCGTCGACCTGGTGGAGCCATTTCTGGCTCGGGTGCTGGGGCTCGCGGAAGTGCGCGTTCGGACCGGGGGCGCTTCCCGTGGCGACGCACGGCTGTGTTATCTCCGACACAGCGACGCGATCTATGTGCGAGCCGGCTTGCTGGCTGTTGCTCACGGCCTGCACGAGGCTGCACCGCCACCACCGGAGGAACGCCTGGTCGTCGTTCCGAACGGCAGGCTGATCGCTGCCGGCTTCCTGACCGGGGTGATTCCCGCAAGCGTCGGCGCCGTGGTCTTCCTGGTCGTTCTCGGCTCTGCGGAGCCAGCGGTGTTGCTCGCGGGTGGTAGTGGCTTGTTGCTCACGTTCCTGTCGATGGCGAGGACAGCTTGGCGCCGCATCTCGACGGAGTGGGACTTCACGGTGGCAGAAGCTCCCGACGGTCTGCGGATCCGTTCCGGCCTGCTGTCTCGGGCAGCGGAGACAGTGCCCCGAGGCCGCATCCAGGCCGTGCGCATGGTCGAGCCTCTCTTCTTCCGGCCCCTGGGATGGTGCCGACTCGAGTTACACCTGGCCGGCGGAGTGAAAGGCGGCGAACGCCAGCCGCCGGGGAGGCTCCGCCGTGCCTTGCTTCCAGTGGGGCCCCGCGCGGATGCAGCGCTCCTTCTTGCGCGTGTCCTCCCCGATCTGCAAGCTCCGCTCTTCCGGCCGCCTCGCCGGGCGATGCTCCGGGCTCCACTCAGCTATCACTTCCTCCAGGCGGGTGTCGGAGACTCGTGCGCCGTGGCGATCGCCGGGCGCGTTCGTCGCGAGACCGTTTGGGTGCCACTCGCCAAGGTGCAAAGCCTCCGTGCGGCGCAGGGCCCGATCCAGCGGCTATTGGGGCTGGCGTCTGTTCACCTGGATGCTGCGGGACGGTATACCCGGGCCACGTTGCGCGACCGAGCCGCGGGTGAGGCCGTTCACCTCCTCGATGAACTTCCCGGTCGATGCGCCCTCGCTCGGGACAGGGCGAGAAAGTGGCCGGGACCTCCGCCGCCGGTGAGGCGACTGGACCCGCCTGCCGCCGCGGACCCGCCTGCCGCCGCGGACCCGCCTGCCGCCGCGGACCCGCCTGCGACAGCCGACCTGTCCCAACCCGACGCGTAGGCTGCTACGGCACGGGGCTGTAGCTCAGTTGGCAGAGCACCTGGTTTGCAACCAGGGGGTCAGGGGTTCAAGTCCCCTCAGCTCCACTCCTCCTCCTCCGTTGTCGAAATCACAACGTATGCCCTGGTAGATGAGGGTTTCTCGCGACCGTTTGCCGACCGAGACAGATGGCGATGTTCGAACTGTCCCCGGACAGTCACTCTGTGCGCGAGGTGGGGTCAACGGCATTGCCATCATGGTGTCCCGCTAGGAGCGCCGACTGCAGGGCGATCCGGATCACTCGTTTGTACTCGCCCAGGCTGCGGCCGCGGTCTCGACGTAGCATCTGGTGGACCTGAGGGGAAGCCAAGGCGAGCAGGATGTCGGTTGCCTCGTCGACGCTCAGCTCCGGGCGAAGCGCGCCATGGGTTGCCAGGGCCTGAGCCACCATTCGAAGGTCCTGGGCTCGTGCAGCCTCCCCACCTCGCGCGGCCGCCCGGAGCCCTTCGTCGGCACCCGCGGATTCGTACCCGGCCATGATCACCGCCCCTGCCCGCTCGAGAAGCGCCGCTGCCCCGTCAACACTGAGTTCAAGCGCCCGGGCTCCATCCTGTTCGTCTAGGGCCTCGCGGAACTCCGGGCGTTGGGCGATGGGAATCGGTCGGTCGTCCCCGGCCATCGCTACTCCGATGACCTCGCCGAACAGATCCAGTTTGGTGGGGAACACCAAGTAGACAGTGCGTTCTGAGACCTCGGCCTCATCGGCCACGTGGCGCATGGTGGTCAGTGCGTAACCCTGCTCGACGAACAGACGCGCTGCGGCTTCGCGGATCGTGGCCCGAGTCTGTGCCGCCGCACGCTCTCGGGCCGGCGATCGGTACTGCCTCTTGACAGGAGAGGTCATGTCACTACAGTATGTCAGTAATGACTACACAATCACTGTATCTATATGAGACCGTTGTGGTCCCTCCCGTTGCCCTCCCTCGGTCAGAGGACGATCGGGGGGTCCTCCCAGAACGGCGAAACAGCGCTCCACGACGTGACGAAGCAGGTTCGGCCGGAGGGGGCTGGCGGCTACTGATGGCTCTGGGGCGAGCGATGGCCGAGCCGGCGTCTCCGCTGTGCCTGCTCGTCTACCCGTTGAGTCCACGTTCCCGACCTTCTGCACGAGCAACCACCGAGCGAGGTAACGAGGTAAGGAGTCGAGGATGAGAACCGCACACGTCACTGGCATCAATCACGTCGCGACGCTGACTGCGAACCTCGACCGCTACGTCGAGTTCTACGTAGGAGCCCTCGGTGCTGGACTGGTGTCGACAAACGACGCGAACGGAGAACACCCTCGCAATGCAGTTCTCGATATCGGCGGATCCGCGGTGCTTCACGCCTTCGAAGTCCCCGAAGCCGCCATCGTCGGCAACAGGGCTCAAATCGGAGGGCGCGGTCCGATCGATCACTTCGCCGTCGGGGCAGCCTCTCTGGAAGACTTCGAACAGTTGCGCCAGAGGTTGGTCGCTGCCGGTGCGTCGACCGGCGAGGTACAAGACTTCGGACCGGGGCTCTCGATCTTCTTTCGGGACCCCGACGGCGCTGAGCTGGAGCTCTGCTGCAACAAGGCCGACGTCGGGCGTTCAGGCGGCCGGATCGCATGATGGCGACCCCGTCCGTCCGCTACACCCGGGTCGGCAAGGTTTCTGTCGCCTTCCAGACTCTGGGAGAGGGCCCTGACCTCATCTTCCACCTCGGTTGGCCCAGTCACCTCGATTTGCTCTGGGAACATCCCGCTGTGAGCCGCTTCTTTCACTCGCTGGCCTCGTTCTGCCGACTGATCCTGTTCGACCATCGAGGCACCGGATTGTCGGACCGCGGACCCATGCGCCGCTCGACGGACGACTGGTTGGATGACATCGGCGGCGTCCTTGACGCGGTTGGTTCCCGGCGAGCCGCCATGTTCGCCGGGCACCTGAGCGGGCGGGTGGCGCTGCTTTTCGCCGCCACGCGTCCGGATCGCATCTCCGCCGTCACCACCTTCGGCTCGCACCCGGCCACGTTCAAGGACGAACCCGACTACCCCTGGGGGACCACTAGGGATGTCTATTCTCAACTTCTCAGCCAGCTTCGATCCCCATATGAAAGTGACGGGCCGATGGCCCATCTTTTTGGACATATTGCGCCAAGCGTCGGCCAGGATCCGGATGGGATCCGGTGGTGGACACGGTTGAGTCGCGCCGCCAACAGTCCGGCTGAGCTGGTCAGCAGCCTGAAATCGATCCCCGATCTGGATATCCGCTCTCTTCTCCCTGCGGTTCGAGCGCCGGTTCTGCTCCTGCACAGCGAAGGTGATCGGATGAGTGACGTGAACGCCAGCCGGTACATGGCCGGGCGGCTGCCCAACAGTCAATTGGTCCAATTGCCAGGCGCCGATCACCTACCCTTCTTCGAGGCCCAGGGCACCGTCTTGACTGAGCTTCGAGGGTTTCTCGGTGTTGACCTCCAGGCGCCAGATGCCACACGTCAGCTGGCAACGGTCATGTTCACTGACATTGTCGATTCCACGGATCACGCCCAACGCCTGGGCGATCGTGGCTGGCAACGCGTGCTTGAGTCGCACAACGAGATCGTCGCTCGCCAGGTGCGGCGCTTCGATGCCCAGTTCGTGAAGAGTACTGGGGACGGTGTCCTCGCGACCTTCGACAGTCCAATTCGGGCACTTCGCTGCAGCAGCGCGATCCAGCACGAACTGAGACCGTTCGACATCGATATCCGGACTGGTGTCCACGCTGGTGAGATCGAAATCATCGGAAGCGACATCATGGGCATCGCCGTTCACATCGCTCAGCGGGTGCAATCAACGGCTGAGCCGGGCGAGGTCCTCGTGTCGTCAACCGTCAAGGACCTTTCGGCCGGGTCGCCGGTCCGATTCATAGATCGAGGGGTCCGCCGGCTGAAGGGAATTCCTGAGCCCTGGCGGCTGTTCAGGGCCGCGGTGTGACACCTGCCCGCACAGAAATCGGGCCTGACCCGCTTCGCAGTCCTTCGGACAGGGTTCGAACGTAGTCCCATCACTCACTGGGCGACTCTGCAGCGAACCCCGCAGAGCCCAGATTCGGCCATTGTTCATACTTCTATGCAGCGTTTCTCCAGGCCAGAAGGGTTCGAACATAGTCTCATCACCTCCACTCGTTGTCAGAAACACAACGATGCGCCCTGTTGGCAGGCCGTTTCTCGTGTCCGATCGCTGTAGCAGGTTTGTTTCGTCAGTCAAACCCTTCGCCTCGGCTGACGTGAGCCCTGTCCGGCCGGACCCTGCCGAGCGCGAGGCCGGCCACCTTGTCCAAGGCGAGCCTTCGGCCGACAGCGCCCGCTCGGTCGAACTCCTCTTCAAGGTTGACCTCGCGCATCTCGACCTCCAAAGGGCTCCAGCAACAGCGCGCGGAATCGGGCAAGCCTGCGTCGATGGCGCCACGTGCGCCCCGGTCAGCCGGGCTGAACGCTTGAGGTCTCGCTTGCTTGATGCGCAGCACGCGAGGACGAAGAGGCTCCAGCCATTCCGGTCCAGCGGACGGCCGAGGCGACGGGTCGACAGAAGCGCACGAACGTAGCCTCTTGACATCTTACTTGAGACCATGTAACTTGATCTCAAGTAGATAGGGTTCCAATAACAGGGGGGACAGTCATGACCGGTCCGATCGATGCGGTGCTGGCGATACACAATGCGTTCCGACGTGACATAGGTCTCATTGACGCGGCGGCGCTCGACTCCGCTCGGGGCAAGCCGGGCCTCGAGGCCACGGTCGAACGCTTCCGGTTCTTCAACGAAGTGCTGGAGTGGCACGCCCATGGAGAGGAGCTGGCGATCTTCCCGGCCCTCGAAGCGGTGGCACCTTCAGTCGCCGAGGCCTACGAGAAGGACCACCGAGCCCTCGATGCCGCCTTTGACGCATTGAGCAAGGCGGTGTCCGTGCGCGACCCGCTGGAGACGGCCCGCGCTACCAAGGCCTTCAAGTTCTTCCTCGACATTCACCTGTACAAGGAAGACACGCACTTGTACCGCCTCATCAAGGAGCGGGTCTCCGTGCCCGACCAAGGCCAGGCGGTCGGTGTCATGGCAAGTACCGTCCCTGAGGACCGCTTCCCAGAGCTGATCGCGTGGATGTTCCCGTTGATGGGCGACCAGGACCGCGAGAACATGACTCGGATCTGGCAGATGGTGATGCCCGCTGACGCGTTCGCAGGAGCCGCGCACCTCGTCGAGCAGGCGATCGGCGACGACTGGTCCGAGCTCACCCGACGCATTCCCGAGTTGGCAGGTGCACACTGAGCCAGCCCAAGACTCCGAACAGCGCACGGGGAGCCGACGGTCGCCGTACCTCAAGGACCGCTCCCGAACCCCTGATCCGCGTTGGCGACGACTTCGAGGACGAGTACCCAGGAGCTAGCGCGCTCGCGACAGAGTGCTACGCCAATATGTGGCGCACGGCAGACCTGCTGATGGACCTGCACAACCGCCAGACCCTCGAGGAGCACCAGCTCTCGCCGAGCGCGCGTCAGGTCCTGGCCGTCGTGGAGGGTGCCGGCCAGCCGCTCGAACCTGCAGTGATCGCCGAGCGGCTCCTCATCACGACGGGCTCGGTGACGTCGCTGCTCGACAATCTCGAGAAACGGGGCTTGGTACGGCGCCTGCCCCACCCTCACGATCGCCGCAAGCTCCTGATCGACATCACACCTGACGCTCAAGCGATCGTCGACGAGCTGCTCCCGTCACTCCACGCGCGTGAACGTGATGTGATCTCCGCTGCTCTCTCCCCGAGCGAGCAACGGGAGCTCCTCAGGCTCGTCGCGAAGCTCCAACAGGCCGCCGTTGAAGCACGCTCGGCCCCGGCGCAGCGCGGCGCCACACGCCGAAGACTGAACCGCCCGGACCGCGATTGAGATGCCGACCAGGAAAGAGACCCAGCCAATGACCACGACCGTGCCTCCGACGACAGAGATGACCACACCGCGCTGGCGCGGGATCAACCATCTCGCCCTTGTGACAACCGACATGGACGCCACCGTTCGCTTCTACCACGGCACTCTCGGCGCCCGACTCGTCGCCACGATCGGTACGCCGGAGTTCCGTCACTACTTCTTCGAGTTCGGGCCGCAGTGCACCGTCGCGTTCTTCGAGTACTCGGGTGCGGCCATTGAGCCGTTCTCGAAGCCGGCCGGCGTGCCCGACGCGCGCGCCGCACAGTTCGACCACCTCGCGCTCAACCTTCCCGACGAGGAAGCGCTTCTCGAGCTTCAACAACGCCTGAAGAGTGCTGGCTGCGGCGTCACCGACATCATCGACCACGGCAGCGTCCGCTCCGTCTATTTCACCGACTCGAGCGGGATCGCGCTCGAAGCCTCCTGGTGGGTTCTCGACGCGACTGGCCGTTCCGCTGATTACGGAGATCAACGGCTCTTCGCCGACCCAAATCCGGTCGCCGCGCTTCGGGAGTTACAAGCCACCGGCAACCTCAACAGCGTTCCACGCGCCCGCCTTTCGTGACGGGAGCCCTTCGGTCACTGTTACTTATCGGCCAAAGCCGAGAGGCGGAGGAGCGGTCGGTTATTCGCTCGTCCGCAACGCGACTCCGAGTTGAGGTTCTCGCCCAACCGCGTCTCGGGCGAAGCTGCACCTCCGCTCGTTGGAGTGCCTTGCCGACCGTGGACGCGTTGACTCGGAATCGTTGGCCGATCGCAGCGAGTGAGAGCCTGTCGCGATAAAGATCTGCGGCCAGTGCGACATCCTCGACGCTGAGCTTGGGGGCCGTCTGGTGCCGAGGGACACCGTTGCGCTC
>Ga0209415_10000818_pt1 | contig 58648 bp, 53 predicted proteins | sample PeaSoiSIISIP2007_FD_187696 | JGI IMG/M metagenome (GOLD analysis project Ga0209415, IMG submission 187696) | Peat soil microbial communities from Weissenstadt, Germany - SII-SIP-2007 (SPAdes) (version 2) | ecosystem: Environmental > Terrestrial > Soil > Wetlands > Peat | place: Germany... | reverse complement strand
TAGCCGTCGCCCACGCTTGCCGCATACTCAACCACGCCGTCCGCCGCCGCATGCACCGACGTGCCCATCGCCGCGGAGATATCCACGCCGCTATGAAACTCGTTATGCGCCTCGCCCTCGCCCGTGAACGGATCCATTCGGTCGCCAAACCGGCTCAAAAGACGGCCGTTGACCGGCCACAGGCTAGGCACAATGTTCTTCTGCCACAAGCGAGCATTTTCATGGCGCAGCCGGGAGATGCTCGCGGTCTTCAGGAAATTGTACTCTTCGATGGATTCCTTGTAGCCGGGTATCAAAGGACCCTCTTCGGAGATGTCGTCGGGACCGGTCAGGCTCTGGTTCAATCCCAAAGCCGCACTCACCTCGGTCGCCATCATCTGTAAAGAGGCCAATTGCTCCTGCTTCTGGTTGTTCTCCTTAAGCAGGGTCTGATACTTGGTTTGAAGGGTCTCTACCTGAGTGCGCAGGGTGTTGTAATTGGCTACCTTCCAGGTCATGCGAAGATAGCTGGAAACCATCCCAAAGAGTGAAACCGAACCAAAAAGTGCTAGTCCTACAACTACATACAGTGCTTTATGAGGTATATGAACACGCCGCAGCCGTCCGTGCAAAGAGTGCGCAAGAACGACCACGAAATAATGCTGCTTCATGCTTCTCCTATTTTTCTAGCGTCGGCACGCCCCCGAAAAAGCTTTAATACCGGGGATCGTAGGCCGGAGAGTACTTCGCAGGCGTAACCGGAAAAATTAACGAATTGTTAGGATAGCCAAAACGACACCCAATTGTCAAGCTTGCATTTGGACCGCCTGCGGACTGGCGCTGCTTCCGCTAAGCTGGTGTTTCGCGATGATCTTCTCTCGCTCAGCCGAATACGCCATCCGAGGATTGGTGGTTTTGGGGCAGTTAGCGCCCGGCGAACCGGCCTTGGTGAAGCAGATCGCGGCTGAAACCGGGATTCCCTTGCACTTCCTGGCGAAAATCCTCCAGGACCTCGCGCGTGACGGTTTTCTCAAGTCCAACAAAGGCCCGCGGGGCGGCTTCCGCCTCGCCATTTCACCTGCGGACCTCCCGCTCCTCAAGGTGATCGAGGCCGTCGACGGCGCAGGCCGCTATCAGCGCTGCATCGCCGGAGCCGAGGAGTGCACCGATCGGACGCTGTGCTCCATGCACGATTCCTGGGTGCCGGTGCGCTCCCGTATCGTAGAATACTTACAGGGGACATCCATCGCCGATCTGGCGAAATCGCTGGGGGAGAAGCGCCGCCTGGCTGCCCGGTCCCGCCGGAGCACTCCCCGCTAGAAGATAGAGCCCCGAGAGTCCGTGATCGTTAAGGAGCGAATAATGCAGAATTCCGTTCTTGTGCCCATGGTGGTGGAGCAGACTTCGCGAGGCGAGCGCGCCTTCGATATTTACTCGCGTCTGCTGAAAGAGAACATCATCTTCCTGGGCACGCCCATCGACGATAACGTCGCCAACCTGATCATCGCCCAGTTGCTGTTCCTGGCCGCCGAGGATCCGGAGAAGGACATTTCCATCTATGTCAATTCGCCCGGAGGCTCCATCACTGCCGGCCTGGCGATTCTAGACACCATGCGGCTGGTTCAACCCGATATCGTTACGTATTGCGTAGGGCAGGCCGCTTCCATGGCGGCGGTGCTGCTGGCCTGCGGCACCAAGGGCAAGCGCTATAGCCTTCCGCATTCCCGCATCCTGATTCACCAGCCCTCCATGAGCGGCCTGGCGGGCCAGGCCACCGACATCGATATCTATGCCCGGGAAATCCTGCGCATGCGGGAAACGCTCAACGACATCCTGGCAACCGCCACGGGCCAGACGATGGAGCGCGTTTCTCGCGATGTGGATCGCGACTATATAATGGATCCTCCGCAGGCGCTGGAGTATGGATTGATCGACCGCGTGATCACCAGCCGCACACTGGAGCCTTTAGCCAAATAGCGGGATTTAGAGTTTCTGGCGGGGGTGATATCCTGGGAACATCGTGCGCACCCTGATTGCCCTCGTTTTTGCACTGGTTCCGGCGTCCAACTGCGCGTTTGCGCAGAGCCCGCTCACCAAGATCCTGCTGGATGAACTAACCCGCAACTTCACCATCCTGAAGCAGAAGGGCGATCCGCCGCCCTACTTCATGGGCTACGCGGTGACCGAAACCGAGGCCGACGTGGTGGAGGCCAGCGGGGGATCGATTGACGCGCAAAATCACGGGCAGGCGCGCGAGTTGGACGTGACGGTGCGAACGGGCGACCCCACCTTCGACAATTACCGCAGGGTCGGCACGGACGCACCGCGCTTTACCACCGGAGTGTCTCTGGCGCTGGACGATAATCCGGCGGCCATCAAGCAGACCCTGTGGCTGAGTACGGACAAGGTGTATCGCGGCGCTTCGCAGCGGCTGATCCGGCTGAAATCCGACGACAAGCTGCGGGCCGCTCCGCAGGACGCCTCCGGCGATTTTTCGACTGCGGAACCGCAGGTTCACTTCAGCCCTTCCCCGAAGCTGAAATTCAACCAGGCGGAGTGGGAGGCGCGGCTGCGCAAGCTGTCCGCGGAATTCACCAAGTATCCGGGTGCGATCAACACCAACGTGGTGGTGGAGGCGCAACGGGTCTCGAAGACGCTGGTGAACACCGAAGGCACTCAAATCGAGCAAGGGCGGCTATTCTCTCGCCTGATGATCACCGCCAATGGCAAGGCCGCCGACGGCATGGACCTGTCGACGATGGAGACCTTTGAGGCGGACGATCCGGCGAAGCTACCGAAGGACGCGCAGATTCTGGCGGCGGTTCAGAAATCCGGGGCGATGCTGCAAGACCTGCTGAAGGCCCAGCCGGCCGATCCGTTTGTGGGGCCGGCGATCCTCTCCGGCCGCGCCGCGGGAGTCTTTTTCCATGAGATCTTCGGGCATCGCGTGGAAGGCCACCGGCAGAAGGACGAAAACGAGGGACAAACCTTCACCAAGAGCGTGGGCATGCCGGTGCTGCCGGATTTCTTGTCCGTGATCTTCGATCCGACTATCGATGAGTATCAAGGCGTTCCGCTGAACGGCTCGTATCAATATGACGACGAGGGCGTGAAGGCGCAGCGGCTGACGGTGGTGGACAAGGGGATTCTGAAGACGTTCCTGATGTCGCGCTCCCCCATCGACGGTTTTCCGCAATCGAACGGGCACGGGCGGCGCGCGCCCGGCTATGAGATTGTGTCGCGGCAGTCGAATCTGTTCGTCGAATCCACTAATAAGGTGAGCGACGCGGAGCTGCGCAAGATGCTGATCGAGGAGATCAAGCGCCAGAACAAACCGTACGGCCTGTACTTCGATCAGGTGACCTCGGGCTACACCACCACGGCGCGGGCCGGATTGCAAGCTTTCACGGTGGTTCCGCTGACCGTATACCGCGTTTATCCGGACGGCCGGCCGGACGAGCTGATTCGCGGCGTGGACATCGTGGGAACGCCGCTGGCGAGCTTCGCCAAGATCATGGCGACCTCCGACAAGATGGATATCTTCAACGGTTACTGCGGAGCGGAATCGGGCTACGTCCCGGTGGCCGCGATCGCTCCGGCTCTGCTGGTGCGGGAGATCGAGATCCAGCGCAAGGAGCGTTCGCAGGACCGTCCGCCATATTTGTCGCGGCCCTCGGTGGACGTGCGTATGGCTGGGCTCATACCGGAGGTCAAGCAGTGACGCGGCGCGTGCTGTTGTTGCGGTGCGGAGGCGCCGCGGGGACGCTGCTTGTGGCTTCGCGAAACGGCTTCGCACAAGCTCCGCTCCTGGGACAAAGCGGGGCGGGGCAAACCGGCGCATTCACGCTGGCCCAAATCGACGACGACGTGGTGTTGAAGGCGATGCGGGATGAGATGGAGCGCTCCCGCCAGTTGCGCGTGGCCGGGGGCCAGGACGCACCCTACTTCTTCAGTTTCGATCTGACCGATTCGGAGGACTTCCACGCGGTGGCGACGCTGGGATCTCCCGTGTCGGTGTCGCGGAGGCATGTGCGCAACCCCGGGGCGGAAGTGCGCGTGGGCAGTTACGAATTCGACAATACCGGCCACATTTTCTCGGGACGCTACAGCGGTTCGCGCTACGACGGCAACTGGCCTTTGGACGACAACTACGCCCTGCTGCGCGAGGGCTTCTGGCTGCTGACGGACCGGACGTTCAAAGCCGCCGAGGAATCCATCGGGCGGAAGCGCGCGTCGCTTAAAAATACGGCGTCCACCACGGAGCAGCTCCCGGACTTTTCCAAAGCCGATGCAGTGGTGAGCTTGCCGAAAGTGACGCACAAGAAAATCGACGAAGCTGCTTGGGCGCAGCGCATCGCCAAGCTATCGTCGGTCTTCGGCGCGTATCCGGAGGTCCTCAGCTCGCTGGTGGAGCTTCAAATCATCGATGGGGTTACGTATTTGCTCAACTCCGAAGGCAGCGCCCTCCGTTATGCAGACCGGGTGAGCTGGGTGATCGCGCGGGCCGAGGGGCAGGCCGCGGACGGCATGTTGCTGCGTGACGCGGTCTCGGTTCAAGCCCTGGACGCCGACAAGCTACCGGGCGACACGGATCTGCGCAAGCAATTTACAGACGTAGCGGACCATGTTCGCGACCTGGTCAAGGCGCCCGTGGGCGAGGCCTTCACGGGTCCCGTGCTGTTTGAGCCGCAGGCCGCGGCGCAACTGCTGGCACAGATAGTCGGGGACAATCTGTACGTGCCGCGCAAGCCCATGTCGGACCCGGGCCGCAACGTGAACTTCCTCCCCAGCGAATTCGAAACCAAGATCGGCTCGCGGGTGCTGCCGGAGTGGATGGACGCGGTTGACGATCCCTCGCAGGCCACCTGGAACGGCAAGCCTCTGGCGGGCTATTATCAGTTCGACGTGGAGGGCGTTCCTGCCAAGCCGGTAGCCGTGATTGAGAAAGGCGTTCTCAAAAGCTTCCTGATGACGCGGCAGCCGGTAAAGGGATTTGCCGCCTCCAACGGGCACGCGCGATTGCAGGGCGGCTACGGAGCCAGCCGGGCGGCCATCGGAAATCTGTTCGTGAAGACCAGCCAGGCCACGCCGATCGAAGACCTCAAAAAGAGGATGATTCAGATGACGCAGGAGCGGAGCAAGCCGTATGGCTTGCTGGTGCGGAAACTGAACTATCCCTATGCCGGGACAGAGCTCGACTTGCAGGCGCTGGCGCAGGGCAGCCGGCAATCCGGCGGCTCGACGGTGCCCCTCAGCCCTCCCGTTCTGATCTACCGGGTCTATCCGGATGGACACGAGGAACTGGTGCGCGGCTTGCGTTTCCGCGGGGTGTCCACCCGCGCGTTGCGCGATATTCTCGCGGCGTCCCAGGAGACGGCTCTGTTCGAATTCGTCAATAACAGCGCTCCGCTGGCGTTTTTGGGTGCTGGGGGATATGTGGCCGCGACTTCCGTGGTTGCGCCGGGATTGCTGTTCGAGGAGCTGGAGTTGGAGGTTCCACAGGAGCAATTGCAGAAGCGTGCCGTGGTGCCGCCGCCCAGCACGTCCAGTTGATGTTTACCGCAACCGCTCTCTTCGGTCGCGGCTCGGCAACGGTTTCTCACGTGCGCGCGTCCTGATTAAAGAGCACAACATTAAAGAGCACCACCTATGCGCCTGCTGAGCCGCACCATTTTCCGAGAGAATTTTTCGAGCGCGGCTCTGGGCATCGTGCTGTTCACCTCGGTGCTGTTCCTGCCGCTGGCTAAGGACCTTTTCGAATATCTGGTGCGCAGTTCGGGTCCGCCCCGGACGGTGGCGTATTTGTTCGCGCTGGTGCTCCCTCAGGCTTTGCCCTTCGCCATCCCCCTAGGCGTGCTGGTGGGAACGCTGCTGACGCTGAGCCGCATGTCGGCCGACGGCGAGATCACGGCCATGCGCGCCGCGGGAATTCCGGGACGGAGGGCCGCGCCGCCCATCCTGGCGGTAGGATTCCTGGCGATGCTGGTGACCGCGGCGGCGTCTCTGTGGCTGACGCCCTGGTCCATCGGCGAGCGCTACCGCATCGCCAACCAACTGGCCGCGAGCCAGCTTACCGCGGATGTCCAGCCGCGCGTGTTCGCCGAACAGTTTCCCGACCGGATCCTATATGTAGGCAGCGTGAGCAATCCGGGCGGAGGCCCGGTCAGCGGCTGGACCCGTGTGTTTATCGCCGATGTCACTCCGCTCGAGAACCGCAAACCGGGACAAACCGATCGCGGCGATACTCCTCTCGTAACGCTGGCTCCTGACGCGGTGGCCTACGCGGATGTGCCCAATAACCGGATCCAGCTCTCCTTGCACAACTACACCAACTACGAGGTGGGCAAGGACAACACCTACAATATCGACAACTCGCCATTCAACAACGAGGGGTTGCAGGCGCAGAGGCCCGCCGAAAGGAGCCCGTCCCGGACGACGAGCGAATTGCCGACGTTCCCGCTGTACCGCTTGGCCTACCGCAGCCACGGCGAGGATCCGGCAAAGGTGTTGGAAGCTCGTGTGGAGTTGCAACAGCGCCTGGCGCTGCCTCTGGCGTGCCTGTTGCTGACGCTCGCCGGAGTTCCCTTGGGAATCACATCGAAGCGAGGTGGCAAATCGTCGGCGGTGGTCCTGACCATGGTGATCGCGTTCGTCTATTTTATCGGGATGCTGAGCTTGAACAAGATGGCGCGGCAGGGGACGCTTCCCGCTGAAATCGCGGTGTGGACGCCCAATCTCGCATTCACCCTGCTTGGCCTCGCGATGATGTCGCGCTTGGAGTTGCCTGGCGACCGGGATTATCTGGGACGCCTCGCGGCCTTTTTCCGCGGATTTGGGCAAGGGCGCCGGCTGCCGGCGCGGGGCGGCGCCGGGAAGCGGAGAGAACGCTCCTGGACGCTGCGGATTCCGTTGCTGGTGCAGGTCATCGACACCTATATTCTTACCGGGTTCTTGTTCTATTTCGTGCTGCTGCTGGTGAGCTTCGTGCTGATGTACCACTTCTTCCAGTTCTTCACGCTGCTCAGCGACATGATCAAGAACAACATCCCGATGAGCCACATGCTCAGCTACCACTTCTTCCTGACGCCACGGCTGGTGTACCAGTTCACTCCCGTGGCCGTTCTGGCGGCGGTGCTGGTGGTATTCGGCGTGATGGCCAAGAACAACGAAGTGACCGCGTTCAAGGCTTGCGGCATCAGCGTGTACCGGCTGGCCGCGCCGGTGCTGATCGGAGGGTTGTTCCTGAGCGGCAGCCTGTTCGCCTTCGATCATTACTGGCTGCCGTCGGCGGACCGGCGTCAGGACCAACTCTACAGCGAGATCAAGAACAAGGCTCCGCAAACTTACTTGAGGCCGGATCACAAATGGGTCTACGGACTGCATGACCGCGTGTATTATTACAAATACTTCCTCCCGACGGAGAATGCGATGACGGGAGTCAATGTGTATGAGATCGACCCGTTGCATTTCCGGCTGACCAAGCACATCTCGGCGGAGAAGGCGCGCTGGGAACCGAGCCTGAATAAATGGGTTTTTGAGAACGGCTGGAGCCGCGGCTTCAAGGGCGATAAGGTGGGAGCGTTCGATCCTTTCCCCGGCGGCACGCGCACCTTCGACGAACTGGAGGAGAAGCCGGATTACTTCATGAAGGAAAAGACGCAACCGCTGCAAATGAATTTCTACGAGCTGCAAACGGAAATCGCCGATTTGCAGCAGAGCGGCTTCCCTACCATCGCTTTGCAGGTTCAGTTGCAGAAGAAATTTTCGGCGCCGCTGTTCGCGCTGATTCTGGCGATCGTGTCCGTGCCGTTCGCGTTCAAGGGAGGCAATCGCGGCGCGATGGCCGGCGTAGGCATCAGCTTTCTGATCTTCATTACCTACTGGGGTCTGGACCAGTTCTTCGAACAGGTGGGTAACCTGAACCAGCTGTCGCCCGCCGTGGCCGCGTGGTCCCCGGACGTGATGTTCTCGCTGGTTGGGTTGTACTTCATGGCGCGCATGCGGACTTGAAGGGAATCGGTCGGTAGAATAGAAGAATGCATCGTTTTCTGCTGTACAACGGGGAGATCCGCGATACGGCCGAGCGCTTCCTCTCGCCCGGGCAAACGGGTCTGGTAAACGGTTGGGGGGTGTTTTCGACGCTTCGCGTCTACGACGGCGTGCCCTTCTGCTGGGAGCGGCATTGGCCGCGCATGCAACACGACGCGCGGCGTCTCCGCATCCCCATGCCCCCGGACGGGGACGCTGTCGCGGCGGACCTGCACCGCCTGATCGAGGCCAATCGGGCTTGGAACGCGGTGCTGCGGGTGATGGTGGTGCGCAATCGCGGCGGCATGTTCGAGGGGCCCGCGGTCACTAACGATTTCGATGTGATCGCCTTCAGCACCGATGTTCCCCCCTGGGGCACGGCCATGAAGCTGGGCGTGATTCCGAACGGCCGTCACGCCGCCAGCGAGTTTGCCGGCGCGAAGATTCTGTCCTGGTCGGAGAACCTGACCCGGTATGAGCGCGCGAGAGAGCAGGGCCTGGATGAAGTGGTGCTGCTCAACGAACGCGGCGAGGTATCGGAGTGCACCTCAGCAAATCTCTTTGCAGTGTATAAAGGGGCGGTGCATGGCGAAAGGGTGCTGACGCCGCCATTGAGCTCGGGCTGCCTTCCGGGCGTTACTCGGGCGGTGCTGCTCGAGGAGATTCGCCTTTCCGGACTCATGGTCGAAGAGCGCGTGCTGCTGCCGCCGGACCTGGAATCCGCGGACGAGGTTTTTCTCGCTTCCACTACGCGCGAGCTTCTGCCGGTGGTCTCGATTGAAGGCATGCGAATCCGCGAGGGTCGCGCGGTCCGCGACCGTTTGCAGAAGGCTTTTACCGCTTATATCGAATCGTATGTGGCGGCACGCAGAGGGCCCGTTCCCGCAGTGTGAAGCGCATTGTAATATAATCGAGTTAATCACTTTAGTAAAAGGCTTGGGGAATGCAACTTTCCTGCCCGAAATGCGGTAGCCGGGAAGCGCGTGTATCGCATCGGCGAAACACATCGGAAGTGCTACGCAGCATCGTCGGCATCTATCCACTGCGTTGCCGCCGTTGCCGCAATCGCTGGGAGACCAGTGTTTGGGCGGAGGGCGCATGGAGATACGCGCGCTGCCCGCGTTGCTACCGCCAGGAGCTCACCACCTGGAGCGAACAATATTATAATCCGAGGCGCTGGATAACGCTGCTTCTGCGCCTCGGGGCCACGCCCTACCGCTGCGCGGCCTGCCGCTGCAATTTCGCCAGCTTCCGGCGGTGCAAGGAACGCTTCAGTTGGCGTCATCAAACTCGCGCGGAGCCCGCGTCGCGCGTCGAAGGCGACGGAGCAGGGCAAGCGCAACCACTGGCCGAAGACGCGCCGGAGGCTCTGAAATAAAAAAGGAGTGAATTAACGAATGCCGGGCGACGGCGGGTAGAAATAGAAAATGGTTCCAAGTGACCCGTCAAAACAGCTCGTTCCCCGCCGGCATGCACGGCCAGAACCTGGCATTCGGAAATGGCGTGACGTAAGCCCTTAACTCCCCGCAGCCGGTATTGCCCAGCTGCGGATCGATGCTCCGGTGCATGTCCGCAAGCCTCTTTCCGATAGAAGCACGCTTCTCGATGCAGCCTTTCGCTCTCCGGCGGCGAGGGCCAATCTTGCGACTGGATCCCGTAACCGGGTCAACGCTCCTGGCCTACATCTTCAAAGCGATCCTGAAGCCTACGCCCCAGCCCGTTCGGCTTCAAACTCCCGTTCCCGTCCGGCCTTTTTATTGCCGCGCGAGATACGATCCACGCCTGAAACCCGTTGCCGAAGCCAAACTTCCGGACTTCCTGCCTGTCTTCGAGCCGCCACTCCCCTCCAGGACATTTCTATCCTTCGGGATCAAAGCGCTCAACCCGACTCCATTCAGGAGTGCTTGCCTTGGCGAGTCGCCCGATCTTCCTTCGCTCCCCGTCTCGCGAAAATGTTTAACGATCGCCGCGCGACGGATCAACGTTCCAGATCCGCTACTTCCCGTCAGGCTCACTGTTCCTCGAACCTCTTGGAACCAAGTTCATAATGCACCCGAGCCGCGCGCGGGTCAACATGAAAATGAGGTTTCCAACAGACAATATTTACTTTAAAAACAATAACTTAAGAGGTGATCCCTGTGGACGAGGTGTGTATAAAACAGATTATTACAAACGTGTTTTTGATATCATCTCGTAATGAAAGTTGCGGTGCTTCCCGGAGACGGGATCGGCAAGGAAGTAACGGCGCAGGGCGTCAAGGCGCTGGAGGCGGCGCTGGATGGCGTTTCATATGAGCTTGCGGAGGCGCCGATCGGTGGGGTGGCCTACGAAGCCGTGGGCGATCCGCTGCCGACCGCGACTCTTGATCTGTGCCGCAACGCTGACGCAATTCTGCATGGCGCGGCAGGAGTTCCCGAAGACGAAACCAGACCGCCACAGCGGCAGGCCGGGTTCGCTCTGCTGCGGCTGCGCAGGGATCTGAATTTGTTCGCAAATTTCCGCCCGGTGTTCTTGTTCCCCGAGCTCATCGGCGCATCCTCATTGAAGCCCGAGGTGGTGGAGGGCTTGGACCTGATCATCCTGCGCGAGCTTAACGGCGATATCTATTATGGAGAGCCGCGCGGCATCGAGCCGAACGGATCGGACGCCAACGCATCGACGGAAAGACGGGGATTCAACACCATGTGCTACACCGAATCCGAGGTGGAGCGCATCGGTCACGCGGCGTTTGAAGCGGCGCGCAAGCGGCGGAAGAAGGTCTGCTCCGTGGATAAATCGAACGTGCTCGAAACCAGCGCGTTGTGGCGAGAGGTGATGATCCGCGTGGGACGCGAGTATCCCGACGTCGAGCTTACGCATCTTCTAGTCGACGCGGCGGCCATGATGCTGGTGCGGAATCCGCGGCAGTTCGACGTCATGGTTATGGGCAACATGTTCGGCGACATTCTCTCGGATGAGGCGGCCATGCTGACGGGCTCGATCGGGATGCTGCCTTCGTCATCGGTGGGGTTGGGCAAGAAGGGACTGTATGAGCCGGTCCACGGCTCGGCGCCGGACATCGCAGGCAAGGACATGGCCAATCCCCTGGCGTCGATTCTCTCGGTGGCGATGATGCTGCGCCACTCGTTCGACCTGGAAGATCAGGCGGCGAGAATCGAGCGTGCGGTTCGCTCCGTGCTGCGGGAGGGTTATCGGACCCCCGATATTTTCGAGCCGGGCGCGCGGCGCGTTGGCACTCAGGAGATGGGCGAACGGGTAGCGCAGGCGATTCGCAATCACCTACACTGAACCGATGTCCAAAAGCGGGGACGGCAGCGAGGGCCGGATCGCAGCGCGGCTGGACCGCTTGCCCTTCTCGCGATCCCTTTGGAAGCTGGTGCTGCTAATTTCCCTGGGCGGCGCGTTCGAGCTCTACGACATCTTCCTCAGCACCTACATCACACCGGGGTTGGTGGCCAGCGGAATGTTCACCACCAACGCTCCCGGGTTCTTCTCCATCAACTCGGTGGGCTTTTTCATCTCGTGCAATTTCGCCGGCATGTTTCTGGGATGCGTGGGATTCGGCTACGTCGCGGACCGGCTGGGCCGGCGGTCGATCTTCATCTTTTCCCTGCTGTGGTATTCGGTGTGCAGCGCCATCATGGCGTTTCAAACCTCGGCGGCGGGCGTGGATCTATGGCGCTTCATCGCGGGCATCGGAGTCGGCCTGGAGCAAGTGACCATCGACACGTTCCTGCCGGAGATCGTTCCGCCGCAGGGCCGGGGCAAGGCGTTCGCGTTCTACCAATTTGTGGAATTTTGCGCCGTGCCGGTGGTGGCGCTCTTCGGCTGGTTGCTGGTGCGCAGGCAAGTTTTCGGGCTGGATGGATGGCGCGTGGTGACTTTGATCGGGTCGTTGGGCGCGATCGTCGCGTGGTGGCTACGACGCGGCATTCCGGAAAGTCCGCGCTGGCTCGCCGTGCACGGGCGCGAAGCCGACGCGGAACGGGTGATCGCGAATCTGGAGGCTCGCGTGGCGCGCGATATCAGCGGACCGCCGGAGCTGGGACCTCCAGCCGAGGTGCGCGCGGGCACCGCCACGTTCAGGGAGATTCTGAGGCCGCCTTATGCCAAGCGCACGCTGGTGCTCTCGATTTTCAATTTGATGCAGACCATCGCGTTCTATGGCTTCGGCTCCTGGGTGCCGACGCTGCTGATCGCCAAGGGTATCCTGATAACCACCAGCCAGAAATATGCGTTTATCATCGCCATCGCCAACCCAGTGGGACCGCTGCTGGGGATGCTGGTGGCGGATCGGATGGAACGGAAGTGGCAGATCGTATCCGCGGGGATCGGAATCGGCGTGTTCACGCTGCTGTTTGCGAATCAGGCCAATCCAGCACTGGTGATCGCGCTGGGCGTGGCTGTCACGCTGGCGAACAACTGGATGTCTTTCGCCTTTCATAATTATCAGGGCGAGCTGTTCCCGACTCGCATTCGCGCGCGTGCCGTGGGATTCGTCTATAGTTGGAGCCGGGTGAGCGCGGTCTTTGCCAGCCTGGCGATCAATGCGTTGCTGACCCGGGGCGGGGCTCCGGCAGTGGCGTCATTCATCGCCGCGGCGATGGTGGTCATGACCGTGACCATCGGCGGATTCGGGCCCCGGACCAGACGGCTCGCGCTGGAAGAGATATCGCGATGAAGCGGTACAATGAGACTGAAATGAGTCAAGGAAAGGGCGCTCTGGGCCGCACAAGTTTGTTAGTAGCGGGAGTGCTGGTGTGCGCGGCCGCGGTGCTGGCGCAGAGAGGGCGCGGCGGATTCGGCGGCGGTGGCTTCGGCGGCAACGATTTCGGGCGCGGCGAAAGCTTCGTACCAGACTTTCCCAAAGAAGGCGACTTCCATTTTATCCGCACAGAATACGTCGACCTGCCGGGGCGCGGCCGCGGCTTCAATCGAGCCGTTTCGCGAACCGGACGTGCTAGCGGCTGGTGGGCCCAGGATTGGCCCGACGCCGATAACCACTTCTCTTTCGGCCTCCAGCGTCTGACACGGCTTCAGATCGGCGAGCCGCGGCACTTGGACCTGACCGACGAACGCCTCTTCGATTATCCGTGGATCTATGCCACCCAGGTGGGTTACTGGGACTTGAGCAACGCCGAAGTTCTGAAGCTGCGCGAATACCTGAATCGCGGCGGGTTCCTGATGGTGGACGACTTTTGGGGACCTGGCGCCGAGGAGTGGGACGTATTTCAGGAAACCATGGAGCGGGTGATGCCGGGCCATCCCATCACCACCATCCGGCTGAGCGATTCTGTGATGCACGTCCTCTATGACATCGAGCAGAAGGATCTGACGTACATTCCCGGAACGCGCCACCTCTACCGGGGCCAGCCACCCGGCACTTCCCCGCAGTGGGATGCCATCAATGACGACAAGGATCGTATGGTGGTGGCGGTCAATTACAACACCGACATCGGCGACGCCTGGGAATACGCCGACGCGCCGGAGTATCCCGCGGACATGACCACGCTCGCGTACCACTACGGGATCAATTACATCATGTACGCGATGACGCACTGAGTCCCGGCAGGTCGCCCGAAACCCGTGAGACCTGCCCCACTCGGTAGAGCATTTCTCCGGCGTGCGGCACGACGAACCAACCCGCCTTGGCCCACTCCTCCGGATTCACCGTTGCGGGGTCGCGGTAGCCCAGATTCAGGCGGCGGCAACGCTCCTCGGGAATGCCGGTAGCGAGCGTAACTTGAATGCGCGCAGTCTCCACGCCGGTCTGGGCATCGTAGACGCCCTTGCCCTTGAGGTGCGTGGAATGCGCAAGGATGCCTCCGGGATAACCGCGGAAGCGGTCCCATTGCGCCAGGAAATAGTCGCGGCAATGATATCCGATCTCGTCGATCAGGCGTCCATGTACGTAGCTGACTTCGCGGATATGAGGCGCATAGACCACCACCTCGCCTCCATCTGCGATCAGCGGCTCGGTCTTATACATGCCCTTCGCGCCGGTCCAGAGATCGTCGTACATAGTTGGAAGAATAGAAAGGACGCGATCTACCGGGCGGTCCAGCCAGACGATGTGCCGGCGCGAGGAGAGTGCGGCGGCCGCGGCCCAAGTCTCGATGGTTGGCCCGCAAAAGATGCCGGCGACACCGTCGTGAGTCACCACCGGAGCGATCAGCGAGTGGGGCGTCGGGACAAATTCCGCCGCCCGGTGGATCACTGCTCGCACGCGAGTATCCAGCGTGCCGATGATTTCATAGCTAGTCAGCAGCGCTCCCAGCCAATGCGTCAAGTTGATCAGCTCCGCGCCGCCGATTCCGGGAAAGAAGTACTTGGCGCCTCCGGAAAATCCCGCCACTTCATGCGGAAACACGGGGCCGCAGATCAGAATGTGGTCATAGTCCAGAATCAGGCGGTTGAGTTTTACCGGGACGGCTTCACGAAGCAGACCTCCTGTAAGCGATGCGATCTCATCCGCGGAAATCTCGCCGAGCGTCGCGAATGCTGAGGGCGAGTCCCAGCGATGATTGAAGACGCGGCGTTTGCCGCACCGTCCTTCGACGACTCCGCGGCCGACAAGCCGCGAGAGCTGAGCGTCGCTCATGGGCGGATGAGTGCCCAGAGCCACAAGAAAGTCGAGGGATCGAACGCGAGGGCCGAGCTCATGCTCCAAAATGCCGAACATCAGCGGCATCGGCATGGTGCGGGTGCCGTCCGGAATCAGGACCAGCACGCGAAGTCCGTCTAAGGAAAGTTGAGCGAGTCCGCTCGCGGTGATGCCCTGGACCTGGTCTTCGGATAGATACCCGTCGTCCAGCCCCTGGCCGACAACAGTTAGCGGCGGTGCGCCGATCGCAGCCATGCTCTTAAATCATATCGGCGGGGACACGCCCCGACCGCTAATCACAATGGAGCGGACACGCCGCTCCATATCAGTTTTCCGTCGGAACGCGGTCAACCTGGTCGATGACGACGATCGGCATCGCTTGCTCGTGCTGCTCCAGCCGGAGCCCGAGGTTTTTCTCCATGGTGCGGAAAATTGTAGTGCCGGTGTCGAACTCCTGACCCGGCGCCGCCTGCAACCCGGCCAAGCCGCCGCTAAGCGGGGTCCAATCCAGCCTGAAATCCCAAGCGCCCTTGAGATCGGTCGCGTCCACCACTGGCCTGCCTTCAAAAAAACGGGGCGCGAAGCTTGCGAGTTGTTCCGCCAGTCGCCCCATCGTCATGTTGTGGCAGTCCCGATGGTACGCGTTGTCGTCGCCGATGCTGGGAATGCACACCGCCTCGCCCGAGCCATCGGCCGCTTTAAGCTTGTGGCCGCCCTTGGCGACCACCATCGCATACACCTTCTCAACCTTCTCTTCCCGGTGAACAACCAGGTGGAAGCGGTCGATCAAAAGCTTTTGGACCATCAGCCGAACGGTATCCGTTGGCGTGCCCTGGGGAGCTTTCGCGACCACATCGAAGCGGTCTGAATCCAGCCAGAGAGGGCCCCCCTTCAGATAATCGTTCGACAGGACTTTGAACTGCGCTACGCTGGGCGCGAGTCCTAGCGCCAGGGACGTGAGCTCGGGGAGCATGCGAGTCTCCTTCCAGCCGATCCCGATCAGCGACTTCATGGTGAAGCCCCGCAAGCTGACCTGCCCGCCTGCCAGGAATTCCGCCGATTGAGGATCGCCCGACTTGTTCACGCGGACAGCTGCCGCCTCGAACTCGGGCGTCCCCACCGACTGGCCGTAAGCTCCGCACCATAGCAAGACGCCCAGACATCCCAGTGCCGTCGAAGGCTTGATTCGCATAAAGGAGCGGCGTTTCCGCTGCGCGTTCCTAGGAACGCGGAACGGCTTTGCCGTAGACTTCGATCGCGCCGACGTCCACCCAGCCGCCCGCGCCGTGGCCGCTACCGGGGATGAGGTCCACGAAGCCGATTTCATCCACCTTACCCAAATCGGGAGCGGCGACAAAATCGCCCTTGGTCTGCACCTTATCGGGGTCCAGCCGGATCCACTTGAGCTCGGAGATGTTGAACTCGCTAATGCGGTAGTCCGCACGAGCTTCGTCCACATGGTCGCCCACCAGCATGGTTCCGTCGGCGAGCTTGATCACCGGACGCACCTGATGGAATCCGGACACCTTGGAGACCCAGCGGATTCTCGCGAGTCCCCTGAGATCCACGAAGTTGGTCTTGTCCTTCAGCGTGACAGCGCACGCCCCGGGGCAGGTTCCGGTCCAGAGATGTATGGGATCGCCGTCCCTGGCCGTGCCGGTCACCAGAAGTTCCTCCGGCTTGGCGCCGTAGACCTTCATATCGAGGTTGGGATTGGAGAGGTCCTCGGGGACGATTCCGTGCTCGCCGCCGGCCGCGGTCTGCTTCCACTCTTCCTTGAACACCAGCACCGGACGAGGGGCCGCCGCGCGTCCTCCGCCTGCTCCGCGTCCACCGCCGCCACCCGCGCCCCGGCCGCCGCCGCGTCCACCCCCAGCACCTGCGCCAGCATCGCCCTGCGCGGCAGGCTGCTGCGCGAAGGCGCTACAAGCGATCCCCAGAATCACAAAGAATTTCAAGTGTTTTCGCACAGCAACCTCCTATGACCCTTACGTGGGTATCTGGAAGTATATCAAAGACGAAACTGCATTACTCCGGATAGTAGCCTTCGCGCGCGCGGACCTTGTCGCTTTTCACTCCGCGAACCTGGACGGTGATCGGATGCCAGGCGTGATCTTCGGCGGACGGGGGCTGGAAAACGAGCAGGTAGCCGTGAGCTAAATCCTCGGAAACTTTCTCGAATACGCTTCCGATTTCACTCGAATCGCGGACCGCGAACGATTCTCCGCCGGTCACCTTGGCGAGATCCGCCAATTGTTTGAGGTAGCCCGCATTCTGCAAGGCTTGCCCCTGCGCGATGGTGTAAACGGGCACACCCCCGGCTTTCACCCTCAGAATGGCTGTATCCGTGGTCAGCGTGCTCGAATTATCGTCGCCGTCGGTGAACACGACGATCACCTTCTTGCCGGTGCGGCCGGAGAGATCCCGGCTGACGCGCGCCAGCGCATCGTAAAGGGCGGTCTCGCCCAGTGCATGGGTGCTCAGCACGGCGCGCTTGGCGAGGCTCATGTCGGAGGTGAAGGGTTGAAGCTCGGTTACCGACCGGCTGAAGCTGTACACCGCCACGGAATCGACGGGGCGAAGATCCCCGATCAGCTTAAGAGCGGCGTTCTTCACCGCCGGCAGAGCGTTGCTCATACTTCCGGTGGTGTCGAGCAGGAGCGCCACCGAAACCGGCGTGGAGTGCGATTCAAACGCCGCCAAGGTCTGCGGCTGCTGCCCATCAAGCAACGTGAACTGGTCGACCGTAAGATCGTCGACATAGCGCCCGCGCGAGTCGGTGACTGTAGCGTAGGCTTCCACCAGCCGGCCATTGGCCCGAAAGATGATTTCAGCCTCAGGGTTCGACGCGGTTTCGGCCTTGGCCAGCAGCGCGCCCGAAGGCACGGACGCAGAGGCGCCTTTCGCCGGCGGGGGTTTCAGTGTGATTGGAGGCACGCTTCTTCCACCAGAGGCAAATTCGCGCGCAACCTCGTCAATATTGACAAAGCCGCCCTTTAAAAACGATCCGGGAGGCACATTCGACCCGACCAACACAGCAGGTTGAAACGCAAAGGGACGCTTGTCGTTGGGCTCCGCGGTGACGAACTGGTGCCGGCTGAGCAACTGCGGATCTTCACTGACCAACAACGCATCCGGATCCACTGAGGCCGCATACACAAACCCACTGAGCGCCGCCATCGTCTTGGAAGGATCCAGCGTGGCCGCGGTGGAATCGACACGCGGCACCCCTTGCAATTCCAGCACGCGCTCGAACGCGGTCCTCCGCTCCGGGCTCAGCCGCAGCAGGTTGGCGGGAACGGCTTCGTTCAAGTTGGCGCCGCCGGAGATCTCGCCCAACGTTGCCAGAGCCTTGGCGGAATGATCCTCTTGAGACAACCCCCTGCAGGCGCTCTGGAACGCGCGAGCGCTGGCGGCGGCGTCGAGCGAGCCGGCCTTATATCCCCGCGCGATCAGCTCCACCATGGAATACCACTCGCCCAGAACCACATTCTGGCTTGCCGGCGGCTGCTTGCTCACGGCGGCCGCGAAGGCCTCCAAAGACACGAACTCCTGGGATCCCAAGGCCGGTAGTTTTTCGAAATACGGGAACAGGCTGCGCCATTCCGGGTAGTGCTGGGCCAGCAAGGTAACGGAAGCCTCGTCGAGCGGCGACCCGCGGCGTTGCTCCATCCGAGCCAAGGGACCCATCGCCTCCAGCGTTTTCAGACCGGTGACGATTTCGTCGTCCGGAGCCGTGGAATTGGTCCAAGCGCGCTTGCCACCCGGAAAACGGACGTTTCCGGCGGCATCCAAAGGCAGCGTCTGCAAAAGTTCCGTGCGCCAGCCCGGGACTTGACGGGTCACCCCGAACTTGAACTCATCCGAATCCCGGTACCAGGCGTAGAAGCGTTCGGCTCGCGCCTCGGTCTTAGTAAGGTAGTCCTGGTGGGCTTTGTCCGCGCTCCATACGGCAAAGTAGAAGGCCGCCAGCCGGCCCTCATTCTTTTCCACCAGGGCGCGGAAAAATGCGGCGGGATCGCGTGGACTTGCTCCCGTCACCTTCTTCCACACTGCCTCGGCGGGGACGCCTCCAGGCACGGCCACAAATTCCTTGGAGTCCCCGGAGGCTTTGGATAACTCGAGCGCATCGCCGTAGCGCGCGAGTACTTCGGAATCGCGCAGCACCAGGTTGCGCAATCCCACCGCGCGGATCACCGCCGATGCCGCATCCGGGCTCATGGCTCCCAGACCCGCGTAGGTTTTTGCCACGCGCACATCCAACGTAAAGGCCGCGGCGATTCCCCCGGGAATCAATGGAAGATCCTTTAAAATCACGCTCCAGTCGTTGCCACCCACCACGCGCGCGTTCTCGGTGGGGATGTCGAATTGGAAGGCCTTCCCGGCCTCGAGGGTCTCCTGCATCTCGACCTCGTCGATTCCGAATGCCTTGGGAATATGCTGGCGCGGTCCGTCCGCCGGCTGATTGCCCGGCTCCACGGTGAACGCTGCGTCCTTGGAGACCAGCTTCCAGCCGAGCAAGGGAAGTGCGCGCTCTGTGGTCTTTCGCTGGTTATCGGTCGCGAGCGAAAGCGTGATGGTGGTGGTGTCTCCTTTGCGTTCGCCCAGCGGAAGCAGATCCGTGACCGTAGCCATATAGGCGCGCACGGTGTCGAGGTATCCCGGAATGCCCTGCGATGTCCCCACGGTCATTTCACGGGCCAGCGCGCGGCAATAATCGGCGAAAAAGCCATCGTAGGATGACGCATCCTTGAGCCCGGCGATCTGGGCCAGCGCTTTGCGCCCGCCTGGAACCCAAGCTTCGCCCGGCACGCCTGCCGAGGGCAGCTCCGCCTTGGTCAGGACCAATTCCGGGGGTGGAGGCGCCTTCGCGAGGTCTGTTTTTCCCAGGCCGTCGATAAATGCCCTCAGGCTTTCGGTGTTGGCCGAACGTGGCATCGACTCGAGGTAACGGTTCAAGTGCTCGCGGGCGGAGTCAAAATCTCCCTTGGCCGCCAGACTCAGTCCGATCACGTACTCGATTGAGGGCAGCTTATGCTTGGTGTCCAGCCGGAGAGCTTCGTTGGCGCTTGCGACGGAGCCATCCAGATCCTTCAACTGGTAGCGAGCCATGGCTTGGATCAGCCGGGCTTCGGGATACGTCCCCTGGGCGTCCCTCTGGATCAGCTCGCCCGAAACCTGAGAGGCATCTTCCCAGTCTTTGACCTCGACACTCAGCCGGCCCCGAGACACGTAGGCGGCCAGCAACTTGGGATCGGCATCGATGGCCAGCTTGTAATCCTTCCAAGCCTCGGCGGGCTTGTTCTCGCGCTCGAGGATCACTCCGAGAGTGTTCCAGCCTCGCGCAAACTTGGGAGCGGCGGCGACTGCCGTGTTTAGCGACCGCTCCGCCTCCGCCCACCTGCCCGCCCGTGCGGCGGTTTGAGCCTTGTTCCAGGCCGCTTGCACGTTCGCGGGCACGCGCGTACTGGGGTCGAATATGTCGGTCTGCGGATTGGAACCGCGTGGCGACAGCACCAGAGGAGGCAGGTTCGGATCGCTAAACGCGTTCATGTCCGGGATGGTGTATTGGGTGGATTGATAGGGCGCCAGTACCGCCCGAAGGTTACATCGGTGCTCGGCGTTGATGTCGAACTCCATCTTCCAAGTGAACTGGCCGTTCTTGTCGGTGTAGGCGACGTTATCGGGAGCGGCCGCGTCCGAGCACCAGCGCTCCAGCACTACCATTTTGGGGGGAGGAGAACCGTCTTCCATCGTCACCTTGCCGTGCAAAAAGATGGTCGTCCAGCCGGTTAATTGAGCAAACGCTCCTCCGGCCATGGCTGCGGCAGCGAAAAGGCAGAGATGCAGTCTCATGGTCCTCCGACTATTAAGAGAGTATACACCCGCTCCACGGCCGGCCTCTCGGCATACGGCTTCGCTCAGGGCTGATGGGAAGGCTCCGCTACGCTGCCGCCGAGGTTGGCGTAAGCGTCCTTTACCTTGATGACTTTTGAACCTTTCAGCGTTACGAACGTTACGCGGCCAGGCGGGTTGCCGTATTGCCAATCCTCCAGATCCACTCCATCGACGCTTTCCCTGGATTTGTGTACGGGTGGTCCCAACGCCAGCAAGAGCTGCTCGCGGGTCATCCCCACAATCGCTTTCTTCGCCCGAATGGCATCCTTGATCTCCGGAGGCAGGTTGTCGGTATACTCCTCGGTGACGGTGCGCTGATTGAAATTGAGCACGCCCCCGAGAGCTTTCTTGACGTCCGCCGAAGTGACCCCGCCGATTCCTCCGGCAAAGTGAACCGCCAGAGTGGTTCCGCCCGGCGCTGGTGTTACGGTGTCGGTGATGCCGCCGGCCTGGTCGTACCAATGGCCCCTTTGGCCTTTGACGCCGTTGTTCAATTCGACGATGATGTTCTCTTTTTCGATGGTCACTTTGGTGATCTGGACCAAGTCGCCGGTACGCGCTGCCGGACCCACCTCGGCGCCGATCTGCTGCCATCCCTTTTGGTTGAAGTAACCGTCGGACGCTTCGACGATCAGCGGCGTTCTGGAGCGGGGTATATAGGCCTTGGCGGTGGCGTATTCGGCGGTCAGCCCTCGCAACAGCTCCAGGCGCTGTTCCTCGGCCTCTTTCTTGGCATCGCCACGTAGGGACGCCGCGACCGTCAATAGAATGACCACTGCGCTGGTCAGTCCCCGGGGGGGCGATCGGTACATGCGAAGCCTCCTTCCTGCCCGCGAGTAAGCCGCGACACCACCCAGAATAGCGCCGCTACAACGGCGGTGGTTAGCACGCTTCCCTCCGGACCGTAGGCTCCGCCGCCCCAAAAACCGCCCGCAGTCGCGTTCAGGGCGTAGCCCATGACCCTAATTGTAAACCCGCTCAGATTGGCTCCGGCGAGCGGCAGCATGACGTTCCAGCCGAAGTGCATGCCGATGGGCATCCACAGCGCACCGGTGCGATAGCAGGCGTAGCCCAGCAACACACCCCATAGGATCGTGTTTACAACCCCCAAGATCGTGGAGCCCTGGTTGCCGACATGCGCCAGGCCGAAGGCCACGCCGGCCGGCAGGATTGTGGCGAAAACTCCCAGGTATCGCACCAGCAACTGGAACGCGTATCCGTGGAACATCATTTCCTCGCCGGCCGCTCCGAACAGCAGAAGAGCCGAGCTCAGCACGGCGGCTCCGGCCGAGTCCGCGGGCGCGGCTTCGAAGTGGGCCCAGCCCAAAATAAGCAGCGCCGCCAGCACGGCTACCGCGGCTCCCGCGCCACAGGCGAGGCCGCTCAGAAGATTCCGCCCGGCTTCTTGCGTCCAGCCCAAACCAAAGTCCGAGAGGCGTGCGCGCTCGAAGATCCGCACCGGAATCGCATTGGCGAGGACCCCGGCGGAGAAGGTGAACAGAACCGAGCGGCGAAGGCTCCCTTCCACCCGCAGCAGCGCGGAGAGGAATCCCCCCAAGAAAGCGAGCCCGACGAACAAAATCACCCGCACGGCCACTTCGTGCCAGGCGAGCCGCGGGCTTGCGGGCGCGCTCATGGTTTCCTCAAGGCATGCCGCAAGAGCGTCGCAAACGCGACTGCGGCCATCAGGCAGATCAGGATTCCAGGCTCCGCCACGTCCGTGAGCCATGCTCCGCGCAAATAATACAACACCAGCAGTCCGACAAAGATCAGACGCAGCGCCAATCGCGCCGCTCTGGCGGAGAACTCGATTGTGATCCATGCGGCCAGCGACGCCAGCGCCAAGCAAGCCGCCAGTCCCAGCCACAATGAGTAGCCCAGGGTTACGAGATCCGGTGGGAAAAATGCTCCCCGGCTGGTGTAGTAAACCGTCGCGACTCCGCACGCGAGCATCGCGATCGCTATCAGCTCCCCGAACAGGACCGCTCGCACGATCCACCGCATGGCTTGCCCGAAAGAAGTGGGCCGCTCCCCGAACTTGTGTGCCGCGGCTGGCCCCGCGAATATGGTTCCCAGACAAGCGTATGCCGCGAGCAGGGTGGGATCGAAGAATCCGAGGCCCTTGGCAGCGGGCACGGCAACGCCGAAGGCCAGGATCAGGAGAGCATAGATGACGCCATTGCGCGCGCTACGCGGGATCTGCATTTGCGGACTCTGCCCAACAATGGTATCAATCGTGATGAGGTGTAAACGATTGCGCCCCGGGTCTAGGGCTTGCCCCTATAGACCGATTAGGGCGATTTTGTGTAAGGCGGAGGCGTTAACGAAACTGCCTCTGAGGCCGATTCAAACTAGTAGATAGATATTTATGATGGAGAGGCGAATCGAAGCCCGCATGCTCTGCGCGGATCTGGTGGACATCCAGTGGCGCGATCAGAACAATCGCAACCGCCGTGGCGTTGCCAACCTGGAAGACATTTCGCTCTCCGGCGCGTGCATCCAAGTGGAGCGTCCCGTCCCACTGGGCTGCACAATTCGGATCACGTACCCGAACGGCGAGCTGATGGGCTTGGTCAAGTACTGTGTTTTTCGGGACATCGGCTATTTCCTGGGAGTTGAATTCGCCCCCGGTCACCGTTGGTCGCAGCGCAGCTACCGGCCGCAGCATATGCTGGACCCGCGCCGTTTGATTACACGGGCAGCCAACCGTTTGAAAAACCTATCCCAGGTGAATTAAGGCCCGCGCTCCTCGCGGACACAGCGGGCATATTCTTAATGGCGGTTGAGATCGGTGTGGGTTAGAATTGGACCTATATGGCCTCCGTAGCGGATAACCTTCCTCAGCGCGGCGAGGCCGTTTCGCCTCGGACTGTCCCGTGGACCGCGATCATTTGGTTCGCAGCCTTATTGATCCTCGGCAGCTTTCCCATCCTCAAATTCCTGGTCCAGACGTGGGCCAACGATGAAGACGTCGGCCATGGTTTCTTCGTGCCCGTGGTGGCGGCGTGGATCGCGTGGCAGCGCCGGGATCAGATCCTGGCGATGACGTTGAAGCCGGCCTGGTGGGGGCTGGGCATCATGATCTGGGGCGCGGCGCAAGAATATATCGGCACGATTGGCGCGGACCTGTTCCTTCAGCGCTCCTCCGTATTGATCCTCCTGGTGGGACTTTTGCTGACCATCGGCGGGACCGCACTGGTGCGGGCATTGGCGTTCCCGCTGCTGCTGCTGCCCTTCATGATTCCTTTCCCGGGCGTGGTTTACAACCAAATCACATTCCCTCTGCAATTATTCGCCAGCCGGGTAGCGGAAGGCGCGTTGGATTTGTTGGGTTATCCGGTCCTGCGCGACGGCAACATTCTCGAGTTGGCCAGCCAGAAACTTTCCGTAGCGGAAGCATGCAGCGGCATTCGCAGCCTGCTTTCCTTATCTTTCCTATCTCTGGTCTACGCCTATTTCTTCGATAACCGCGTCTGGATGCGCTGGGTCTTGTTCTGCGCAACGATTCCAATCGCCATCATTGCCAACGCCGGCCGGGTGACTATCACGGGCATTTTGAGCGAAATCAATCCCGAGTTGGCCCATGGCTTCTTTCACGAGTTGGAAGGCTGGGTGATTTTTGTGATCGCCGGAATCCTGCTGGTGTGCCTGCATGGGGCGATCCGAGCCGGAATGCGCATCTGGGGCAAAGAGTCTCAGCCAGCTTGATTCCTCGCTGAGTCACGACCGCGGGGAGTGGCTGCTTATTCCAGCGGCTCTATTCCAGACGCCTCAGGAATCGCCCCCGTGGGCTGGACCCTGCGCTTCTTTCTCTCGATCCGCTGTTCGGTGCGCGCCAGCGCCACCAACTCGCGGCGTTTCTTTCTCTCGATCCGTTGCTCGGCGCGCTCTAGCGCCAGCAACTCGCGGCGGCGGCGGAGCTTGATCACGTCGTCCACTCGGCGCCAGAATTTGCGGAAGTAGTCCGCGGCGGAAACCACCGCGAACAGCATCACCACCCACATCGCCGGCAAAGCGAACTGATCGAGCCCGGGCCAACGTCTTCCCCCGATTACCAGCGCGATGGCCGCGACCTGGGCGCTCATCTTGGTTTTGCCCAGATCGCTGGCGCGAATGGTGTAGCCGGAGGAGGCGGCGATGGAACGCAGCCCCGATACCGCAAACTCGCGGCCGATAATCACGATCACAATCCACGCCGGAACCCGGTGAATGTCCACCAGCGAAATCAGAGCGGCCGAGATCAGCAGCTTATCGGCGATGGGGTCGAGCAGCGTGCCGACGGTGGTGACTTGTCCCCAGCGCCGGGCCAGGTATCCATCCAGAAGATCCGTGGCCGCGGCGGCCAGAAAGATCGCCAAGGCGAACAAATCCCGTGCAGCCGGAATCATCCCCTGCCAGCGCGCACCAAGATTTTCCGCCAGCAGCGTTGCCACCAGCAGCGGTACGAAGAAGATCCGCAGCAGCGTCAAAAGGTTGGGCAGATTCATCCCGATGTTGTTTTTATGATACCGCCCGCGACAGCATATTTTGCCAGGCGGCGGCGGAGGGAGTCGGACGCCAGGGCTTCCACCTCGCAAAAGCCTTTTCGATAGCGCGTGGCGGTTACCTGGCCGTGTTCGTGGAGCAAGTGCAAGGGCGCGCCTTCCCCAATCGGGAAGCGGAAGCGGCACACGGAAACAGGATCCAGCGGCAAGACTTCGTCGATTTTTTGAAGCAGGGCGTCGATGCCCGCGCCGGTTTGCGCGGAGACCGTCACGGCCGCGGCGGGTTGATGTTCCGGATCGCCCAGGATGCGGCGGGCCAGCACATTCGCGTCCGCCTCGCCCGCGATCAAATCCATTTTGTTCAGCACTAAAATCTGAGGAGTTTGGCCTGCGCCGATCTGGCTGAGCGTTTCGATGACGTGCGCGGTGTGCCCAGCGGCGTCCGGAAAACTGGCGTCCACCACGTGGAGTAACAATTCGGCTTCCACCACCTCTTCGAGCGTGGCGCGGAACGCCTGTACCAGCATCGTCGGCAGGTTGCGGATGAAGCCGACCGTATCGCTGAACAGCACGCGCCGGTGCGACGGCAGCGTGGCATGGCGCACCGTGGGGTCGAGCGTGGCGAACATCTTGGCGTCGGCCAGCACCTTCGCGCCGGTCAAGCGATTAAACAAAGTGGACTTCCCGGCGTTGGTGTAGCCGACGAGAGCGACAGTGGCCAGCGGAACCGCCTGCCTCTGGCGGCGCTGTGTGGCGCGGCCGCCGCGCACGCGCTCCAGATCCTTGCCGATGGCTTGAATGCGCTGATGAATGCGGCGGCGGTCGGTTTCGAGCTTGGTTTCGCCGGGGCCTCGGGTTCCGATGCCGCCTCCCAACCGCGACATCGCCGCGCCGTGCCCGCTCAGCCGCGGCAACAGATAGTTCAACTGCGCCAGCTCCACTTGAAGCTGTCCTTCACGGGTGCGCGCCCGGCGGGCGAAAATATCCAGGATAAGCTGGGTCCGGTCCAGCACCTTTACATCCAGCGCGCTCTCCAGATTGCGCTGCTGCGTGGGCGTGAGATCGCGGTCGAAGATGACCACGTTGGCTTCGTGAAAATGGATCTTGGCTTTGAGCTCCTCGACTTTGCCGGAGCCCACAAGGGTAGCCGCATCCGCGCGTGGCCGGCTCTGGATCTGGGCTTCCGCGACCTTGGCTCCGGCGCTCTCAGCCAGCGACTTCAGCTCTTCGATGGACTCCTGAGCGTGAATCGGGCCGGCGCGGCTCTTGAGGTCGAGCCCCACCAGCAGCGCCACTTCCGCTGGCGATGCGGATCCATACCGCTGCCGCGCCAAGTTAGGTGCCCGGCTCCAAGGGCGCTCCGGGCGTGGCGTGCGTCCCGGCGGCAGCCGAGGACGTGCCCGCGTGGAAGGGCCGCGACACGACAACAGTCGAGATCGCGTGCTTGAAAATCAATTGTTCCTGATTGTTGGTCTCCAGAATTACGGAGTACTTGTCGAAGCTTTTGATTCGCCCGGAAAGCTTTACTCCGCTCATCAGGTAGATGGTAAGGAATGTCTTGTCTTTGCGCGCGTTATTTAGAAAAGCTTCTTGTATGTTTTGCGCCTGTCTCTCCACTGGACTTCCCTCCTGGGCCGCCCTACCGGACAAAGCGCCAAATTCGCCCTGTCCTGGGCGACAAATGCCCTATCGCATCCTCATCATACCCCGCTCTCGTCACAATCTGTTAGACCCCTTCTGAATCTGGACCAGTTCGCCGGAGCGGGCGGGCGAGAGCAATCGTTCCGGCAGCCTGCGGCCGCGGATCAGCCGCTCCACCAAAGGTAGCGCGCGGCGCACCCACTTTCCGTGCACAAGCAGACTGGCCGCCGCCAGCGCAGGGTGGGGAATCGGAGTCGAGCAGCGCGAGCACATCTCGATCTCCGCGCCGCGTCCTTTCGCGTGCAGCCGCCGCAATCGGCGCATCTCATCCGAGTTGAAAATTTCTGGCAGCGATTCCGTGCGTAAGTCGCCCACCGGCGCGCCATCGAGCGAGTAGCTCTGGCAGCACGGGAACACGCGGCCGTCGTGCTTCACGTACATGGCTCCGCGCCACAGGTAATGACAGCGCGGCACCTTGTTGCCGCCGCCTTCGCTCTCGCTCAGGACGGCATTTGCGCGAAGGCTTTCCTGTACCAAGTTGGTTTCGTCTTCCTTCACGCGAACCTGATCCACGCCGGGGACCGATCCCCAGAAACGCCGGAATTCATCCACTTCATGCGCGTTGCCGGGCATGCGCACCATTTGCGCCACCACCTGGATCTTCGATCCACGGTCGTGCTTCATCCGCGCGAAGCGCACGAAGTTGTCGCGAACTTTTTCAAAGCGGGCACCCTTGCGGTAATGCTCGAAGGTCTCTTTCGACGCGCCGTCGAAGCTCAGCGTGATGTGCGCGAGCGGCGTATCGAGCAGCCGCGCGGCGGCCTTCTCGTCCAGAAACGTCCCGTTGGTCGAAAGCAGCGTGGAGATGCCGTGGAGCTCGCAATATTGGATCCGGTCGAAGATCTTGCGGTCCATGAACGGTTCGCCCAAGCCGATAAGCATCATGTGCTCGGCAGTTTTAGCCGAGCCTTCGACTAGCCGTTCGAAAACCTCGTCGGTCATGTCCTCCTTAGGTTGCTTGTGCGTCTCGCGAGGGCACATGGGGCAGTACAGATTGCACTTGGCCGTGGTCTCGACGATATATTCCATCGGCAGCGCGGGCACGCGCTCGCGGCCGGCGAGAAAGCTCCACAAGAGTTTGGCGCGATTCCAGGAACGCATGAAGGCAACTGCCCTCATCTTCGCATATGCTGAATCAATGGACGTAGCTGTAACGGGCGCTTCCGGCTTCATCGGCCGCCGCGCGGTGGAGCTGCTTCGGGCTCGGGGTCACTCGATCCGGCCTGTCTCTCTTCGATCCATCCCCATTGCGGAGCAGTTGGCCGCCTGCGACGCCGTGATTCATTTAGCCGGTGAGCCGGTAGCGCAGCGCTGGACCGCTTCGGCGAAGAAGCGCATTCTGGATAGCCGCGTGGGCGGCACGCGAGCCTTGCTGGCAGCGATGCGTGACCATCCGCCCAACGTGCTGGTCAGTGCGTCGGGCATCGGCTACTACGGCTCCTGCGGTGATCGGATTCTGACTGAGCAATCGCCGGCCGCCTCGGATTTTCTTGGCCAGGTAGCCGCAGCCTGGGAACACGAAGCCCAGGAAGCCGAAAAGCTGGGTGTGCGCGTGGTCCGGCTGCGCATCGGCACGGTGATGGGCCGGGGCGGCGGAGCCTTGCAGAAGATGCTGCTTCCTTTTCGGATGGGGCTAGGAGGCAGGCTCGGCGCGGGCACGCAGTGGATGTCCTGGATTCATCGAGAGGATCTCTGCCAAATGATCCTGCTCGCGCTGGGCAATTCGACTCTCAGAGGGGTCTTCAATGCGACCTCGCCCCATCCCGTCACCAATGCCGACTTTACGCGCGCCCTGGCCCGGGCGATCCACAGACCGGCCGTCATTCCCGTGCCCGCCTTCGCGCTGCGCATGCTGCTGGGTGAAATGTCGGACATCCTTCTCGGAAGCCAACGAGCCGTTCCCGAGGCCGCCCTCCGCGCCGGCTTCGAATTTCGCTATCCGGAAATCGGCGCGGCGCTGATCCAGATCCTCAGCGGGTAAACTAAGTGGCGCAGGCCCCCGGCCTGCGAGCGCTAGGCTGCCTCGATCACCGGCTCATGCTCCACCGGAAAGTTCACGGACCGGGCGATAAAGCACAGCTCATGCGCCCGGTGATGCAGCGCGATCGCATCGGCAATCCGCGCCGGATCGGCGATGGCCATTCTCGGACGCAAGACCACGCGCGTGAATTCGCCGGAACCATCCGGACGCTCGATCATCTCGCCTTCGGCTTCATCGGAGTACCCGGTCACGACGATTCTCGCGTCCGCGCAAAGGTGCAGCAGCACCAGCATGTGGCACGCGGAAAGCGCTCCGACCAGAAGCTCCTCGGGATTGTAGCGGCTGGGATCGCCACGGAACACGGGATCGGAAGAACACGGAATAGGCTCGACCTTCGCCGCCGCGTCGAGCTCATGATTGCGGCTGTAAGCCGTGTACGCGGAAGTCCCAGAGCCAAGGTCGCCGGTCCATCGATTCGTGACGGTGTAGCGATGCACCTTACTCATGCTTTTGAGTCATGCTTCTGCGCGGACGCCGCTTGATTGGGTTCCCACAGAACTTCCGCTGAGCCCAGGATGTGATTCGCCCAGCGGCTCCAGACAAACAGCGCATCGCTCAGGCGATTGAGATAGCGGATCGCGTCATCCGGTACTTCCTCGCGCCGAGCCAAGCCGGTGAGCTGACGCTCCGCTCGGCGGCAGATGGTGCGCGCGGCGTGCAACTCGGCGTTAACTCGCGTTCCTCCCGGCAGCACGAAGCTGCGCAGCGGAGCCAGATTCGCGTTGCTCGCGTCGATCTCGCGCTCCAGCTGTTCAACCTCCGCGCCGGTCACGCGCGGTTGCCGGGGATGCACGTCCTCGGGACGGGTGGCCAGAATCGACCCCAGGTTGAAGAGCTCGTGCTGCACGCGCAGGAGAATCGCCGCCAGAGCCTGAAGCCGCGCGTCGTCTGATTCATGGGCCGATTCCTGGCACGAGACGCGGGCCAACCCGATGAACGCGTTCAATTCATCCACCGAGCCGAAGGCTTCGATGCGGGGATCGTCCTTGTGTACTCGCTGGCCGCCCACCAGGCTGGTCTCGCCCTTGTCGCCGCCTCGAGTGTAGATGCGGTTCAGCGCGACTCTGGGATTATTGAAGGGTTCGTTGAAAGTTTTCTCTTCCACGCTTTTCATGGTAATCCCGGCCGTGGGGCAGGTCTCCGACCTGCCGATTCGCTAGGATGGAAGACTCTGACCCACCCGTCGATCGTTTCCTGGATCCTTCTGACGCTGGCCGCTCTCGTGGGCGGCGCCGCCAACGCGCTTGCGGGAGGCGGAACGTTTCTGGTGTTTCCCGCGCTGCTGTTTGCCGGAGTGCCACCCGTGATGGCCAACGCCACGGCGACCTTCGTGCTGAACCCGGGTGGCTACGCCTCCACCTGGGTGTATCGCGATCGTCTGGTGCATGGCTGGCGATTTCAGGGATCGCTGGTGATTGCCGCGATGCTCGGCGCAGGTATCGGCAGTGAACTGCTGTTGCATACTTCCGAGCAAGGGTTCGAACGATTGGTTCCGTATCTGATGCTTGCGGCCGCTCTGATTTTCACCTTTTCGAAGTGGTTGCGCCGTGCGGCGGAGTCGCACGCAGCCCGCGCCACGCATCTCGCCGCGCTGGCGGGGGGACAATTCCTTATCGCGATTTACGGCGGTTATTTCGGAGCCGGCATGGGAGTGCTGATCCTGGTGCTCTACACGGTGGCCGCCAACATGGACGTGCATCAGGCCAGCGGCCTTCGCATTCTTTGCGGCACTCTCACCAACACCGTCGCCACGGTGATCTTCGCCGTGCGCGGAATCATCGAATGGCCGATGGCGATTCCCATGACGCTGGTGTGCATCGCAGGTGGGTATTTTGGCGCGAAACTGGTGAAACGCATGGACCCGGAGCGCGCTCGCGGAGCGATTCTGGCCTACGCCTGGAGCGTCACCATCTGGCTCCTGGTCCGATCGCTACGCTAGAATCGGCAGGTCGCAGACCTGCCACCACAGCCTGTGGCGCAGGCCCTCGGCCTGCGAACGACGGCAGGTGGAACTTTCTCCACGCCGCGGGTGTCTATAGGCCAATATATATGAGCCGCGATCTCGTTCACGCCTTCCGTTGGCTGCGCAAGCATCCACTCTTCGCCGCCTCCGTGATCGCGATTCTGGCCCTGGGGGCGGGCGCGAACACGGCCGTCTTCAGTATCGTGGACGCAGTTCTTCTGCGGGCGCTTCCGTATGAATCCTCGGCCGGCCTGATCCGGGTCCAGGCCACCAGTCCCAAGCGCGCGGTGATCGGCATCTCGGCCGCGGATTATCTGTCGCTCATCGAGCAGACAAAGGGCGGCCTCTTCAGCAAGACTGTCCCGTGCGTCCGCGACATGATCACGCTGACCGGCGCAGGTGAACCCGATCAATTCTTCGCTCTGCGGACTTCCGGCGCATTGTTTCCGCTGCTGGGCGTACATGCGCGTCTGGGCCGGGCGTTGTCCGACTCCGACGACCAACTCAATGCCCCCGATCTCGCCGTGCTCAGCGACCGGCTCTGGCAGCGCAAGTTCCACTCCGACCCCGGCGTGATCGGCCACACCGTCACCGTTTCGGGCGACCTCTACAACATCGCCGGCGTGATGCCGCCCGAGTTCGACTTCCCCTTGCCGGAGATCCAGATGTGGCTGTCCATGCACCTCACCGCGACCTCCGCCGGATCGGTGCAGATCGTGGGACGGCTGAAGCCGGGAGTTTCGCTATCTCAGGCGCAAGCCGCTCTTCAGCCCATCGCGCAGCGGCTGGAGCAGCAAGCCAAGGGTCCCCCGAATAACGATCGCCTCAACGGGTTGCAACTCCCCGTCCTGCCCTGGAGTGACGCTATCCCACGCGAGAATCGGCTCACGCTCATCTTCATCATGAGCGCGGTCGCGCTGGTGCTCCTGATCGCCTGCGCCGATGTGGGCGGATTGCTGCTCAGCCGCGCGGTGGAGCGGCAAAGGGAGATCGCGATTCGAGCCTCGCTCGGCGCGGGATTGTGGCAGGTGATTCGCCAGCTTCTCACCGAGGCCCTCGTGCTCGCGGTTCTCGGGAGCATTGCCGGAATCGTGGCGGCTCGCGGAGTGCTGCAAATCCTGACCACCCAATTGACCGCGCTTCCCGTCGGATTGCCGCATCTCCAGCGGGTGGCGTTGAATGGCCGCGTACTTCTGTTCAATACGGCGGTGTGCGTGCTCCTGGCCTGCCTGTGCAGCCTCGCGCCGGTTCTATTCGCCCGCGGAACCGATTTGCAGGCGGCGTTGGGCAGCTCGCAAGGCACCGGACGAAAGGGATCTTCGCGTCTGTTCTCCACTCTGATCGCGTGCGAGTCCGCGTTCGCGTTTCTGCTGCTGGCCGGTTCCGGCCTGATGCTGCATAGCCTGATTCGCGTGCAGCAAACCGACCGCGGCTTTCGCCCCGACCACGTCCTTACCCTGCGCGTGCCCGTCGGCGGACTGACGGCGGCGAACCAATCCAAAGGCAAGTACGACACTCGGCCCCTGCAGATCGCCTTTTACCACGACATCCTGGAGCGGCTTCAGCGTGTTCCCGGCATCGTCGCCGTGGCGGTCGTGAACAACCTTCCGCTTTCGGGCGCGAATACGACGCTGACCACCCAACAGGGCGGTGACATGGTGGCGGCCCGCACGATAAGCGCCCAGTATTTCACCGCCATGGGGATTCCGCTGATCGAAGGCCGCGCGTTCGTGGATTCCGACCGCGGCGTCGCGATTCTCAATCAATATATGGCGCGCCAACTATTCCCGGATCGAGACCCTATCGGCCAGACCATCCGCGGCGGTCTCGTCGTCGTCGGCGTGGTCAAGGATTCCTCCCAGGCCAACTACGATCAACCCGTCAAGAACGAGATGTATGAACCGTACCAGCAATACTTCTTCGGAGCGTTTCTTTCCACCTTCGTGGTTCGCGCACAAGGCGATCCTCTCGCGCTGGCCGATACGCTACGTAAAGAGATCTGGGCCGTGGACCCCGATCAACCCGTCCTGAAGGTCGAAACCATGGACGACGTGATCGCCGATTCCATCTGGCGTCCGCGTTTCTCCGCGTGGATCTTTTCGGTCATTGGAGGACTTGCGTTATTGCTGACTTGCGCCGGAGTCTATAGCGTGGTCGCATACACAGCCACCTTACGGTCGCGCGAAGTCGGAATCCGCGTGGCCCTGGGCGCGACTCCATCGCGCATCGTCGCCCTGATCCTGCGCGACGCCATGCTGCCATTGGCCGAAGGCTTGGCCGTGAGCCTGATCGCGGCTCTGGTGCTCTCGCGGCTCCTCACCGGCTTGCTGTATGAAATTGGACCTGGCGACCCCGCGGCCTACCTCGCAGCGGCTGCCATCTTGTTGATTGCGGGAGTGTTCGCGAGCGTTCGTCCGGCGCTTAGATCGGCTTCGGTCGATCCAGCCGCGGTGCTCAGAGCTGAGTGACCTGGGACTACGCGGCCTTCTGAATCTTGCCGCTCTTGATGCAGGACGTACACACGCGGATGCGCTTGGGAGCGCCCTTCACCACGGCCCGGACCTCTTGCAGGTTGATGTTCCAGCGCCGTTTGCTCACGTTGTGAGCGTGGCTGATCTTGTTTCCAAACTGCGGGCCGCGCCCGCACACATCGCACACTTTTGCCATGCCCGACGACACTCCTAGTACTGTTTTACTTTCAATAGTCTACCACAGCGTCGAAATCCGGTGGCATAATCGGGGCGAGAGCCACGAGGCCTGAAATGGACCACCGCTATATCGATGAGCATTCGGTGGCCGGCCGCTATCTCGATCATGAGCTGACAATGGAGGAGCGGGCTGAATTCGAGACCCATCTAGTGGACTGCCAGGAATGCACCGATCGCGTGCTTCTGGCGGAGATGTTCCACTCTCGCAACGGGGCCAAACCGCGGGAAAAAGCGGCAAAGCCGCCGATGCGGGTGCGGTTTGTAAGTCTGCTCTCGCCCTGGCAGCTTTTCTCGATACTGGCTTTGGCGGCGCTCCTTCTGGTTCTGGTGCCTTCGCTCTTGCTGCTGTGGGTGAAGCGGTAGTTCAGCAGCTGGGCTGGGGAGCCGTTGCCGGGGCGCTAAGCTGCTGAACTTGTTGTTCCAGCTCCAGTTCCCGACTCCGATCTTCCATCAGGCAGTAGTGCCCCACCAGCCGCGACTTGTGGTCGTGAATCGTCACCAACAGCACCCGGACTTGCGCCCGCGTGCCATCCGGCCGTTCCGCCTCCGTTACCAGCGTTGCCTTGCCTCCGAGCAATGCCTGGCTGTAGGCCTCTAGCACCTTCGGGCGATCCCGCAGAGGGAAGAAGGTGTCCCATTCCCTCCCCAACAGCTCCTTTGGGAGGAGCCCCAAAGTCTTCGCCAGAGCCGGATTGATGGAGCCCACCCTGCGGTCGGACCGCACCCAAGCCACACCGCTATGTACGTGATCAATCGCGACTTGCTTCGAGTAGATCTCGTCACTCAGTGGAATTTGCCGGTGCAGGACCCGGCGTAGCGCAGCAATGAGAAATGTAACTGCTCCAAGCAGATACAGCCACAATGCGGGAAATCTCATAGGGCGTCCCTGATCTCCACACTTACTCATCGGCGGTTTTGCGCCCAGGGATTAAGTAGGGCCGTTTTTTCCCTAGGCTCCCAAAAGGCCGCGGAATTTAGGCTGGTCGTAGCCAGGGAACACGCTGCCGATGTGCTGATTGCCCAGGTGGCGTGTGACCAGTTCGCCCAGCACGTCGCGGAAGTCCGTGGTCAGATTGAGGTCGCGCTGCTCGTAGAGCTGTTCGCGCTCCATGCCCGGCCAATCGCCGTAGATTTTGCCGCCCTTGATGCCGCCGCCGAATGCGAACATCACGTTGGCATGGCCATGATCGGTTCCGCGGGTGCCGTTCTCCTTGGCGGTGCGGCCGAACTCGCTCATACTGACAACGCTTACATCGGCCATGCGATCGCCCAGATCGAGGTAGAAAGCCGAAAGCGCCTGGCCGAAGTCGTTCAAAAGATTCGCAAGCTGGCCGACGGTGGATTTTCCGCCGACTTCGTTGACGTGATGGTCCCAACCTCCGACGTCGGTGAACGCCACTTCCAGGCCGACGTTGGCCTTGATCAGACGGGCAATCTGCATCAGATTCTGTCCCAGCTTGCCGGGAGGATAATGCACGTTGGGGGCGGGCGTGTACGGCTGCTTGTCGATAGCCTGCACGCGTTTTACCGCGTCGAAAGCCTCGCGGCCGGTTCCGTTCAGAACCTGATCGTGAGTGCCCGCGTACATATTCTCGAAGGCCGATGCGCCGCGTGTGTCGCGGACCTTAAAATCGTTCAGGTTATCGATGGCGACGGCCTCGTTGTGCCCGCGCAGCGCGCGGGGAAGCTCCGGGCCGAGGCTGACGGCGCGCACAGGAGAAATCGTCTTTTCCGGCTGGAGAACACGGTTCAGCCAGCCATCGGCAGTGGTTTTCTGGCCCGGAGTTCCGGACTCCATGAAGTCCTGCGCGTCGAAGTGCGACCGCGTCGGATCGGGAGAGCCAACCGCGTGAACAATCGCCAGATGGCCGGCGTCGTAGACCTGCTTCAGCGGACGCAGCGATGGGTGCAGGCCGAAGAATCCGTCCAAGTCGATGACCGAGTCCTGCGTGCCGTCGGGGCGAGGGATAGCGAGATTGGGGCGCAGATCGTAGTACGACTTCTCGCCGTGAGGAACCACGACGTTCAAGCCGTCCATGGCGCCGCGCTGGAAGATCGCCACCAGGATTTTCTTGCGCGGGCTCGGGGCGTCAGTCGCGTAGAGAGCGCGGGAGAGCCACGCCGGCGCGGTGCTGGTTCCGAACATGGCCACGGCCGAAGACTTCAAAAACAGGCGTCGAGAAAACATACTTTCATCTCCTCTGAAAATCCGGCGATCCCAGCAACATTCCCGCGACCAACCCGGGATCGGACTGCTGATCGCCAATCTCTTTGTCGATGGCCGCCAGCGTTTGCCCCGCCGCATCGGCGAACAATAGCTGACGCGCCGCGTCGGCAGGAACCGCAGAAAACTTTCCGGGATCGAGTCTCACGCCTTGCATCTGGTTCTGCGCCAGCTTCAACGAGAAGTTCATGCGCGCAAGCAGCGCCGCGGAGTTCATCCAATCCTCTCCGACGTTGGAATAACCGGTCGGTTCCAGCTTGCGATACAACGGCTCGCCCAAGGTCGTGAGCTGCTTGACAAGGGGGCCTGCATTATCCACTTGCGCGCCGGTGGCACGCACCGCGCTCACAATCATCTCGAACGGAGTTTTTACTTTCGCCCGATACGCGCCTTGCGAGAAGAATTCGGGGGACGTGAACAGCGTATTCAGCACGGCTCGGATATCGCCATCGCTATCGCGGAAAGTTTTCGCCATGCGATCGACCAGCGCCGGCGGAGGATCGTCGGAGACAAAGCGCTGGGCCAGTTCACGAGAAATGAACCGGGCGGTGGAAGGATGCCGCGCCAGAATGTCTAGCACCTTTTCCCCGTCTGCCTTGCCGCCGCCGGCGGGAATGACGGCGCCGAGCACGGTCTTCGATCCCTTATCGTGCATCCGGTCGTTGTAAGTGAATGGGCCGCCGAGCCGGGGCTTATCGATGGTCCAGCCGGTGAAGCAGCGTGCGATTTCGACGATATCCTTCTGTGTGTAGCCGCCGTCCACGCCGAGTGTGTGCAGCTCCATTAGCTCCCGCGCGTAGTTTTCGTTCAACCCATGCTCGGCCTGCTTGGCATTCTTTACAGCGGCGATGCGCGGGGCTGGCCGTTCGACGCTGCTCTGCCAGTTGTCGAGGTAAAACATCATGGCCGCGCTGTTGGCGGTGGCTTCGAGCAGATCGCGGAACTTGCCCAGCACATGCGGGCGGATGGCATTCCGCTCATAGTCCGTCACCAGATAACGGTCCGCGCCCTTACCCGCATCGACGTTGAAGTGGTTGTACCAGAAATCCACCAGCACTTCCTGGAGCTGGCGATCGCTTTCAATCGCCCGGTAGATCTTGGCCTGCGCCAGCACTTGCCCCGGTTGCGCGCGGCCTGGTTGTTTATCCTTCGCGGCGGATTCCACCATCATGCGCATATCTCCGTCCAACTGCGACGCCAATCGCTGGCGCACGGCTGGCATCAGCGCAAGCACCTGCGCAACCTTGTCCTGGGGAAGAGTCGCGAGGAAATCCAGCCCCTCTTTATCCGATCCGGTGCGCAGCAACTGGATCTGCTGCGGAGTGAGCAATTGCCGGAGTTGTGCTTGCGCCTGGCCGGTCTGATTTGCGACCCCTTTGGCCACAGCCGCGCCAACCTTCTGCCGCACCACCGGCATCTGAGTCAGCACCTGTTCGGCCTTCTCGGGTGGAAGCGTGGCCAGGAGATCCCTCGCTTCCTTCACCGTGCCAGTGCGCAGCAATCGGATTTGTTGCGGCGTCAACAACTGTTCAATCGGAATCAGCTTCGGCTCGACCAGAGGCCCCACCTGCCTTGCAAGAGCTTCGTTCTCCGCAATGCGTTCGGGATGAAGCTGAAGATCGATCCACTGGTTCAGACCCATCGCTTTCACTGCCTCGATATCGCCGGGGCGCGGACCAAAGGTCAGACGATCGAGGGCATGCAGGATCTGCTGATCTATGCTGATCTTCTTGTCGAACTCGGCGTAGTCTCTCTCGGCGGGCAGCATCGCCGCGCAACAAAGGGCCGTCAGGAGCGGGAGCGTTTTCTTCATACGTCAGCTCATCTTCTTTGAAAATCCGGCGATCCGATCACCAGTCCCGCAATCAGGCCTGGGTTCGCTGCCTGCTTCGGATTTTTCTTCTTCTGCTCGTTCAGAGTTTTTCCGATGGCCTCCAGCGTCTGCCCCGAGGCATTGGTGAACAACACCTGCTTGGCGGTCACATCGGGCTTGGGAGAAAACCTCTTGGGATCGATCTGCAAGCCCTGCACCTTGTTCTGTCCGAGTTGCAAAGCGAAGTTCATGCGCGCGAGGAGCGCCGAGGAATTTACCCACTCGGCGCCCACGTTGGAATAGCCGGTAGGCTCGCGTTTGCGGTACAGCGGCTCGCCCCACGTCGAGATCTGGTTGGCCAGCGGCATGGCGTAGTCCACTTTCGCTCCGGTGGCGCGCACCGCACTGACGATCATCTCGAAGGGAGTCTTCACCTTGGCTCGATACGCGCCCTGAGAGAAGAATTCCTTGGATGCGAACATCGTGGTCAGCACGGCGCGGATGTCGCCATCGCTAGCGCGGAAAGATTCGACCATCCGATCGAGGAGCAAGGGCGGAGGATCGTCGGCGACGAAGCGCTGGGCCAACTCCCGCGAAATAAACCGGGCCGTCGAAGGATGCCGCGCCAGAATGTCGAGAACCTTCTCGCCGTCTTCCTTGCCGCCTCCGGCTGGAATGGTCACCCCAAGAACCGTTTTTTCGCCCTTGTCGTGATTCTTTTCGTTGAAGGTGAAGGAGCCGCCCTCCTTCGGTTGCGTGATGGTCCAGCCGGTGAAGCAGCGCGCGACCTCGATAATGTCCTGCTGGGTGTAGCCGCCGTCGACGCCGAGCGTGTGCAGCTCCATCAACTCCCGCGCGTAGTTTTCGTTGAGTCCGCGAACGTTCTGCTTGGCCTGTTTGGTCTGTTTCGCTTGCTTGGCATTGGCGGCGCTCGGCTGCTGCGGCGCCACGCTCTGCCAGTTGTCGAGGTAAAACAACATGGCCGGGCTGATGGCGGTGGCTTCCAGAAGATCGCGAAATTTGCCTAGCACGTAGGGCCGGATCGATTCGCGCTCATAAGTAGGCACCATGAAGCGATCGTTGCCCTTATCCAGAAACACATTGAAGTGATTGAACCAGAAGTCGACCAAAACCTCCTGAAGTTGGCGATTGCCATAGATGGCCCGAAACAGCTTGCCTTCGGCCAAATCCGCGGCGACCACTTGCTGCGGATTATTGGCGAGCATCAGCTTACGGCGCAGATCGGGGCTGGCCGAAGGCAGCAATTGATTCCGAAGGTCGTTACTGTTTATCGCGATGACGAAATCGTCGATCTTCGATGCGGGGATGGACGCGAGCAGCGCCCTCCGGTCTTCCAGCGACCCGTTACGCACCATGCGAACCTGCGCCGGCGTCAGCAGAGCGGTCAGCGGCACCTTCGGTTCCAGAGGCTTGTCGTCGGGGACTTCGAGTTTGGCGTCCAGCCGCTGAACCCTTTTCTCGACCGCTTCGCGAGCCACCGGATCGTCCGGGAGAGGCTGTTTCCCCAGCGCGACCGCGCGAATCACCTGCGGAGTTGGATACTCCGCCACGGTATCGCCCTGGGTCATGCGCAGGGATTCGAGCGGCTGAAGACGTTTGTCCAACTCTCGGCTCTCCGGGATCTGATCGGGGTGAAGCTGGAGATCGACCCACTTCTTCAACCCCATTTTCTTGACCGCCGCGACATCGCCGGGGCGAGGGCCGAAAGTGAGGCGATCCAGAGCGTGCAGAATCTCCTGATCCCCGTTGAGCTTTTTTTCGAACAGCTTGTAATCGGCTCCCGGCTTGGGATCGTCGGTGCGCGCCGGAAGCAGTGCGGTTAGACATACCAGCGCCGTCAGCAGTGGGGCAGGTCCCCGACCTGCCAAGTTGCGGGCTTTAGCCACCGGGCTCCGAGGCGCCACACGAAACATGCCACGATCCTCTACCTTCTATTAAACCCCCAATTGCAAAAAAGTTGCATCAGCAGTACAGCTTAGGGGTTCCTAGAGAATCTCCATCTGCTGACAGGTTTTTAGGAAAAAGCCGTCGGTCATGCCCGCGATATAGTCGCAAACGCGGCGGTGCAGGGGATCGGAGGCGGGTTCGTCGCGGTGTGCGGCGGGCATGCGCTCAGGATGTTCCAGAAAGAGCTGGAACAAGGCGGGGATGCGCCCGGCTGATTCGGTGCGAGCCCGTACCAGAGCCTCCGAGCAATACACCACATCACGCAGGAAATTCTTGAGCTCGCTTGTTCCCGAGGCAGTCGCTTCCGAGAACCGGGCGATCCTCGACTGGTGCGCGCGCACATCATCCAAGCCAACGAGGCCGTCGGCTGCGGCAATCGTTCCTTCAATGAGTCCCGACACCAGCCAGTTGATCAAGCCCCGCACGACTTCCTTCACGCGCACCTGCTCCGGCGCTCCCGGGAACTGCATTTCGGCGGCTTCCCACAGTTCGCCGAAGCGGGACACGCCAATGCAGGCGGCTTCCGGCTGCACCAAGCCAGCGCTGTATCCGTCATCCAGATCCGCGGTGTTGTAGGCGATTTCATCGCACAGGTCGATGAGTTGGGCCTCCAGCGGCGGCCGCAGTCCGGGTAGATATTCGTCCAGCTCCGGAAACTCACCGGGGGCGAAGTCGCGCGAATGCTTCACGATACCCTCGCGCACTTCAAAGGTCAGATTGAGGCCGGGAAAACGGGCGTAGGCATTTTCGAAGGATTCGACGATGCGTAGCGCCTGGCGGTTATGTTCGAAGCGTTCGCCGAAACGCCGCATCAGACGATCCAGCTCCTCTTCGCCGGCGTGCGCAAACGGGGGGTGGCCGATGTCGTGGGCCAATGCCAGGGCCTCGGTCAGGCTTTCATCCAGTCCCAGCGTCGCGGCAACGGTGCGGGCGATTTGGGAAACCTCGATGGTATGGGTCAGCCGGTTGCGGAAGTGGTCGGAGAGTCCTGGGGTGAAGACTTGCGTCTTATTCTCTAGCCGCCGAAAGGCGCGGGCGTGAACAATGCGGTCGCGGTCGCGCTGGAATTCGTTGCGATAGGGATGGGGCGGCTCGGGATAACGCCGGCCTCGCGCCCGCTCCACTGGAAACCGCAAGTGCGAGAGCGCTGCCAATCGGACTGATTAAGCCTTGCAGGTGGCGTTGATCCTGCCCACCTCGGAAAGAGCGATCTTGCTGATGGCCGTGCGGGAGGTCCGCAGCGGTTCGATCAGCTTCAGAGCCTGCTTGCAATCGGACTTTGACAGGATATCGCCCAGCTCCAGCGTCGCTTCCTCCTTGGAAACCAAGTCGGTGGGGTGATCCATCAGGTAGCGCAACAATTTTTCGGCTTCAGGGGTTTTGTTTTCAGCGGCGTACACATGCGCCAGGGAGATGCGCGCGAGCGCGGAATAATCTTCCGGAGCCGAATCCATCACGTCTTTGTATATCTTCTCGGCAGCCGCGAAATTTCCCTTGTCGGATTGCTCGGCACCGACGAAGATGCCTCCAATGGCGCCCTCCACGGTGCCGTGATACTTGGTGGCAAGGTCGGAGAATGCCTGCGTGCGAGCCTTATCCTTCTCAGCCTGGGTGGGGAAATTGAGGTTCGTAGGGGTGGGATTGGGCGCGATTATGGCCTGGTCAATTTGCATCGCTTTTTCGAGGGCAGCTTCCCGGGCTGCCGCCTGGTTACGGCTGTAAAAATAGTAACCCACGCCAAGGATTATGACGGCCAAGCCGATCAGCCCGTAGCGAATGGCCTCACTGCGATGTTCGTTCAGAAAGGTGAATGTATTGCCGACGTCCTGAGCGAACTTGTCGGTTTTGAGCTGCTTACGGGTTTGTCGATTCACGGGGAATACTCCAAAGGCGCGCGAAGCGGCCCTAAATTTCACTTTAGCACGGAAGTCGCACCCGAAGGACTGATCGTGGAGAAGGTGCCGGAAAGAACTCCGGGGAAAAATGCGGCGGGGGCCGAGAGGGGCAGGTACACGTGGGTGACGCCGGTATTCGTGTCAAAAGTTTCGAGCGAAATCGAGAGCGAACAGAGATTCGACGAAGGAATGGTGGTGGTTCCCTGAACGCTGGCCAGGATCTCACCCCGGAAGCCTGAGATGCCGGTCATTGCGAAGGGCAGCGGCGCGGAGAAAATTTGGCCAGTAATGACGGTGAACGGAACCGGCTTCCCCATCGTTGTCCCGGCGGCGTTGGTAAATGTGATTGTCCCGGTGCAGGACTCCGCGGTTGGGACAGTGATGATAGTTGTCGTGGGTAGACCAGTATACGTAGCCGCGCCAGAAGGTCGGTTGGTCACATTCACCTGGAGCGTTTCTGTATAAGCTAGGCCGACGGGAGGGGAGGCGTAACTCCATGGATAAGATATCGGAGTTATTGGTTGTGTAGACACAGTCCCTTGCGCGGCCGCGGAGCCGGCGGATAAGATCGCGAGTGTGGTCAAGAAGGCGGTGTATTTCATAAGACCTCGTTTCAACGTGCTGGGCTCCCGGGGTTCTGCTTTTGCCGGTCCCACTCCTTGCGGAACGTGCTCTCGCGCTCCGCAATATAGGCCTTGTAACCCTCGGGGTCGATGAAGGGATTGGCGGCGCCAGCTTGCATTTTGGGATACTTCGCCGACAAACCGAAATAGGCGCCGTGCGCGCCCAAAAATAGGTCGCAGGGCAGACTCTTCAGCACGGCGAATGTTTTCACGTAATCGTCCGCGATCTCGGGATAGTTCTTGTTGCCCACCAGAATGTAGCCCGGATTCACGTTGGAGCTCCCGACGATTACCGCGTTCAGTGTGCGTTCGCCGTCACGGACCTGCACGGTCCAAGTCGTGCAGCCCTTGGTGTGGCCGGGAGTTAAGTGCGCCACCAGTTTGGAGCCGCCCAACTCCACCGCATCGCCATCGTGCAGCACCCGGTCCACGTGCGCGCCGGGGCGGCCGGGGGCCGTGCTCTCCTCGTCCGGAACGTCGGCGTCCATCACCATCAGCTTGGCTCCGGTCTCCTTGGCGACCAGCGCCGTCGCCTCGTCATGATCGCCATGCGCGTGGCTGATCAGGAGAATTTTCGTGTCGGCGTACTTGAAGCCGAGTTGCTCAATGCTCTTCTTGACTGCCGGCAGGTCCTGCTTGTAATCGGTGTTGATGAGGATGTTGCCTTGCGGAGTATTAATCAGGTAGACGGCGAGATCCGCGGTGCCAACGTAATATAGATTGCCGGCGATCTTGAAACCCGGGAGTTCGCGATGGAAGGCATCGTTTCCCTGCGCGAAGAGAGCCGCCGAAACGGCGAGGAACAGCAACATTCGTGGCATTCGACCCCCAAGCATGCGACCTCCAAGCATCGGACCTCCAACTTGGATATCCGCGGAAACCTATCATACCGATTCCTTCGCGGACGAGTTTGGGTAGGGTTAGCGGGTGGACGTCAGGTCGCGGTGAATCGCGAACTTCACCAGACCGGCCACGTCATGGATATCGAGCTTACGCATGAGACTGGCGCGGTAGGTGTCCACGGTTTTGGGGCTGAGTTCGAGCCGCGCGGCGATTTCCTTAGCCCTCACGCCATCCACCAGCAGAGTGAAGACCTGATATTCGCGCGCGCTCAGAGCTTGCAGCGGATCGTCGGGCGAGGCTTTATTGCCGGAGCTGAAGATTTTGTTGAGCTCGAGTTGCGGCGAGACGTAAATGCCGCCGTCCAGGATCTGTTCAAAGGCATCCAACAACTGAGTGACGGGAGCCGTCTTCAGAAGAAAGGCGTTCACTCCGCAGCGCAGCGCTTCGACCACGGTCTTGCGATCCCGGCGCATGGAGAGCACCACGACCTTGGTGGGAATCTTGGCGTCGCGGATCCGCTTGACGATCTCAAGCGTAAACAGATCCGGAAGGTTAAGATCCAGAACGGCGATGTCGGGGCGTTCGCTCTCGATAAGCCGCAGCGCCACGGCGCCCTCGGAGCACTGGCCCACCACGCGGTAGGCCGCCTGCGCCGAGCACAACGCCGCCAAGCCCTCTCTGACCAGGGTCAGATCGTCGGCGAGAAGAACACTATAAGTCTGCGGCTCTCGAATTGGAACCATGAATAACGAACGCGCCCGCCACAGGTTGGCTGGTTCGCGTTCTCCCAGACTCTAAGTAAGTTCCGGGGGCGCTAATTCTCTCTATTTAAGCGCCTACCGGAACAATTAGGGTCCAAACGCTCAAACCCGGCACTCAAGCAAAGCTGCTCACAGCCGCGGCCTCGTCATCGAAGACCTCAAAAACCGTGTACAGCTTGGTGATTTGCAGAAGATCCTTGACACGTTTGTTCAGATTCAGCAATTTCACCACGCCGCCCTGGTTGGTAATCGTGGTGAACCCGGAGACCATCTCTCCGATGCCGGAACTGTCGATGTAGGATACCTCGGCGAGGTTGAGTAAAAGCTTCTTATGTCCGGCCGCCGCTAAATTGCGGACGGTATCGCGGAACGTGCTCGCACCGTCACCCAAGGTGATTCTTCCGACCGCATCAATTACTGTTACGTCGCCCACCTGACGGGTGGTCATTTTGACACTCACGCACTCCTCCTTCTCACGCGCACGCCTGGTGCGCGGCTAGCCGGCCTTCGCCACGCGCTTCACTAACCTCACCTCAGTGCCTTTGGGCTGGCGGGGCCGGATTTGGAACTCGTCCATGAACGCCTGCATCAGCAGGATTCCGCGCCCGGAATGACGCAGCAGATTTTCGTCCGCCAGCGGATCGGGCAACTGGGAAATATCAAAATGATCGCCTTCGTCGGCCACCAGGATCTCCAGTGCGCCGGGACTGCGAGTCACCGCCAGATGCACCTTCTTCCGGGAATTATAACGATTGCCATGCACCACCGCGTTCACCATGCACTCCCGCACGGAGATACCGATCTTATGCTGATCGTCCTCGTCAAACCCGAGATCCTGGGCTTCCTTGAGGACGACGGCTTCGGCGGCATCCACGCTTTCCAGCGTGGAATCGAAAGTGTGCTCTTCGCTCCTTGTATCCACACTCGAAATGAGGCGCTCCTCGTGTCCCGAATCCTTCCCGCGGGGGCTTGAGCCCGGGCTCGACTTGAATCGTTCAAAGGTAAACCGAACGCACCGGGAAAGTCAAGGATGAGGTACACAGGCTAAAATGAGACATGTCCGCACGGCCGCAGCCGCACTTGACGCCGGAGCAGTACCTGGAGATCGATCGCGCCTCGGAATCCCGGAACGAATACTACAAGGGCCGAATGTGGGCGATGTCAGGCGGTTCGTACCGGCACGCAGTGATCATCGCGAGCCTGAGCCGCGCTCTGGGAAATGCCCTTGACAGCGGTCCCTGCGGCGTTACCTCTAGCGACGTTCGCATTTGTGCCGCCGCGGATGGTCTCTACACCTACCCGGACATCATGGTGGTATGCGGCGAGCCAGAATTCGCGGATGGACGTACCGACACCCTGCTCAACCCGACTCTCGTGATCGAGGTTCTCTCGCCCTCGACCGAGGGGTATGACCGGGGTTTAAAATTCGCGCAATACCGGAGGATCGAGTCGCTCGAAGAATACGCACTGGTATCTCAGACCGAGCCGCGCGTGGAAGTGTTCCGCCGCCAGGAGGGCGGCCACTGGTTGTTGTCGGAGTTTGTCGGCCTGGAAGCCGTCGCGCACTTCAACAGTGTCGATGCGGGCGTATCACTCGCCAGAATTTACAACAGGATCGTGTTCGACGCGGCGGAACAGGCGCCCTTACATCCGGCAGATGAGTAGTTCGCGTTCATAGACCATTTCCGGCGGCAGATGGTCGTGCAGCATCAGGAACAGCTCTTCGTGGGCGATCACCTCGGAGCGCCATGCGGCCCGGTCGAAGGCCTGCAACTCATCGAACTTCTCTTTCGGGAAGCCGTCCAAGCCCTTCCATTCGATGTCGCTGTAGCGCGGCATCCAGCCGATGGGAGTTTCCCGGCCCAGAGCTCGCCCATGAGCCCGATCGACAATCCATTTCAGCACGCGCATGTTCTCGCTGAAGCCGGGCCACATGAACTTGCCGTTGGAATCCTTGCGGAACCAGTTCACGTGGAAGATACGCGGGGTCTCAGTCAAGCTGCGCTGCATTTTGATCCAGTGGCGGAAATAATCGGCCATATGATAACCGCAGAACGGCAGCATGGCCATGGGATCGCGGCGGACCTTCCCGACGCCCCCTGTGGCCGCGGCGGTGGTCTCCGAACCCATGGTGGCGCCGATGTACACTCCCGCGCTCCAATTGAAGGCTTGATACACCAGCGGCATGGTAGTGGCTCGGCGACCGCCGAAGATCAGCGCGCTGATCGGCACGCCCTGCGGATCTTCCCATGCCGGATCGATAGTGGGGCATTGCGACGCAGGCGCGGTGAAGCGGGAGTTGGGATGCGCAGCTTTCGCACCGGTCTCTTTCGCGATCTGGGGGGTCCACAGGTTGCCGCGCCAATCCAGGCACTCCGGCGGCGGGTCGTCGGTCATGCCTTCCCACCACACCCCGCCATCCGGGGTCAGCGCGGTGTTGGTGAAAATGCTGTTGCGCGCCAAGGTCGACATGGCGTTGGGATTGGTCTTGACAGAAGTGCCCGGCGCTACGCCGAAGAATCCAGCTTCGGGATTGATCGCGCGCAGACGGCCCTCGGCATCGGGCTTGATCCAGGCGATGTCGTCGCCCACGGTCCACACCTTCCATCCGTCGAAACCGGCGGGAGGAATCAGCATGGCGAAATTGGTCTTGCCGCAGGCGCTGGGGAATGCCGCCGCGACGTAGGTTTTCTCGCCCTGTGGATCCTCGACCCCCAGGATCAGCATGTGCTCCGCCATCCAGCCTTCGTCCCGCGCGATATTGGACGCGATGCGTAACGCGAAGCACTTTTTGCCCAACAGCGCATTCCCGCCGTAACCGGAGCCGTAGGACCAGATCTCGCGCGTTTCCGGGAAATGGACAATATACTTTTCTGGATTGCAAGGCCAGGGAACGTCGCGATCGCCGGGCCCCAGCGGCATGCCCACGCTGTGCATGCACGGCACCACGCGCTTGTAGTCCTTGTCGATCTCCGCGTAGATCGGCAAACCGATGCGCGCCATGATGCGCATGTTCGCCACCACGTACGGCGAATCGGTGAGCTGCACGCCGATCTGCGACATGGGCGATCCGACCGGCCCCATGCTGAACGGCAGAACGTACATTGTCCGCCCGCTCATCGAGCCGTTGAACAGCTCCTTGAGCTTCCGGCTCATCTCATACGGGTTCACCCAGTTATTGGTGGGGCCGGCATTGTCCTTCGACAGCGAGCAGATGAAGGTGCGATCCTCGACGCGCGCAACGTCGCTCGCATCGCTGCGGGCGTAGTAGCAGCCCGGCCACAGATCCTGGTTCAGCTTGATGAAGGTGCCGGATTCGACCATCTGCGCGCACAGATCCTCGTTCTCTTTCTGGGAGCCGTCGACCCAATGGATCTGGGCGGGCTTGGTCAACTCCGCCATCTTCTCGACCCAACGGAGAAGATGCTTGTTCTGGCTTAAAGGCGCGCTGGCATCGCGCTTCGATTTCAAAATTGCAGTGGACATAACTATCCATTATCGCGCAGTGCGGGGAGCCGTGAAAATAAGGCGGGGCACTTGGAGATACGACAGTCTATGATGGTGGTGTATGGCGTCGCGTTCGTGCTCCCTTCCGGCCTTGCTTTTGGGTGCTGGGGCGATGGCCGTCATGGCTCACGGGCAGGCGGCGATTCCTTTCGAAAACAATGGCCTCCACTACCGGGCGCTGACGCGCGGAGGCATGACCATCATGGTCGCTCAACTCGGTACCCGCGTTCGCGATTGGGATGTTTTTCAGATTGCGATTACGAATGGCACGCCGGTCGCGTGGGCGGTAAAGGCTGAGGATTTCCGCTTCGAGCGCGAGAGCGGTTCACCGATTACAGCGTTGGCGGCGCACGATGTGGTGGAAACGCTGCTTAAGAAGGCCAGCCGCAACGATACAACCAAGTTGGTGGTGGCCTATGAGGCGGCGTTGTACGGCAACGTGCAGCTGCACACCACCAACGGATACGAATCCCGGCGGCAGGACGCGATTGCATTCGGGTCGACCAAGCTCAGCGCTGCGGGGGCGGCTTCGGCGATCGTGCTGGCGCCGGCAAAACTAATGCCCGGCCAATCCACCGATGGGGCGATCTTTTACCCCGATGGAGGAAAGCCTCTGGGAGCTGGCAAGCTGATCGCTAACGTCGCCGGGGAGGAATTCGTGTTCCCCGTGGAAGCGGAATCACAGAACGCGCGGAAATAGGTGGTTTACGAAGCCCGCGACACTCGCGCCTGAACGCCGCTCCATGACAGTTCTGTTCCCGGCTGGGCGAACTGGACCCGCACGTACGCCATCGCGGCCACTTTCTCTAACGCTGGCGAGTACACTGCGCTGACGATCTCGGCTGCGTCGGCTTCGCCCGATTTGAGCTTGGTCCCGGCGGTGGGAGCGTCCTTCGTGTCGATTTCTATACGTTGCAGCAGGCGGTGGATCTGTGCGCGGCTGCGCACGCGCTCCACGATCTCCTGTCCCAGATAGCAGCCCTTGCTGAAATTAACGGCCTGTAATTGCCCGGTCTCCTGGACCAGATAGCGCTCCGTGATCTCCTCGCCATAGCGCGGGTGGCCGTGCTCGATGCGAACGGTGCGAGCGTCGTCTGGCGTCGCTTCCGGAATACCCGCAAGTTGCACCAGAAGCCCCGCCTTCTCATCGGCCGATGTAAAGATGCAGAAGCCCTCCGAGCCGGTCGCGCTTAGGCGGGCGATCGTCCGCGCACCCCACGATGTCCAGGAGTGCGGCTCCGAAGGAACGTCCGCACCGAAAGCCCGAAGCACCGCCTCGGCTTGCGGACCCTCGACCGCGATCGCCGCTGTTGTTTCGGTTTCGTCCTCCAGAGTGACATCGTCGGCGATGATATAGCGATCCAGATGCTCGAAAATCTTTTGGCGTGTTTCCGGCTCCGTGTCCAGAAGCAGGTGATCCTCGAAACAGAAAAGATTGGCGTCGCCCAGGATGCGCCCTTGGGCATTGAGGAAAAACAGATAACAGCCTTGGCCCGGCCGCAGACTCTGGACCTGATTGGTGGTCATGGCGTTCAACAAGCGGGCTCGATCTTCGCCGGTGATGCGCAGTCTTCCGCGGCTCGATACATCCAGCCATGCCGCGGCTTGACGCAGCGCGTTGTACCCGGCGGACACTTCTGTCACTAGCGCGTCATCCATCGCAGATACCCGGCAATGGCCACGATTAGGCCACCGGAAATCACCGCTCCGGTCAACAGTCTGGTTTTGCCCTTGTACAGGATCGTCACCGCGAACAGGTGCAAGGCCAACAGCATTTTGATTCCAAACCACATCTGATAGTCGGATGAGACCTGCCCCTTGCTCAAGAAAATGTAGAGTCCGGAGACAAGGATTCCACCGATTGCCGCATAGGCCACTGGCTTAAACCCTGCCGCCATGTCGCCCACGACGACTCTCGCGTAGAAAATTCCGCCCAACAGCACGATCACCGACGTCAGGTGCAGCCAGCGCATGGCGACCGGAAGAATCGCGTCCATAGCCCAAGTATACAATCGAGATGAAATGATTCATGAGATTCTTCCAGTCGGAATGCTGCAATGCAACTGCTCGATCTTCGGGGACGAGGCCACGCACCAAGCCATCGTCATCGATCCGGGCGATCAGATCGAGGACATTCTAGCCGTGCTCGAGCGGCATCAGCTCACGGTCAAAGCCATCGTGATCACCCACGCGCATATCGACCATATCGGAGGCGCGGCCAAGCTAAAAGCCGCTACCGGAGCCCCGGTATATATGAATGCGAACGATCAGGAGCTGTACAATCATCTCGACACACAAGCGGCCTGGCTGGGCATGCCGGCTCCGACCCGCACCGATGTCGACACGGCCGCGAGGGAGGGGGACACGCTTGCTCTCGGCGAGGCGTCGTCCCTAACGAGGTTCCACATTCTGGACACGCCCGGCCACACCCAGGGCAGCATCTCCATCTGGATCCCTTCGGAGAACAAGGTGATTGCCGGCGACACGCTTTTCCGCGACAGCATCGGGAGGACGGACCTGCCGGGAGGAGACTCGCACCAGATTCTGCGTTCAATTCATTCGAAGCTGCTGACGCTGCCGGAGACGGCTGTGGTGATTCCTGGCCACGGCCCGAATACCACGATCGGTCGCGAGAAGGAGCGTAATCCCTTCTTACAGGGCCTTTGACTTCTTCAGCTCAGTCATGACGCTTGTGACCAGCTCCTTGGCGTCGGTGAGAGATTTGCTGATGAGTTGGATATCCATGGCTGGCTTGCCCGGTTGGCGCGCGCTTTGGCAGTAAACTCCGTGCTGCCCTACCAGCACCAGAGCGTCGGTCAACAAATCCAGCGTGACGGCCAGACGCCCGCGCTCCAGGCCCATGCGGAACTCGTGCTCTTCAAGGGCGTCTTTGCGATCGTCATAGACGGACATGCCCCATGGTAGCGTTCTCTATGGCGTCCAACTGCCCATCGACACCCAGCCGGAGCTGGCGTTTGGCTCGAGGGCGTCCAGGTATACGCTCTGTGGGCCGGTGAAGGTCGAGGTGAACACCAGATTCGCCTGCAACACCACCGAGTTCCCCGACGGATATGCGAGCGTGTACCCTACTGCACACTGGCTGTTCGAGAGCGTCGCCGAAGAGCCGATGGTCTTGGAACTCGACGACGTCCCCGCGTTGTTATAGAGAGCGATGGTCCCGGCGGCCACGTTGTATACCAGGTAACAGGCAGTGGCTGTGTTTGCCGGGGATCCGGAGGTGACCAGCATGGACATCCCAGAGATATTCGCGGAGGAGGTGGAATCCGATACGGTGAACGTGAACGTCGGGGTCAGGCCGGAGCCGGAGGCGGGGCTCACGGAATTGGCGACGGGTGCGCCGCCGGTCACGTTCCAGCTTCCCACCGTGACCCAACCCGACGTAAAGCCTGGCTCGATTGCGTCCAAGTACGTGCTCTTGGCTCCGAAGAAGTTCGCGTTGAAAGTCAGATCCACGGTGACCACGATGGAAGTGACGCCGATCACCACAGTTGAGTCGGAGGCATTGAGTGTGCATTGGCCGTTGGACACCACTTGGGCGCCGCCTGGCGTCACCGGCGAAGCGCCGTTGTTCGGATTGTCGTAGGCCAGTGAGATGGTGCCGGCGGTGCGGTCGTAGACCACGTAGCAGGCGTCAAGCGTGTTGAGCGAGGACGAAATCAATGCCGCCAGCCCAGTGATGAAGCTGGCTCCGCCTTGATCCGAGACGGCGAAGCTGTAGCGCTGGCTGGCACCTGTTCCGGAAGACGGCGACACCGAATTGGCCACCGGGACTCCTCCGGCCGCGACGTCATAGGTTCCCATCTGCACCCATCCGGTTTCGTACACGCCGTTTTCCGAGGCGAACATGTAGATATTCTTGAGACCACTAAAAGCGCCATCGAACGTGACCGCGACCGTTAGGATGGCCGATAGCCCGGAGGTGGTGCTTGAGGCTGCGCCCACGGTGCACTGGCTATTCGAAAGCGGGGTGCTGGTGGCGAAGGACCGGCTATTGACCCCCAAAGCGCTGTCCCAAGCCAGGGCGATGGTCCCGGCGTTGACGTCCACGATGATGTAGCACGCGTTGGTGAAGCTCTGCGAAGTATTGAACAGCATCGCCATGCCGGTGATGTTGAGCGCATTCTGGGTGTCGGAAAAAACGAAGGTGAAGGTCTGGCTGGATCCCATGCTGCCGTTGGGAGAGACTGAGCTGGCGGTGGGCTGCGGCGCCGGGACAGTGGCGGTCCAGATCCCGCTGGCCACCAGTCCTGTGATGTTGCCGCTGGTGTCGACGGCGGACAAGTAGACCGTTTCATTGCCTGTGAAGCCGGGCTGGAAAGTCAGCGAGACGACGACGGTGAGAACGTCCCCGTCTACGGTTACATAGCTGCCCGAACCATTCAATGTACACTGGTCGTTCTGGGCGTTGCCGCCGCCGGGATTGATCAGAGTAGACCCGGAGGAGGCGATGTCGTTCGCCAGAGCGAACTGGTTCGCGGAAACGGAGTAAGTCACCTGGCATCCGTAATTCGGCGAAGCCGTGGTGTTGATCAGCACCGCGGCGGAGGCCAGCGCGGATACCCCTCCGGGATCCGAAAATTTGGCCGTGAACGCCGCCGAATTCCCACTGCCGGAAGCCGGCGTCACGCCGACCACCAAAGGAAGCTGTGGAGGCAAGGAACTGACGCCCAGCCGCGCCAGCCATCCGAGGGCGTATCCGGCGTTGGTGGATTGGATGGGATCGAGCAAAGTCAGATTGAGCGAGCTCGTCTGGCCGCCCACATATATATTGCCGCTCCCGTCTACGGCGATGGCGCTGGCTTCATCCGAACCGGAGCCCCCATAAAACGTGGAAAAACTCAAGGCGTTGCCGGCTGCGTTGAAGACCGATACAAAGGCGTCATACAGTCCGCCAAAGGACGCTTGCACCGGGGCAACCACGGGGAAATCGAACGAAGAGGTATAGCCGGCGACATACGCGATACCGCCGGCCGTAACCGCGAGGCCATTGGCCCAGTTGAACGCGGAGCCGCCCAGATAAGTGCTGTAGACCAGCCCATTCCCGGCGGCGTTGATTTTCGCGACGAAGGCATCTTGGGTGGCGGTATAGGAAGTCTGAAACGCACCCGCAGTGACCGGGAAATTGGTGGAGTTTGTCGTGCCCGCGATGTAGGCGTTCCCGCTCGTATCCACGGCTAGGGCGTTGGCCTCCTCGGGAGTTCCCGCTTGGCCGCCGCTTCCGCCAAGATACGTGCTGTAGACAATCGCCGAGCCGGCGGCGTTGAGCTTGGTGAGAAAGGCGTCCTGATATCCGCCATTTACCCCTTGGATCGCGCCCACCACCGGGAAGTTGGTAGACGTAGTTCCGCCTGCGACGTAGATGTTGTGGCTGGAATCGAGCGCGATCCCGCCCGCATGGTCGACACCCGATCCGCCCAAGAACGTGCTGTACAACATCGCGCCGCTAGGACTCAGTTTGGTTATGAAAGCGTTCTGGTCTCCGCCCAACGTGGGTTGCTCCGCGCCCAGGACCGGGAAGTTGGCCGATAGAGTATCGCCGGCGATGTAGGCGTTGTCCGAGGAATCGACGGCAATCGCGTTGCCCGTGTCCGTGTTGGTGCCGCCGAGATAAGTGCTAAAGACCAGCATGCTGCCGAGCGCGTTAATCTTAAGTGCGAATGCATCGCGTCCGCCGCCGAGCGTCGATTTGATGGGCGAAGCCAGCGGGAAATTGGTCGAAGCGGTCGAGCCCGTGACGTAGGCTTCGCCGGAGCTGTCGACAGCGATAGCCGCGCCCCGGTCGTCACCGCTGCCGCCGATATAGGTGGCATACACCAGTCCGCTTCCCGCCTGATCCAGCTTGACCACGACCGCGTCTACGCCTCCGGCATTCGACGCCTGAATCGGCGCCGCGATTTGAAAGTTGAGCGACTCGGTCCACCCAGTGGCGTACAAATCTCCGGAAGAATCGACGGCGATGCCGGTAATCGCGCCCATTCCGCTGCCCCCGAGATAGGTCGCGTACGACAGCACCGGATCGATAATCAGCGGCCGCGAGTGGTCGTAGGCATCGATTTCGAACCCAACGGTGTGTGTGTCGATCAAGACGTAGCGCCCGGAAATGTCGACGCGCCCGCCGGCGGCAGCCTCTTGGTAAATGACCGGCGCTTCTTCCCTTGCCTCGGCATTCCCGCCGTCGTCACCAAGATGGATCAAGAGATCGCCATTCGCCATGATCGAAAGACCCCCGCCAGAATAATCCAGGCGAATCTGATTCGGATTGGCGCCGGGCATCAGCAGGAATTCGGATTTGATGCTACGGCCCACGGCTCCGTAGGCCATGTCTATGCCGGGATATAGATTCCGGTAAAGAATTTTCTGATAGACGGGAAGGTTCGTTTTCCAATCCTGCTCCTGGTCGCCGATCAGGAAGTTTGCCGCGGCGTTGAGGCGGTCCTCTCCTTCAAGCGTGGTTTGAGGATTCGCGCCTTTGAAACGCACCTCGATCGTCAACTGGCTCAGTTGAAACAGCGCCTCGGTGGACGTGAATCCGGCGCTTAGGCCGGGGGTCTGTACCATATAGCGGATGTTGGGATTGGCCTGCCCTGCGTTCGGAATAAAGAAGGCAGGCAGCGGCAGTCCAACATATTGTTGCTGCTGTGCAAATGCAGGCGCGGCGGCCAGTAGCACCAATCTGATCGAATACCACATGCTTTACTAAAAGAAGAGTCGTCGCGAGCGCGGGAATTCTCTATATCTCTTGCTTGGACGCCCGTCTATGCGGCTCAGCGTGCTCGACCAATCTCCGATTCCTGAAGGCTCAACCGCGGGCGACGCCTTGCGCCACACGCTCGATCTTGCGCGCGCGGCGGATCGCCTCGGTTATGCGCGTTATTGGCTGGCCGAGCACCATGCGACTCCTGGCCTCGCCTGCGCCAGCCCAGAAGTGATGATTGGCCCCGTCGCAGCCGCCACCACCAACCTCCGCGTGGGAAGCGGCGGAATTATGCTGCCGCACTACAGTCCACTGAAGGTCGCCGAAACGTTTAGCATGTTGAGCGGCTTGTTCCCCGGCCGCATCGACCTCGGGATCGGCCGAGCTCCTGGTTCCAGCGCGGCCGTCGCGCGAGCCTTGCAGCGCGACCGGAGGTTGCCCCTGCCCGACGATTTTCCGGATCAGTTAACGGAGCTTCTGGGTTACTTCGAATCGTCCCTCACAAACCCCGCTTCGCCGGCAACGCGCTTCGCGTCGCCTGAAGTCTGGCTGCTCGGCTCTTCGCCGCAGAGCGCCGTATGGGCCGCCGAGAGCGGATTGCCCTACGCCTTTGCTGATTTCATCAATCCGGATGGCGCGCCCTTCGCCGCGTCCTACCGCCTCAATTTCCGGCCGTCGCCCCGCCTCCAGCAGCCGAAGGTCGCCGTGTGCGCCTGGGCCATCTGCGCCGGCACCGAACAAGAGGCCGTGCGCCTCTCGTTGAGTGCCCGCATGATGATGCTGCTTCTGTTCCGAGGCGTGCTCATCCCCGTTCCTCCGGTCGAAAAAGCGGAACAATTTCTCGCCAAGGAGGGCGTCGCGCCCCAATCGCTTCCGATCCGCCGCCGCATCATCGCGGGCGATCCCCAACAGGTCCGCGCAGCTCTCGAATCCGTGGCCGCCGAATACGGCGCGGAAGAAGTTTTTGTCGTGAATATTCTCTACGATCACGCCGCCCGCGTTCGCAGCTACGAACTCATCGCCTCGGCTTTCGAATTGTGAAAAGCCGAAATGGCCGAAAAGCACCACAACCGGTGAAGCTCGGCCAATCACCAATTACACGCAACGGTTAAAACATCGATTTTCAATTGTTTAGTGTTTGGCAAAGCGTTTGCTTTCTTCCAGGCCAGGAGGCTTGAAGAAAATGAAAAAGATTCTGGGAGCTTTGATTCCCGTAGGTCTGGTTTTGGCGAGCGGAACCGCGATGGCTGGCCCGCACATTGCGGTTGGAATCGGTGTCGGAGTTCCCGTGGCCCCGGCGCCTGTGTACGTTGCGCCACCAGTGGTCGGCGTGGCCCCTGGGCCCGGCTATTTCTGGACGCCCGGCTATTTCTACTTTTCCGGCGGACATCGGGTGTGGCACGCCGGATTCTGGGCCCGTCGCGGCTTCCGCCGCTAACCGGCTCTCGCTGTGCTAAACTCATCTCCCGGATGGTCCAGGCGGATGCTTCGGGAGGCAAGATGAAACGCTTTCAGAAAACTTTGGGAATGATCGCCGTGGCGGCGAGTGTCGCTTTGGCCCAGGTGCCAAGGGACATCGCCGCCAAACTTGTCGATATGGGCAGGAATGTGTGTCCTGCCGACACCGCCAAGCTTTACCGCGGCTTTCAGCCAACGGCTCCTTACCCGGGCGTTAAGGTCGAACGCGACATCCATTACGGTCCAGGCGACCGGGAAATCCTGGATGTGTTCTCATCGGAGAAAGGCGGCGGCAACCGGCCCGTTCTGATTTATGTGGCCGGCGGCGCAGGCAACAAGATCGAGCAGGTGCCTGACGGCGAAGCTTTCTACGACAACATCATGCTGTGGGCTCTGAAGAACGGCATGACCGGCGTCAATGTACAGCGCGGCGGCACCGGACCCGAGTGGGACGATGCGGCCAAACAGATCGCCAAGATGGTGGACTGGGTGCATACCAACATAGCGAAATATAAAGGCAATCCCAATCGTGTGTTCATCTGGTCGCATTCGGCGGGCAATCCTCCAGTGGGAACGTACATCGGCCGGCCAGAACTGTATCCTTCGTACGGAATCGGCCTGAAGGGCGCCATCCTGATGTCGCCGGCCGCGTTTAACATCGCGCCCGTGACCGTCGGAGGCGCGGGCGGTCCCGGTGGTGGACGCGGAGCTCCGGGCGCAGCGCCGGGTGGTGGAAGAGGCACGGCAGGCGGTCCTCCCGCCGGCGGCTGTCCGACAGGCGGCGCTTTTGGCGGTGGAGCGCGGGGCGGCGGAGCTGCCAAGGGCGGTGGACCCGGCGGAGCCGCTAAAGGCACGGACGCGGCAAAGGGCGGTGGAGGCCGTGGCGGCGGACGGGGCCCGGTTGATCCGGCCACTCAGTTAGCGCGATCGGCATTGCCGGGGATCAAGGCAGCCAAGATTTCCTTCTTCCTCGCCTATGCCGATCTCGATCCTGCCAACATGGGATCCTTCATTGACACCTTGAAGGATCAGCTCTGCATGGCCGGGCATTGCCCCACCGTTGCAGTGTTCAAGGACCACAGCCACATGTCCGAGGTTTTCTCCCCCGGCTCGCCGGATACTGAGGTGAGTGGCCCGATCCTCAAGTGGATGAAGAGCGTTAAGTAGCAGTGGGGCAGGTCTACGACCTGCCAGGCGGGTTACGATAGCAGTGTGAAAACCTCCCGCCTCCTTTTCACGATTCTTCTCGGTTCGGCTGTTAGCCAAAGTGGATTTGGTCAATCGTTGGCCCCGGCTCAGGAAACGCCTCTGTTCGCGCTGCCGTACGGCCCCAGCCTGAACCCGGCTTCGATGGATCGCACGGTCGATCCCTGCGCCGATTTCTACCGCTATTCGTGCAGCGCCTGGATCAAGGCCAATCCCATCCCCGCCGATCAGTCGCGTTGGGACGTCTACGCCAAGCTTGAGGCCGACAATGAACGGTTCTTGTGGGGCATTCTCCAGGACGCGGCCAAACCTGCTGCGAACCGCAGCGTGGTCGAAACCGAGATCGGCGATTTCTTCAACGCCTGCATGGATGAGGCGAGGATTGAGAAAACCGGAGCGACGCCGCTGAAGCCTGCTCTGGACCAAATCGCCGCGCTGAAGTCGATGAGCGATTTGCCCTCGTTTCTCGGACGCCAACATTTGGCGATCTCGGGAAGCGGCATGATGTTTGGATTCGATTCAGGGCAAGACTACGCGGATGCCACCCGCGTGATCGCCTTCGCCGAATCCGGCGGATTGGGATTGCCTGACCGCGATTACTACATCAAAACCGACGCAAAATCGGAGGAGACGCGGCAAAAGTATTTGGAACACGTCCAGAAAATGTTTGAGCTGATGGGCGAGCCGCCGGCGGCGGCCAAAACTCATGCGCAGACCGTGATGGACATCGAGACCGCCCTGGCGAAAGCTTCGCTCACCCGCGTGGAGCAACGCGATCCGCACAACCTGTTCCACAAAATGAAGCCCTCGCAGCTTCAATCGCTGACGCCGTCCTTCCGTTGGAGCGATTACTTCACGGCCGCGCAAGTCGGCGACCTTGCGGTCATCAATGTCAGCGAGCCGGCGTTCTACAAAGAGTTGGAGATCCTGCTCAAGTCGCACAGCATCGACGACTGGAAGACTTACCTCCGCTGGCATCTAGTACACGCCAAAGCCGCATATCTTTCTTCGCCGTTCGTGAACGCCAACTTCGATTTCTTCAGCAAGTATCTGCGCGGGCTGGAGCAGATGCCTCCACGCTGGAAGCGCTGCGTCCGGCAGGTGGACGCCGATCTGGGTGAGGCTCTGGGCCAAGTGTTCGTCGCCAAGACGTTCGCGCCCGAAACTAAGCAGCGGGCTCAGGTGATGACCAAAGAAATCGAAATATCCATGGAGAGCGAAATCAAGCAACTGCCGTGGATGGGCGAGGACACCAAGAAGCGCGCCATTGAGAAGCTCCACGGCGTAGTCAACAAGATCGGTTATCCGGACAAATGGCGCGACTACAGCTCGATCAAGATTCTCCGCGACGACTATTTCGGCGACGTGGAGCGCGCCACGATTTTCGAATCCCGGCGCGAGCTGGCCAAGATCGGCAAGCCTGTGGACCGCACCGAATGGCAGATGACTCCACCCACGGTCAACGCGTACTACGATCCGCAGATGAACGACATCAACTTTCCCGGGGGCGTGTTGCAGCCTCCGCTGTTCGATCCCAAATCCGACGACGCGCCCAATTACGGCAACACCGGCGCGACCATCGGCCACGAGCTGACGCACGCTTTCGACGATGAGGGCCGCCAGTTCGACGCCACCGGCAATCTCAAGAACTGGTGGACCAAGAAGGACGGCAAGGAATTCGAGGAACGCGCCAAATGCGTCTCCGATCAGTATTCGCAATACACCGTGGTCGACGACATCAAGCTCAACGGTAAGCTGACGTTGGGAGAGGATCTGGCCGACCTGGGCGGGACCTTGCTCGCGTTTCTAGCGTGGAAATCCGTGACTAAGGACCAGAACCTTCAGCCCATCGACGGCCTGACTCCGGACCAGCGCTTCTTCGTCGGGGCGGCGCAATGGGCCTGCGGCAGCGAGCGTCCGGAGATCAAGCGCATGAACGCCATCACCAATCCGCATTCCCCGCTGGAGGACCGGATCAATGGCGTAGTCTCCAACATGCCCGAATTCCAGAAGGCGTTTTCGTGCAAAATCGGCCAGCCCATGGTGCACGAACACATGTGCAAGATCTGGTGAGCCGAGGTGGCGCCGGCGGTACCGTGAAGCACCGGACTTCGCCAGGAGTGGCGACGCTGCACGCATGAGTGCGTCGCATGAGTGCGCAATGCCACTTAGTTTTTCTCCCTTCGGCGGATGGGAAAGCGATAGCCCCGCCCCCACACCTCTCGCGGA